>OLGA01001460.1_pt1 | contig 18671 bp, 19 predicted proteins | sample 1604881 | NCBI WGS metagenome assembly OLGA01 (sample SAMEA3888896, study PRJEB22519) | human gut metagenome | biome: human gut; feature: human-associated habitat; material: faeces | place: Denmark | collected 2009 | reverse complement strand
GAGCACCTGCCTTTTAAGCAGGGTGTCCGGGGTTCGAATCCCCGACGAGGCACCAGGAGAACCCTTAGAGCCGCAAGGCTTTGAGGGTTTTTCTTTTGCTTTTGCAGGTGTGAGTAAATCAGAAAAGCAGCCGTTTGAGGCCACTTTTCTAACGGCGTGCAAGTCAAAATGCATGTCAAAACATTATTGACTTTTGAGGCGTAACGTTCGAGCGTGTACGCTTAATTGACTACCAAAACCTGTCACGAGTCCAAAGCAAAAAATGGTAGTGATTCGGGCGCTTTCTACTGTCCCCATCATAGGGACGCAGTTTTAGGCAGTGATTCCTCGCGATTTACTGTCCGGGTGTTTTGGGCTTGGTCAGTCCTTGAGGATTTTATAGCATCAAAAATAATCGAAATGATGCCTTCTTTGCACCCGTCTGGTTAGATGGAAAAGTTGCGAATTTAGTGGATCATAGAACAGCCTTTTTACCGTAGGTCTCTATAGCTACGGTAAGAAGAAGGTGCTGCGGCAGTCTGAAAATGCAGTATTTGCAGGGGCTTGAGCCGTATTAAGGCATATCCCATTTTGAATGTCTGGAAATCATGGAAAAACGGATATCGAAAAGCATGTGAAAAAGTTGCGGTTTCAAGCCGTTCCGTTTATGGCCTGATCGAGCAGCGCATCCAGCTCATCGACGGCGACATAGAGGAAGCTGCTGCCGGTCTCTACGCACTTCTGTAGGCTCATAGCCTTTACTCTTCCCTGCGGTGTCCGGCAAACTAAAACGAGAGGGCTGGACTTTAGGGCCTCAATATCTCTTTCAATTTCATGAAGCTCCATGGCTTTTCCTCCTCGACGTTTTTGACGTTGACGGTCGTTCCAGAATAGGCCGCATCTTTTTCTATCATCAACGATACTTCCAGTAATTTGGCGCGCTTTACTTTTCGGTAATACAGCTTCTCTCTTGGGTCAAGCCGATACCATTCGGACTGTTCTGCTATGAAGGCGAAAGACCATCCTCGGATGCAGCCGGAGCGGGCCGCCGCAATCACGGCCGGATCTGAAATCAGAGCGTGTGCCCACAGGCCTCGGCTGTCATCGGCCAATTGTAGCTCTCCGCTGTGTGTCGAGCCGATCACACGCGTATGATCGACCTTTAGCTTTATGCAGGTCGTCTGAAGCAATGACATTTTGAACGCATCAGGCATGATAACTTCATAAAAACGTCCTGGCACTCCGGGATAAGCCGGAAATTCGCAGTTGCTCCTTTTGCCGGCTATATTGACATAGCCTTCTATCACGATCGCCATTGATAATTCAACTCCGACCTTGGAATTTCGTTGCAGGAAAATGGTGTGCTTTGGGACTGCTGTTCGGTCGAGACGAAGGCCTCCTCGTCAGGTCGGGCCCCACCGGGGGGATACTCATTGCAGCCAAAAGGAGGCGCATGAGACATTCCCATGCGCCTCCCACTGCTCAGGTCACGCCTTTGCGGTCACAGCGACGCTACCCGCCTTGACTGCCATGCCGTTGCTGTCTACTTCAGCAACGACAAGTGTGGATCCGTTGGCAGCCGCAATGTCTGCGCTACCATCCCACTCGCTCCAGCTAGAGCAGTCCTCACCGATAGCCGGAACGGCTACATCCACCTTGTACCTGTAAGAGTTGCTCTCGGCTTTGTCCGGTGTGACGGTGATCTTCGTTTTACCGGATGCAGAGCCGGCAGTAGAAGCAACCGTCAGTCCATCGGCAGCCATGGCCTGATAATAGAGTGCAGATGCCTTGTTATCCAGGACGAAGGCGTCATAGCAGACCCTGCCTTCCAGCAGATATCCAGAAATACCAGGAGGATTGTGGTGCACCATATAGCTTTCCAGCTTAGTGGGCGCTACGGTGGCACAGGGATGCGCGATCATGAAGCCGAAGCCCGCAGGCACACGGTTTGCGGGGACCTTGATGACCTTGCAGCCATCCAACATAGCAAGAACGCCCAGAAGGCGCAGCTCATTGCCGATGTCGGTCTCCATGATGACATCTTTGCACTTCTTCAGCATTGTGTAGGTTTCCGGTGTCAGCATCAGAATGCGACCGGTCTCCGGCACCTCGGAATTATCCAGAGCCTCGCTACCCTTCAGCATCTCCGTGTAGATGTTTTCCTCCGTCAGTTTAACCGCTGCGGGTTTGTGGCCGGCCTCGGCACACATCACACCGTATGTGTAGGTGTCAACTTCCGGAATCACGACTTCGCGGATCTGACGGGCCAGCATGGTGGCAGAACCAAGAACACCCTTGGTCTCGTTCTCGTCCAGTGCATCTGTGACGACCGTAAAAGACCGGTCGCGCTTCAGCATCATTTCTTCGGTGGTGGCGCTGACGCTCTCGATCTTGCCATAGCGAGATGCATTTGCGCCGGTTCCCGCGCGGTCATAGTCGTTCATCTTGGCTGTGGTAGCCTTGTAGATCTTGACCGAGTGTGCGCCGTCCCAACCAAAGTCCTGATTGGTCAGCATACTTTTCTTGCTCTCCGTAGAGAACTGTTCATCAACGTAACTCGAAAATTGGGTTACAAGTTCAATCGCCATTTAATTACTCCTTTCGGCGGTTCAGACCGAAGGCTTCGCGGAAAAGGCTGTCTGAGGTGGGGCGCGGATCGCTGCGGCGCTGCTCTTTGTTCGGATCTGCCATTCTCTCGACAATACGCTCGAACTCATGCAGCTTGTCTTTAAACTGCGGCAGGTCCATTGCCCCAAACAGAGAAACCAGCTCAACGGGATAATTCGTCCCATAGTTCTTGTTCTGCGTCTCCAGATAGTCCCGACATTCCAAAATCTGCTCGCGGGCAGTGAGCTCCTGCTCATGCTGATCTGTCTCCGGATCGACGGACTTGGACACCTTAGCTCTTTCCTTCGCCAGCCTGTCGGCTACAATACGGTTTACTTCTTCCTGCGTGAACGTCCTGCCGCTGCCCGGATCCCCATTTTTATCCTCCGGGTTGGAGTTGGTGGGCTTCTGCTCGGTGTTCTGGTTCATAGTTTCTTCGCTCATAGTTTACCTCCGTTTTACGCCCAGAGTGGGCTGATTTAATGCCTGGCGGATGTGTGGCGAAATCTACAGATGAAAAGGGCTCCTCAAAACTCCACACACCCGGCAGGCAAAAGAAAACGCATGGGGCGGCTCAACAGCCACATTCCCATGCGTTTTTATCGCTAACCTTTACGGCGGTACTCCATGCGTTATTCTTTGGGAGTATTATAGCGCGTCCTTTTCTTCTTTGCAACTGTCTTTTTCACCGCTGACAGAAAAATAGATTTGTCGGTATGGCGGGTGCCGGTCGCTCCTGCGTGTCCTGCCGTCCGGATGACGGAGCTGCAGGGCGGTTAGAGCGGCGGTCGCGTCCCGCTCCTCCTGCGGTAAGTATGATATTTTCACCTTCATGCGCTGCTTCACCTCTTTCAGGGCAATTGCCCATTTCTAAACTTTATCCTGTTCAGGGTGCCGCTGTTGGTCTTGACACGGATCCGCCGAGAGATCTCAATCCCACCGGGGGGGATGCCTCTTCGAATCTCACAAGGCTGCTCAGAGTCGGCGTGGCTATCGCAGCGCCGTCAGCCGCTGATACGGCAGTAGGGATGAAGCGGAGCTGATGCCCGAGCACACGGCGCAAAACGGCGTACCTGTTGAAGCTGTCCGGCACGACCACATAAACGGTCACGCCTTTGTAGTCGCAGATAAGCACATAGAGGTCATGAACGTATGCACTTCTGATGCAGGTACCCTCCAGTGCGATGCAGCCGACGGCTGCCGCTTCCAGCTCCGTAAACACATCAGGCCTCTTCATCCTTGCAATCCTCCTTGTTTTCGTGTAAACTGGAGACGGAAAGCAGGGCCTGCAATCCCGTTTCCACCCTGCCGCTGTCAGTGTTGGTCGCACTGGCAGCGGCTTCCTTTTCATCCTGGCAGTCGCACCGCTCGCACGGGTCGAGGTAGGCCCCGCAGATGGGGCATGTCCGGTAATAACTCACAGTCTCGCCACCTCTCGCACAAGCTCCGGCAGAGCGCCCAGGCCATGAATGGCACAACGCCCCTTCGTTATGAGCTTACCGTTAGAGGCATAGACTGGCGGCACATACCATGCGCACGATTCTCCATAGCAATCGGTCAAGTTGTCTTCAGATGTGATAGACAGCAGCGGACAGATTTTATTATTTTCCATAGTTTTCCTTTCTACGAACGGGCTGATTATCAGGATCAGCAAATACCTCTGACATAGTCTCAGCAAAGTCAGTCAGGAAGCAGCCGCCCTCCGGCCGATTCTTATAACGGTGACTGCAAAACCTATCGCACGGGCGTCCATCGATGGGACAGATTTTCTCTTTCATACTCGTAATTTTCCTTTCTTGGGGGAGGAAGGGGAATCTACATACTAACTTTCGTGTAAGCAAAAATAAAGTGTATATAGAGAAAGTTAGGTTATTGGCTCACCTCTCTCCCCACAATCATAAAATTTCGTTGTCATACCAGCGGTTTGAGCGGTTCTGACGGTCATTAAGTCGCAGGCCGAAATATGTGTTTATACCATGCGATTTTCTCTTAGAAATCCCCAGTTTCTCCATCTCTGCGGAGAAGTCCTTCTCACTGCGGGTGTAGTCCTTCAGGGCCTCCGACCACGCCTTGTAAGCATCGTATAGTTCTCTGGCTCCGACGTGCGCTCCAGTTTCTTTGATGCAGCACTCTGAAAGAAAATTCTCGAGCCAGTTTTCCCGGCTCCGGTAATCATAGGTAGCCTCCTCCACGCAATCGGGGATATCCAGTCTAAAGCCATTCCGGGCAAAGTTCTGCGCTCCCTCGACTGCCCAGGCCAGAATGAAGCCACCGGCATTCTCCGCAAGATAGTCAGCGTAGTTTTGAATCGTCTTATCTGGCTGAATGACAGCGTTGAAGGGAACTACGAAGATGCGGCGCCATGTGCCCTCATCGGTGGATCCGACACGGGGAAGGTGGTTAGTGAACAGGCAGAGCGTATGCGACGGCTTAACAATCTCCGGCTGCTTATACTTTTCCTCCACCTGGAACGGGTCTGTACTGGAGATCTTCTTGATCGTGGCCGCAGAGAGGCGGCGGCCTTCCTCCAGCTCGCCGGCGATCACCAGCCGTTTCCCGCGCAGAGTGGCCAGCGCGGCCTTGTCATTTGAGTTTTTGGTCGTAATAACGTCAATGTCGATGTACCCGGCATAATCGCCCATGACGGCAGCGACGGTGTTAAAGAAGGTCGATTTGCCGTTTTTACCTGTGCCAACGGCAAAGGTAACGCCCTCCTGATAGACCTTGCCAAAGAGCGACATACCGACAACCATCTGAAGGAATCCTTTTAGGCTGCTGTTCTCGCAGGTGATCGTATCCAGAAAAGAATCCCAAATATCCTTGCCCTTATCGTTCCTGCTGAAAGCGGTAACTTTCGTGCAATATGCTTCCTGCTGGTTAGGCCGAAAGGCGCCCGTTACCAGGTTGATAATCCCAGCCTGTGTGTTCAGCTCCAGCGGATCCGCATCCATGGAATTGCCGGGGCGGACCATATACGGTCTGGCAAGATCTAAGATAGCCTTTAACCGGGAAACTCGGCGAGTCATATTGGCATGGGCTAAGTAGGCTTTGCTCCGCTTGACCGCCTCGCTGGCTGCCTTGACCGCCTCGCTGCTTTCGGGATCTGCAGCCTTCGCTTCCGCTTCGTTGTGCAGCGCATCCCGGTATTCGCCCATGGCGTCTCTCAGCATATGCTCGGAAAAGTCCTCTGCCAGTTCCAGAGCTTTATGCTCGTTCCGTTCCCACCGCTTGCCATCCCAGCAGAGCCAGCCCATGGAATCTGTGAAAATAATGTCATCACAGTGCTCACGGACAAACACGGCAGCGTTTCCGGCATCGCTGAAGTCTGCGGGCTTAAATGTGTTTTTATCTTCGTTCACGTGCCTGTGCCTCCTGTTTCAAAGAGCTTGTCCATATACTCCACCAGATCGTCACGGCGGAAGAACCAACTCTGCCCTTGCTTTGCGCCCTTTAGGACGCCTTCCTTTGCCATCTTGGCGATCACCTCCGGATTACGCCGGAGCAGCAGGCCGGCCTCGGCACAATCGCAGAGGACGGGAAGCTCTGCCACGTCATGGATCACCCGGCGCGGCTTATTCTGTCTCATTGGCCTATACATGGCGTTTTTCCCTTTCTGCCTTGTCAGGTATGTAATTACCCTCGGCAATGGTTGCAGGCTCGTCTCCCCTTGTTTCCATGGCTTCCCCACCGCCATTTTGCGGTGTTAGCATATCGCGCAATTCCTGATTCAGATTTGCTTGCTCATCAAGGAACTGCCGCAAGGTAGTAATTTCTTTGTTTTTCACTTTCAAGCGCAGAATGAGGGCAAGCGCGCCTTGGATCGCCTGATCTATGTGGGCGTAGTACTTCGGATTCTTGATTTCAACGCCCTTCCCACGGCTTTTCCGGGGATTCCCCACAATGTAACAATGCTCGTCCGAAATTATGACAAGCCCTTCCGGTAATTCGATCATTAGGTTGCCTCCTTTTCGATGATTTCTCTTACCTCAACACCAAGTCCAGAGGCCAGCTTACCAGCCGTCCTCGGTTCACAGGTCCCGCGCCGGATAAGGGTACTGACATTCTGCCGCGAAATTCCGCAGCGGTTTGCGAGATCTGCTTTCGTCATACTTTTTTCCGCAAGCAGAGTTTCGATTTTTAGTACGCTGATCTTCATTCGTTGTTCACCTCCAATACAGCAAATGTGCCTTGTGGGCACATAGTAACACACCATTTCGTGCTTGTCAAGAACATTATTAAAAGTTCTTGACATTTTTGTGCCTGTGAGTTACATTTTAGCAAGATAGGAGTGTGTAACATGAATTTTCAGGCAATTCGAAACGCACGAAAAGCAGCGGGCGTAACCCAAGAGCAACTTGCTGAAGTATTGGGAATAAATCGAGCAACATTATCGAAGTATGAAACGGGCGTTATAGAGCCGTCAGTATCGCAACTTAAAACTATTGCCGCAGCCCTTAGGATTGATTTCTATGTGTTGGCAAATGAAATTGGAAACGAATGGTTTGATGCGGGCTTTGAGTTTGCAGAAGAAGGTAGCGATATTATCGATGCTCTTGTCCATGAAAAGCATAAAAAAGTTGGCTATAGCTTTTCTGAAGAAGAGGGTCAGCTTATCACTGCCTTTTCTTCCCTCAACCCTTCCGGTCAGACCGAAGCCGTCAAGCGCGTATCAGAACTGACCGAGATTCCCAGATACCAGCGTTCTGACGCGCAAGATGCCGCCAAGGGGACAGAAGATACCTCCCTCCCTGCGGAAACGCCCATAAACGGCTCAGGATCTCCCACAGAGGGCAAAAAATAAAGCCCTGCACCAACGTGTAGAGCATTGACAAAATGAACTTGGACGGCTATACTGAAAAGTACAAAAAGGGCGCTGCCGGAACGGTCAGCCCCTTAAAAGTGCTTTGAAGTGATCGCCGTACTTGTCAGGGTGCCGGCGGTCACTTCTTTTTGTATACCTGAATAAACAGGCCGCAAATACCAACGATGAGAATACAAAACTGGAACAGGTCCGAGTATGTAACCATTGGGCAGCCCTCCTCTCGCAAGCTCTCGCAAGATCAGAGGGCAAAGAAGCTGCCCCCTGTCGAGGGCTGACCGCTGCAGTTCGGCAGCGCCAAAGACAAAATAGCATAGAATTTGACAAAAGGCAAGGGGTGAGAACATGGCCAGAGCAAAGAAGCGCGCCGATGGGCGCTATTGCTCTCAGATCTATTTGGGCCGCGATGAAAACGGTAAGCGCAAATATAAGAGCGTCTATGCAAAGACGCCGGCAGAGCTGAAGGAGAAGGAAACCTCGGTCAGGCTCCAGCTCGGGCAGGGCCTTGACGTTCTCTCCCAACGTGACAGCTTTGCCACATGGGCGGATGATTGGCTCCGCCTGAAGGAGAAGGAACAGATCACCTGCCGACAGATGGACAACTACCGTAGAGCAGTAAAGCTCTGGAAAGAGGAGCTGCCAGGCTATGAGATCGGTCAGGTGCGTGCCGACGATGTGGAGCGGGTATTGATCGCATTGTCCGATCAGGGGCTCGCTCAGCGCACTGTAGATCTGTATCGCTCGGCCATGAGACAGATCATGCGTCGGGCCGTAGGCCGTGTCATTCCAACGAATCCGGTCGAGCAGGTAGAGCTTGCCGCCGTTGGCCGAAAAGCGGAGCAGCGCCGCGCTCTGACCGCCGAGGAACAACAATGGATATGGAACACGCCTCACCGTGCGCAGCCTGTAGCGGTCATTATGATGCTCTCGGGCCTGCGCCGCGGGGAGCTGGCCGCGCTGACATGGAATGACGTGGATCTGAAGGCACGGACGATCACCGTCAATAAGACGATCGAATATGATTCCAACGGTACGCCTACGCTCCGGCACGTTACCAAATCAGATGCCGGCATGCGAACGGTGGATATTCCGCAGCGGCTGGCCGACTATATGGCAGCTATGCCGAGAGACGGCCTGCTTGTGATCCACAGTGCCAAAGGCGAGGTCATGACTGCAACTGCGTGGGCGAAGCTGTGGCGCTCCTATATGCGGGAGCTGAATATCAAATACGCCACCAGGACGCCGGCAGATTTGGAGCGCATGAGATCCAGCAAGCCAGGTCCAAAGGTCTTTGACATGACGATTCCGCCCATCACGATGCACTGGCTTCGGCACACCTTCTGCACGCTGCTCTATCTGGCCGGTGTGGATGTGGTGCAGGCATGTGCTCAGATGGGCCATGCTGACGTGTCCACGACATTACGGATCTACACACACCTCGATGCCATTCACAAGAGGAAGTCTGTGGATAAGCTGGACGCCTATCTGTCGGGCAACTCAAAAGCGGAAAATGAGTAAGCGTGCAAGTCAGATGCAAGTCAAATACTGTGGTATGCATTGGTAATCATGGCGTTTATTGTGCCTTTTAAGCAGGGTGTCCGGGGTTCGAATCCCCGACGAGGCACCAGTGAATACCTCGAAATCGTATGATTTCGGGGTATTGTTCTAATCATTTCTATCTTGACGGAGCTGCTATGAAAAAAGGCATTGCATATCTCAAACGCGAGCCGATGCTTGCGGTATCACTTCTGGCGGCGTTCGCCTCTCTTTTTATCACCAAGCCGCAGCTCAGCCTTCTCGGCAGCATCGACTGGCACACGCTGCTCACGCTCTTTATGATGCTGACCGTGCTGGAGGGCTTCAAGAAGGAAAACATCTTCCTGCCGCTGCTGAAATTCGCCGGAAAGATCCCCTCGATGGCCGCCATCTCATTTTTCCTGATTTTCTGCGTCTTCTTCTCGTCCATGTTCGTCACCAACGACGTTTCTCTCATCATCTTCGTCCCGCTGACGATCCTGCTTTTCCGCGCAGGCGGAAAGGAGCGCTATATCCTGCCGGTCATCTCGATGGAGAACATCGCGGCCATCCGCGGCTCGCTGCTCATGCCCTTCGGCAGCCCGCAGAACCTGTTTCTCTTCGGACAGTCGGGCATTTCCTTCTCCCGCTTCGTGCTGCATATGCTGCCGCTGTGGGTCTCCTCGGCCGCGCTTCTCAGCGTTTTCATCCTGCTGCTCTACCGAAAGGACCCGCGCGAGAAGATCGTGCTCAAAGGCCACGCCGAGGATGCGTGGCTGCCGGAGCGGAAAAGGCAGCGCATCCTCTACCTCTGTCTCTTCGTTCTGATCGTGGCGACCATCGTTTCAAGAACGGCGTACTGGCCGCTGAGCGTGCTGGCCGTGCTCGTCTCCGTCCTGCTCTTTGACCGCTCGGTGCTCGTAAAGACGGACTATGTCCTGCTGCTTACCTTCCTCTGCTTCTTCGTCTTTTCCTCGCAGATCGCGGGGAACGCCGCGTTTTCAAGCTTTCTCACAAGGGCCGTGGGCGGACACGAATATCTCTGGGGCATCGGCCTGAGCCAACTCATCTCGAATGTGCCCGCGTCCATCGTTCTCTACCCCTTCACCAAAAATCTCGCCGCACTTTTGTACGGCGTGGATACCGCCGGGCTCTGCTCGATCATCGGCTCGCTGGCCTCGGTCATCAACTACAGGATCTATGTCCGCGCATATCCTGAAAACGGCATGGCGTTTTTGAAGGTCTTCACGCTCATCAGCTGGGCATTTTTCCTGATCGTTGCCGTGCCGGGCTACCTGCTGTCAAAATACTGGCTCATATAAGTATATAAGGAGGAACATCCCTTGCATCTCACCACCGTTTTATTCGATCTGGACGGAACGCTGCTCCCGATGGATCAGGAAGCCTTCACCACAGGTTATTTTAAGCTCCTTGCCAAAAAGCTCGCGCCCCATGGCTACGAGCCGAAATCGCTCGTCGACGCCATCTGGGCGGGCACTGCCGCCATGGTGAAAAACGACGGCTCGCGCACGAACGAGCAGGCCTTCTGGGAAAAGTTCTCCGCCATCTACGGCGCTGAGAAAGCACTCGCCGACGAGCCGCTGTTCGAAGATTTTTACGCCAACGAGTTTTCCGCCGCGCGGGAGATCTGCGGCTTCAACGCCGCCGCAGCCGAGACGGTGCGCTGCCTCAAAGCCCACGGCCTTCGCGTCGCGCTCGCGACGAATCCGATCTTCCCCCGCATCGCGACCGAGCAGCGCATCCGCTGGGCAGGTCTCGCGCCCGAGGATTTCGCGCTCTATACGACCTATGAAAATTCAACCTTCTGCAAGCCGAACCCGGATTACTACCGCGAGGTCGCGCGCACGCTTGGCGTATCCCCGGTAGAATGCCTGATGGTCGGCAACGACGCGCTCGAGGACATGGCCGCGCGCGAGACGGGCATGGACGTTTTCCTGCTTACCGACTGCCTCATCAATACGAAGGGGCGCGACCTCAGCGCCTATCCAAAGGGCGATTTTGCCGCGCTGAACGCCTATCTCGACCGTCTGGCAAGTGAAAACTGAACGAAAAAACGACGCATACTGCTTTGTATGCGTCGTTTTTTATTTGCACCTTCATTTGCGTTTGCTGCGCAGAGACGTGATAAGGCGGAAAACCGTGGATACCAGCAGGATCGCAACGGCAATGCTGCCGGCGACGCCCGCCGTTTCCAGTCCCTTGTGAAGCGCTGCCTGCACATCGCCGCCGAGGCCGATGCTCATCGTATAGTAAATACCGGCTCCCGGCAGCAGCGGAATGCTGGAGATGACGAGATAGGAGGTGACGGGGTACTTGCGCGAGCGCGCCATGGTCTCAGAGTAGATGGCCGCGACCACAGCGGCGAAGAAGTTCATGCCGTAAATGTCAAAGCCGAGCTGACGCAGCAAAAGGTAGCTCGTCCACGTCAGAACGCCGCCGAAGGCGCAGAGGAGGCTCCCCCAGCCGTGCACGTTGAAGAGGATCATAAATCCCGTACAGGCGACGAAGATCATCATATCCTGCGCCCACATGGGGTGGCCCGCCAGACCGCCTATCGCCGTCACGCCGTAGACCCCCGCCGTCAGCCGCCACGCGGCCGCCGTGCCCATCGCGATGGCAAAGGCCGAGAGGAACACCTGCACGATGCGGTTGATGCCGGAGTTTGTGTCACCGTAGATGATGTCGCGCATCGAATTTGTGATGAGAAGCCCCGGCACAAGGATCATCAGCGAGCCGATGATGACCGCGTCGACATAGTCGAGCAGTTGAAAGCCCGCAAGAAGATAGGCGGGCACCGCCATAAGAAAGGCCGTCGTGATGGTGCTGAAGAATGGGTTTGTCTCCCACTTGTCCATCTGGCGGGTGACAAAGCCGATGATAAGGCCCATCAGCCCCGCCCACAAGCTGTCGCGCATCGTTCCGCCAAACACAGGGCAAAAGCCCGCCGCGCTGAGGAAATTGCCGAGATAATAGGCCGCCGCGGAGTAGGTGCGCCGCGCGGCGAGCGTCTCTTTGAGCCACTGCGCCGCCACCTCGGGCGCGGGCGTCTCCGCGCAGATGCGGCGCGAGAGGGCGTTGAGCTTTTCCACCGCCTCCAGGTCGTTGCCGTGGAAGCCCACGCGCTTCATCACCATCAGTGGTTTTCCGTTTGCTGCCTCCATGCTGACCATCACGCAGTTCGGGATAGCGAAGGCCTGGCACTCGATGCCGTAAGCGCCGATGATGCGGCGCATCGTCTCCTCGATGCGGAAGGTCTCCGCGCCGCTCAGCGCCAGATGATAGGCAATGCGCGCGGTCAACTCAGTCAAAAGATAATAGTCCATAAGCACCTCGATGTCTTTGGGCATATCCGGTCGAATCCGCGCTTATATTACAGCGATTCGGCGAGCCTGTCAAGGGAAACGCACCGCCCGCGCTGCGCGAGAAGCGCGCGCAGCGCGGGCGGAAGAAATGACTTGCTATTTTGGCCATCCGGCGATATACTGTTTTGGTTCAAAAAACGATGTTTTTCCCCCGCGATCGCTCAAAGGAGGGTATTTTTCTTATGGCAGACGTCAAAAAACACGAGATCGACATGCTGCGCGGTTCGATCTGGAACAAGCTTCCGCTCTTTGCCCTGCCGGTGGCGGCAACGGCGATCCTCGAGCAGCTCTTCAACGCCTCGGATCTGGCCATCGTCGGCAACTTCACAGGAGAGGCGAGCACGCTGGCGGTCGCGGCCGTGGGCGCGAACAGCCCCATCATCGGCCTCATCGTCAATCTCTTCATCGGCATCGCGCTTGGCGCGAACGTCGTCATCGCCACCGCCATTGGCTGCGGGGATGAGGACGCGGTCCGGCGCGCGGTGCATACCTCGATCGTCTTTTCCGTGCTGGGCGGCATGCTGATCGCGCTGCTCGGGCAGCTCGCCGCCGCACCGCTGCTGAGCGTTCTGAACGTGCCGGACGACGTGTTCCCCTATGCGCTGCTATACCTTCGCATCTATCTTCTCGGTATGCCGGTCATCCTGCTCTACAACTTCGAGGCTGCGATCTTCCGCAGCGTCGGCGATACGAAGGGGCCGCTCGCGGCGCTCGCCCTCTCCGGCGTTCTGAACGTGCTGCTGAACCTCTTTTTCGTCATCGCGCTGCACATGACCGTGGGCGGCGTCGCCATCGCAACGGTGACGGCCAACGCCGTGAGCGCAGTTCTGCTTTACCGCCGTCTGACGCGCACAAATAAGTGCGTGCGCGTGGAGCGCTGCGCACTGCGCATTGACCGCATGAGCCTCAAGCGCATTCTGAGCATCGGTCTTCCCGCGGGCGTGCAGAGCGCGGTGTTCTCGTTTGCCAACATCGTCATCCAGTCGGCCATCAACAGCCTCGGCACGCTGGTGATCGCAGCGTCGAGCGCGGCGTTCAGCATTGAGATCCTCGCCTACGACGTGCTCAACTCCTTCTCGCAGGCCTGCACGACCTTCGTCGGCCAGAACTACGGCGCAGGTCAGATCAGGCGCTGCAGGAAAACGATGCTGCTGAGCCTTCTTGAAGACGCTGCGGCCACGTTCCTCGCCGTCACCCTCGTACTGCTGAGCGCAAGAACGCTGCTCGCCTTCTTCAACAGTGATCCAGCAGTCATCGACCTTGGCTACCTGCGCCTCTCGGTCATCCTGCCGGCCTACGCTTTCTCTCTCGTCTACGAAATTCTCTCCGGCTATCTGCGCGGCTTTGGAATCTCGCTCGTCCCCGCAGTGCTGACGATGCTCGGCGTGTGCGGCATCCGCATCGCGTGGGTCAAATTCGTTTTCCCTCAGAATATGACCTTCCGGACCATCATGGCCGTCTACCCCGTCAGCCTCGGCGCAACGGCGCTGCTCATATTGCTTGCCGCTCTCTTCTACCGCCCGTCAAAGCGCTTTGCCTCGCTTGAGCACGAGAAGGAGGCTTAACGCTCCTCGCTTTTCTCGCAGCGCTGCCAGAAGCGGCGCGTCGCCTCCTCGTAGGTCTCGCGATCCATATAGTAGCTCATTGCGTGGTCCGCGCCGGGCACGACGAGAAGATCGCAGTGCGAGTGACAGGCGCCGAGGTTCTCGCGCGCCATCTTGAGCGGCACGAAGTGGTCGTCCTCGCCGTGGATGAGCAGCACCGGCACATCCGTTTCCGCAAGCGAGACGAGCGTAGAGCAGCTCCCCGCGCCCGCGGCAAGGCGCTTTTTGCAGATGCCGTCGGCAATGGGGGTGGCAAGCAGCGTCGGCAGGTGCAGGTTGTGGCCCATCACATACTGCCAGATATCCCGCGGGGAGGTGTAGGCCGAGTCGGCGATCACGCCGCGCACCGCCTCGGGAAGCCCCATGCCCGCGGCCATGAGCACGGTCGTCGCACCCATGGAAATGCCCGTGAGATAGATGGGCAGATCGCTCCCGCAGTGATCCATGACCCAGCGCACCCAGCCGAGGCAGTCGTAGCGCTCGGTGAGACCGAAGCCGATATAAGCGCCCTCACTCTCGTTCTGCGCGCGCTGCTCCACATAGAGCACGCTGCACTTTTCCCTCTCCCAGAACTCCGAGAGCAGGCCGAAATCCCGATACCACGTCGATCTCCAGCCGTGAAAAGCGATGAGGATGCGCTCGGCGTTTTCGACCTGACGGAAGTGGCCCACGAGCGCCAGCCCCTCGCGGCTGCGCAGCAGCACCGTCTCCGTGTGCGAGGTGCCGAGTTTCTGCGCCGCCTCGCGCTGCGCCGCGCGATAGCCCTCATCCTCGCGCTCCCCCGTCAGGTGCGAGCCCTTGCCGTGCAGCTGCTGCGGCAGATCCCGCTTCATCGCCACATCCATCAGCGCTTTCGTCGCGCCGTAGGCCGCCACGCCGTAAACGGCCGCCGCAGCAGAGGCGGCTATCGCGGCCTTCGTTCTTTTTTTCATGTTTCATCCTCCTTGTATCCAAACTATAAGCACTTTTCCTGCTTGGCGGGCAAGTAAAAAGGCTGTGTGATACGATTTATATCCTTTTTGCAGGGTCTCTCCCACCCTGCGCTAACAGCGTATCAAAAACCTTTTCGTTTCGCTATGTTCAATTTTCCCGATTTGTCATGTGTTACGCAAAAAAGCGCCCGAGCGGCGAAAAAGAGGATGAAGATATATCATATTGGATGAACGGTATCCACCTCCCAAAGAAATCGGCAACCATCCTTTGCCATGAATCCACGCTTGCACTTTTTGCGCAGCAATGATAAAATATCATGTCAACAATACAGCAAAGGAGTTTGCTTTTATGAAATTAGGTATCGAGGGCGATTCACCTGATTCTATATCTCAATAGTACTCCATAAATACCGATAATTCTTGATTTCAGCGTATTTTCTGCACAAATGTCCACTATATAACTTCATGCAATTCCATACTACTCCACGCCGAAATGGTGTAAAAATGGTGTATGGAAAATCGGATTGTAGACGCGAAAATGACACACTACTACCGCCCCCCAAAAATCGAATGAAAGCTCTGATGGAACACACAGCCATCGGCATGACCGTCCAACGGATATGCCGATGGTTGTTTCATTTTCTGCTGCATTTCGGGGCGAATATGGAGAAAAATATCGCCAGTACGTCGCTTGGATTTCTTGCCTATCTTGCCACTCCGCCTTGTGATAACGGCATTTCGTGTGCCAATAAAGGGTGGAATCTTACCTTTGCAGGGCTTTGCTTGAATAGCAAAGCCTTATCTGAAATCATTTGTCGAATTTTGCATTTTATCAGTTATAACTTATATTTTTGTAATTTCTCCATTGAGTTTCAATCGTAAATGTGATATACTGTGGTCAGCCACGGAAGGAGGGTGAAGTTTTATGATTAAACGCGAACTGTATATGGGCCGCATCCGCCCATTCATCGGAACGGAGTTGATCAAGGTCATGACCGGTATTCGCCGCTGCGGAAAGTCGGTCATGTTGGAGCTGATCCAGCAGGAACTCACGGAGTCCGGTGTCAGCTCGGCGCAGTTTATCGCCATCAACTTTGAGGATATGAGCTATTCTCACCTGCAAACCGCGCAGGCACTGCACGACGAGATCACCAAACGCGCCAAGGAGATTGGCGGCAAGATCTACCTCTTTTTCGATGAGATTCAGGAGGTCAAGGGCTGGGAGAAGTGCATCAACTCTCTCCGCGTCTCGCTGGATTGCGACATCTACATCACCGGCTCCAATGCAAAGCTGCTGTCCGGTGAGCTTGCAACTTACTTGGGTGGACGGTATGTGGAGTTCGTAATCTACCCATTTTCCTTTGCTGAATTTCTGGAATTGTATCACTCCATTGCGCCAGACGCTTCTGTTCCGGAATGCTTCCGGAAGTACCTTGTCGCAGGCGGCATGCCGTACCTTGCCAATTTGCAATATGCAGACGAACCTTCCAGGCAATATCTGATGGACATTTTCAATTCTGTCCAGCTCAAGGATATTGTAAAGCGAAACAAGGTTCGGGATGTAGATTTGCTGGAACGAATCATCGCCTATGTCATGGCGAATGTGGGAACAACCTTCTCGGCGGCTTCCATGGCGAAGTTTTTCAAAAGCGAACATAGAACTGTAGCCGCAGAAACGATTCTGAACTACATCAAATATTGCTGCGACGCTTATCTGTTTTATCAGGTGAAGCGTCAGGATCTGCGTGGAAAACAGATTCTGGCTTCGAATGAAAAATACTATATCGCAGATCATGGCATTCGCGAAGCCGTGTTTGGCGGCAACATGCGCGATATTAATTTGATTTTAGAGAATATCATTTTCATGGAACTGCTTCGCCGCAACTATACCGTTACGGTTGGTAGAATCGGTGAAAAGGAAATTGACTTTGTATGCGATCGCCGAGGGGAGAGGCTGTACATTCAGGTAGCATATCTGCTGGCGTCCGAGGAAACAGTTGCACGCGAATTTGGCGTATATGATGGCGTTCGTGACAATTTCCCCAAATATGTCGTTTCACTGGACGAATTGGATATGAGCCGGGACGGGATCAAACATCGAAACATTCGCGATTTCCTCCTGATGTCGGAATGGAATTAATCGTTATCTTAGTTATGATCATATTCGCCAGAGCAATGGCTGCACGTTGAAAAACGGATGTACAAAGCGGCTTTCGTTCTGCGTATTCTCTGTTTTCTGCCTGCATATGGTCTGATGTCTCCGGTTTTTCGCAAGAAGAGCTTCGGACATATCAGAATGTGAATGAGAAACATTGCGATCAAGCGAGTAGTAACAGATAAAGTCCTTTTCGGAGAGGCGCGCTATTTCTGCTAAGCGCAGCCTCTCCGCTTTTTTATCCCAGCCGCAGCCCACCGACAGTCATGCCGCGCATAGCCCGTTCCATGATCTTCTCGCCGACGCGCTCCGCCATGGCGTCGTAATCCGCTTCCTTTTCCAGCCGCTCCACGTTCACCGTGATGGATTCAATGGTCAGCGGCTGATTCTGCACCGTTTCGGGAAGCTGGGGGCGAACGACCGCCTGCGGAACCTGCACCGTGCGGATGGCGTGCAGTGTCTTCAGCAAATCTTCAAATAGTTCCGTCTGATAGGGCGACAAGACACGCTCCGGTTTGGCCTTTGTACCGTCCAGCCATGCAAGGCCGGTCGCCTGATTCAAGCCACCCTTAGCGTAAGCCGTTACCTTGATCTTGGAATAGAAGGTTCGCGCCCACTCGCCGATCATGCTGGAGCTGCTGCCGCTCAGTTCGCGGCAGATGGAATTGATTTTGCTTCGTGCAGCCTTTTCGGCCTCCTCCGGGGAAGCGTATCCCTTTAATGTTCCGCCGCGTTTACTGCCAATGGTCGGATAAGTCGCCTGATACTTGGTGACCTTGGTTGTCTTTTTGCTGCTGGAACTGCCTTTACTGCTGGAACCGCTGTTTTTCGCAGAGGCCGTGGGTGTATAGTCGTATGCCTTGATATCGCCGCTCACCTGTTTGTAGGCGTTTCGCAGATCCTCCAGCTTTTTCTTCCATTCGTCCACATAGGCTTCCGCCTGCAGCTTGCCGGCATCCTTGTAATCCTGACAGTTGTCCTTCAGGAACTGGATGATGGCGTCGTCTCCGCCGACGATGATTTCTTCCACCTCTTCCCAGTAGGTGGTGGTGTGCCCGCGCATATCGTCCAGCATCTCCTGCCAGCCGCGGCGCATGTTTTCGCGAGTCGCATCCGTCGCCGTCTCGTAATCCTCATGATTCTTTGTCAGCCAGTCGATGATCTCCGCATCGGATTGGGACAGCAATTCCTTCAGCTCTTCAATTAACTTGCGGGGATTGTTGAGTAACTCCTCATAGTAGTTCTCGACGTACTCAATGTAATCGTCCAGACTTTCGATCTGCGATTCAATGGCCTTTTTCTGCGCGTCTACCTCATCCTCGGCGATGTCCCATGCCATTTCTTCGCGCAGATCGGCAATTTCCTGCCGCAGCTTGAGCTCTTCTTTTTTGCGGGTGGGATCGGCGCTGATCCGGGCAAGCTGTGCTTCCTTTTCAGCAAGCGTTTTTGCCTTATCCTCTTCCTCGCTGAGCTTTTTGCGCGCCGCCAGCTGCTCGTCCAGCGCCGTCAGTTCTTCGTTCAGCGCGTCTCGCTTGGCTTCCGCCAGCGCGATCAGCTGGTCGCGTTCCTTCTCGTAGCGCCGGGTGATCACGTCGATCAGCTCATTCTCAACGTCGATCTGCCCCTCAAGCATCCGCTTGTTCAGGGCTTCGCGGTCGAGAATGGCGTCGTGAATCA
>OLGA01001453.1_pt1 | contig 18706 bp, 18 predicted proteins | sample 1604881 | NCBI WGS metagenome assembly OLGA01 (sample SAMEA3888896, study PRJEB22519) | human gut metagenome | biome: human gut; feature: human-associated habitat; material: faeces | place: Denmark | collected 2009 | reverse complement strand
TGCAGACGGCTTTTTTCATTCATGAGCCGAGTTGCGGTTTCCTCATCAAAGGCTTCGATGGTGTCGGTGGATACTCGGTCGAGCATTTTTCGGAATTCGGCGTCGATCTCGGCGATCCGCACCTGAAGGTCAATGCTGTTATCCTCGCTTTTCTCTCCCTCTAAGCCCATGCCGATATGCAGCTTCAGCGTTCGCAGCACCTCGGCGTTTTGGTTGGAGGTTTCCATGATCGCCGCCATCACAGCCCTTTGCAGAACGATTTCCTCTACGGCAGGTGAGTTTCTGCAGTATTTCTTTCCGAAGTCAAGGCGGTTGATGGATTCCCTTGGCAGTTATGACAGTATTGCAGGTGGCAGGTCATCTCAATACTGTCCTCGGTCATAATGAGTTCGTTGATTTCTTCTCTCTGCCGTAATTCTTCTTCGAGCAGTCTGCCGTTTTCGTTGGTGTCGGTGACCTCCGCGCCGAAGTGATAATACAGCTCGTCATAGGAGATCGTCCAATAGCAATCCTCCGAATGGTCGCAGCACTCGTTGATAGCGTAATCGGCAAGCTGCCGGATGTTGTTTTTATCCATATTGACCTTTCCTTTCTTCAAATTTCATTTTTCTGTGCTTTGCAAACATATTTTTCATCACCTCCGAAAACAGAAAAAGCGGCCTGGTTCTCAAAAGAAAACCAAGCCGCTATACTATGTCATACCGTGTTCAGTTGATAACTGGGGATTTGCCCTTTGCTGACGGGCGGATTATCTTTTTATCAATCATCTATCTCCGTCTCGTGCTGGAGAATTGCACCGGTGGCCGCGTCAATTTCATATTCGTACTCCCTATTGCCGGACTTGAACTCGACTTCATAAACGATTGCACCGTTCTCTGTATCCATTTCAATATTCATATCATAGACTGTGTTCGCATCCACACCGGCATGGTTCAGAGCAATGGATTTTGCCTTAGCGTGGCCAATATCCTGCGTCGTTTCGGGCTGTGCGGGCTTTGCAGGCTGAGCCTCAGACGCTTCATCATCCGCCATCTCCGGCTTGACCGCTATAACTGCGCCGGAGTAGGCGTCGATCTTATACTCTATCTCCTCGCCGTTCCGGCCTGTGATCTCCACCTCATAATGTGCCGGGGATTCGTCCAGCTCCGGATCGACTTCACTGTGCAATATCTCCGCTGTAGACGCCTTGCCAAACTCCGCCACAGCAATGTCCATCGCCTTGTCTTTACCGATGGGCATAGCGGGCGCGCCCGCCTCCGTCAGATCCTTCAGCTCCTCCACGGAGAGCTTCGCCAGCGCATCAAACTGCAGCTTCGGGTTGATGGCAAGGACGCGGTTCACCAGCGCCGCCTTACCGGTGGAAATGCTGTTTTCCCGCGCCTGCTGCTCCAGCCCTGCGTCCTGTGTAAGCGTCTGCGTCAGAACGGATGCCTTTGCTTCGCTGGTCTGCAAAACGCCGTCCACGGTGCTCGTCAGCTCCCGCTGGAGCTTTTCCGCCCGCGCCGTGTCGTTGTCCTCCACCGAGATCATGATGGCGGAGGAAATGCTGTTCAGATAGCCGTTCCGCACCAGGCTGCCCACAATGGCGTTTACCGCCACATCCAGCTTCGCACCCTTCAGGTCTGCACCGTCGCCCATATCCGCAAGGATGGCCTTCGCATCCTCGTTGAGCGGTGTGCAGACCAGCACCTTTTCGCTCTTGCTGACCTTCAGCTCGATGCTGGGGTTTACGTCCAGCGACACCACGGACGCCACCGCGTGTGCCTGCTGATAGAATATCCCTCCGCCGCCCAGCAGCACCAGCGCAAGGCAGGCCGCCGCCAGCGTCGTCCACCGTTTCTTTGTCGTTTTCTTCGTCGTCATGGGGATCACCGTTCCTTTCCGCTCATCACAGCGGGAGAGAACGCCGTTCACGTCGTTTGGCGCGGTCTTTTCCACCGCCGAAGCCAGACGCTGCTCCATCTTTTCATTGGTCATCGGGCGTCATCTCCTTCCAGACAGCTTCGCATCTTCTTCAATGCTCTGTGATATTTCGACAGGACGGTAGGAAGCGGCAGCTCCAGCAGCGCCGCGATCTCCCGGTGCTTCATACCCGTGACCGCGTGGAGCAGCACGATGCGCCGCTCCTCGTCGCCAAGGCTTGCCAGCGCGTGCTGCAAGAGGACGCGCTCGTCCGCATCCAGCCCGCACTCCTGCGCGGGAATGGCGTCCCATTCCTCGTCCGAGAGCGCGGTGCGGCGTTCCTCGCGCCGCAGACGCATCAGGCACAGGCTGCGGCACACGGCCAGCAGCCATCCCATGGGCGAGCCGGTGGGGCGGTACTGCGCCGCGCAGTCCCACACCTGCACATAGACATCCTGCGTGAGATCCTGCGCATCGTGGGCGTTCCTGAGGTAGGACAGCGCAAGGCCGTACACCGCCGGGCGCGTGCGCCGGTACAGCTCCGCCAAGGCGTCACGGTCATTCCCGGCAATGCACCGCAGCAGCCGCTGCAGCTCACGCCACTCCTCTGCCGGCGCATATTCGGTTGTCATCAGCATACTGAGCATGGGCTTTTTCTCCTGTCATCCGTGTAATGCACGGAAAGGGCGTTTTATTGCATTTGGACTTAAAAACTTTTTTGATCAAGCTCCGCTGAGCACCTCGTAAACGCGGGTCAACGCTGCTGTCTCACAGATAAAGCGAGCTGTCAGCTCCCGTTCCCCCCCCCACCACGTCCTCTGCGGCGTTGTGTAATGTCCTACGCTGACCGCCGCCTGCGGCGTGGGCAGCGGCACCGGCCGCAGCAAGAAGGAGGTGGAGCAGTCCGCCGCCCGCAGCGCCCCGGAGCAACTGAAGAAGAGAGAAAAAAAGAACACGCCCGCACGGGACGGCAAGGGATGCTGGAGATATGACGTAGGATGCGCTCAGCTGGATTCCAAGTCACACAATAGTCATCAAACCAAAGCGGAACTTTTATCACCTACCGCATATAAAAACCGTCTCAAGCGATATGCTTAAGACGGTTTTTGGTACGCCCGACTGGATTCGAACCAGCGGCCTTTAGAGTCGGAGTCTAACGCTCTATCCATCTGAGCTACGGGCGCATATCATATTCTGTTTTATCAACTTACAGCTTCACTACTATACCACCTTCCCGGCGCAAAGTAAAGAAAATTTTTCGCTTCACTTTGTTAAAAAAGTTGACAACTTCGCATACTTGTTGTAAAATAGCCACAATACATCGAGCGCTGTGCGCCGCATTCCACACAAAAGAAGGTTTTTCTATGAAGAAGCAAAAAATCTCCGATGCTGTCATTCATCGTCTTCCCCGGTACTATCGGTATCTGGACGATCTGTACAACAAAGGCGTGGTGCGTATCAGCTCCAACTCTCTGGGCGCCAAGATGGACATCACCGCCTCCCAGATTCGGCAGGACCTGAGCTGCTTTGGTGAGTTCGGCCAGCAGGGCTATGGCTACAATGTGGCCGAGCTGCGTGCGGAGATCGGCCACATCCTGGGTATAGACAGCGGCCACCGCATCATTGTGATCGGTGTGGGCCATCTGGGTCACGCCCTGCTGCAGAATTTTGATTTTGATAAGGTCGGTTTCCGGATCGACTCCGCTTTTGATGTCTCCCCCGCGCTGATCGGCACGGAGATCCGCGGTGTCTCGGTCCACTCGATGGATGAGCTGGAGGAATATGTCGCCAACTATCACCCCAACGTGGCGGTCCTGACCGTCCCGCAGAATGTAGCCCAGCCGCTGGCGGACCGTCTGATCGGTCTGGGTGTGCGCGGCTTCTGGAATTTTACCAATGTGGAGCTCTCCACCAAGGAGGACGGCGTTTTCTTCGAGGACATCCACTTTGTGGACACCCTGCTGACGCTCAGCTATCGCATCTCGCAGCTCTGAGGCGCACACTTTACCGCAGCCGGCATACTATGAGAATGAGACCGATGTGGCGGTCAAATTTTCATAGGAGGTTACGGTATGTGTAATCAGAATTCCTGCTTTGGCGGCAGCAGCTGCTGCTGGATCATCATCGCCATCATCCTGCTGTTCCTGTTCTGCGGCAACGGCTGCGGCAATGGCTGCGGCTGCGGCGGCAATAACGGCGGCTGCGGGTGCAGCTGCTGAGGATCTACCGCGCATTACGCGTCCCCGCCGCAAGGCGGGGACGTCTTTTTTCGCAGGCCGCTCTGCGATACAACCAAACATCGATAAAAACAATGCGGACAAGCACCGCTTTTGACCGAGAGGAGGCCCGATCATGGATATTTCCCCCCTGCGCGGCTACTACACGGCGCATACGCCCACGCTGATGGGTGAGAGAGGCGGCTCCGCCGTGCTGGTCCCCCTGGTCCGTCAGGACGGCGAATACTGCCTGCTGTACGAGATACGCTCCGCCAACGTCCGGCAGCCGGGCGAGGTGTGCTTCCCCGGCGGCAAGCGCGAGGCGGGGGAAACGGCCATCCAGTGCGCCCTGCGGGAGACCTGGGAGGAGCTTGGCATCCCGGAAAGCGCCGTGACCGTGATCGGCGAAATGGACTTCATCCACATCCGTGCGGGCAGCCTGCTGCGGCCCGTGCTGGGTGAGGTGGACTCTGCGGCACTGGCAGCCATGCGCCCCGCGCCGGAGGAGGTAGCCGGCACCTTCCTGCTGCCCCTTCGGGAGTTGAAGGCGCATCCGCCGGAGGTCTACCTGTACCGGCAGCCAGTGGAGGCCCCGGATTTCCCCTATGCGGACGCCGGCGTCCCTGCGAACTACCCCTGGCGTCCCTGGCGGCTGGAGGTCCCGGTGTATCACGGCCTGCCTTACCACCTGTGGGGAATCACCGCCCGCATTACTATGGATCTGCTCGCACATCTGTAAAAAGATCCCCCGGCGATATACATCGCCGGGGGATCTTTTTACAGCACGCCAAAATGCTCCAGAATGATCTTCACACCTATCAGAATCAGGATAGTGCCTCCCACGAATTCAGCCTTATTCTTGTACTTTGCGCCGAACACATTGCCCACATACACACCGCCCAGGGATATCAGGAACGTGGTGCAGCCGATAAGACAGACGGCCAGCCAGATGGACACGGACAGCTCCACCATGGAGAACGTGACGCCCACGGCCAGCGCATCGATACTGGTGGCCACGGCCAGCACAAACAGTTCTTTGTGCTTCACCTGCCCGTCGGAGGGCTGCTCGTCCTCCTCTTCCTCGGCGCGGCTCTCGCGAATCATATTCCCGCCGATCCATGCCAGAAGCACGAAGGCGATCCAGGGCGCGAACCGGGTCACATAGTGGGCAAACTGTGAGCCCAGCAGCCAGCCCAGCGCGGGCATGACCGCCTGAAATACGCCGAAATACAGGGCGATGAGAAACGCGCTCCTCTTATGCACCTTGTCCGGCATGGCCAGTCCCTTGCATATCGCCACGGCAAAGGCATCCATACTCAAACCGATGCCGATCAGGAATATCTCCAGCAATGTCATACGGACACTCTCCTCACAAAACCACCGGCACAGGGTGATCGATATACATGGCGTCCGGCGCAACACGGCAGCTGTAAGCGGCAATGCTGACCCCCGCCTCGCGCGCCTGCCGCAGGGCCGCGCCGAATGCGGGATGTGTATCATCGTTGGGCGCAAAATCAACGACCTCCGCCATCTGGATGACGAAGAAGGCCGTAGCCCGGCAGCCCTGCTCCACAGCGCGTATCAATTCATGCACGTGCTTCACGCCCCGCTCCGTAGGTGCATCCGGGAAGCGGGCGTGGCCGCCCTGCTCCAGCGTGACCCCCTTCACCTCCACCAGGTGCAGCCCGTCGGGCCGCGTCAAGCAGAAATCAAGCCGCGACTCGCCAAAGCGAAACTCCGGCCGGATGCTCTCGGCCTGCGGGTCGAAGGTCCGTGCAAACTCCGCAAACGCCCGGTTTGGTGCCTGGGCGTCCATATTGATCAGCCTGCCGCCCTTATTCACCGCGACAAGATCGTAGGGTGTCCTACGCCCCGGCGTGACACCCGGCACCAGATACACCTCAGCCCCCGGTACCAGCAGTTCACGACAGCGTCCGGTGTTCTTCACATGGCAGACCGTCTCGGCGCCGTCCAGCTCCACCAGCGCAATGAAGCGATTGGGGCGCGAGAGAAAGCGGCCCTGCACCACATTTTCGTACCGCATAGCCGCGCCTCCCCTGCTTTCGGAATAGAAACACAGTATAGCACAGACAATAGCGGATGGAAAGTATTTTCTTCCAAGGAAAGGTCGTTTCCCTGTGGTTTGTGTATTCCGTCAATGAACCAAAAAATTTTTTAGGACTTCTCACAATTTTGCAGTTTTAGCCGTTTTCGGATTGCATTACTACCAAATGTTTGGTACAATGTGGGTAATCTATATTAGTATGGGAGGAGATCCAAACCATGCCTGAATATTCCAACCTGTTCGTCGTGCTGATGGGCCTGGGAACGGTGTTTGCCGGGCTGCTGTGCATCATACTGCTGGTCACACTGATGAGCTGGGTATGTGCCCGCACCTCCGCGCCCAAGACCGTGCCCCAGATGCCGGCGGCTCCCGCCGCCATGCCCGCACCTGGCGCCGTCACCCCCGCGATGATGGCCGCCGTAGCCGCTGCCATCGCCGAGGACATGGGGACCGATGTCTCCGCCATCCGTATCGTATCCATGAAGAAAGTGTAATGTGTGAGGAGGATTTCACCATGAAAAAGTACAGAGTCAATGTCAACGGTACCGTGTATGAAGTCGAGCTGGAGGAGATCACCGGCGCAGCTCCCGCTGCCTCCGTGGCCGCCCCTGCGGCTGCTCCCGCCCCCGCCGCAGCCCCTGCCGGCGGCGAAAAGGTCTGCGCTCCCATGCCCGGCAACATTCTGGCGGTGAACGTGTCCAACGGCAGCGCCGTCAAGAAGGGCGACGTGCTGATGATCCTGGAGGCCATGAAGATGGAGAACGAGATCATGGCTCCCTGCGACGGCACCGTTACCTCCGTGTCTGTGACCAAGGGCGCCGCCGTGGAGTCCGGCGCGCTGCTGTGCACCATCGGCTGACGCCGGAGGACTGCACATGGAAGCTATTGCCAATTTCTTTGTAAGCACGGGCTTTTACCAGTTTTTCCAGGGCGACAACTGGAAGAGTGCCATTATGCTGGTCATTGCCGTTGTGCTGCTGTTTCTGGGTATCGTCAAGAAGTTTGAGCCGCTGCTGCTGGTACCCATCGCATTCGGTATGCTGGTGACGAACCTGCCCGGCGCGGAGATGTTCCACGAGATACTGTTCGCCGGCGGTCACGTCCACTGGGACCTGTTCGGCGGCGAGCCCATCACGGCACAGTTCCTCTCGGAAATGCTGGCAAACGGCGTATCTGCCGATATGCTCCAGCCTTACGCCGACTCCCTGATGACGGCGGCGCAGAGTACGTTCGACCCCGGTGTGCTCGATAACCTGATGGCACAGCTTGCCGCCAGCGGCTCCGAGGCCGTGGGCACGCTGTCCAACCAGCTGGACGCCCTGGTAACTGCCGAGCAGTACCTCGCCTCCTATGGCATTACCCTCAGTAATGTCACTGTCAGCGTCGGTCTGATCGATGTGCTGTACCTGGGTATCAAGCTGGGCATCTATCCCTGCCTTATTTTCATGGGCGTGGGCGCCATGACCGACTTCGGCCCCCTGATCGCCAACCCCAAGAGCCTGCTGCTGGGCGCTGCCGCCCAGCTGGGCATTTTCCTGACCTATCTGGGCTGCCGTCTGCTGGGCTTTACCGGCGCGGAGTCCTCCTCCGTGGGCATCATCGGCGGCGCGGACGGCCCCACGGCCATCTTCGTCACCGCCATGCTGGCCCCGGCGCTGCTGGGTCCCATCGCCGTGTCGGCCTACTCCTACATGGCCCTGGTGCCCGTCATCCAGCCGCCCATCATGAAGGCCCTGACCACCCAGAAGGAGCGGCAGATCGTTATGAAGCCCCTGCGGGAGGTCAGCAAGCGGGAGAAAATCCTGTTCCCCGTTGTGGTCACGGTGTTTGTGGCCCTGCTGGTGCCCTCTGCCGCGCCGCTGATCGCCTGCCTGATGTTCGGCAACCTGGCCAAGGAGTGCGGCGTGCTGGACCGCCTCAGCAAGACCATGCAGAACGAGCTGATGAACATCGTCACCATCTTCCTGGGCATCAGCGTGGGCGCTACCGCCACCGGCACCACCTTCCTCAGCCCCAAGACCCTGGCCATTATGGGCATGGGCGTGGTGGCCTTCGGCTTCGGCACCGCAGGCGGCGTGCTGCTGGCCAAGTTCATGAACCTGTTCCTGAAGGAGAAGATCAATCCCCTCATCGGCTCCGCCGGCGTGTCCGCCGTTCCCATGGCGGCCCGGGTCAGCCAGAAGGTGGGCCAGGAGGCCAATCCCGGCAACTTCCTGCTGATGCATGCCATGGGTCCCAATGTGGCGGGCGTCATCGGCTCCGCCATCGCCGCAGGCGTGCTGATCTCCCTGTTCGGCTGATAGGAGGTAAATTATGGAATTTTTATCGAATAAGCCCCTGCTGATTACCGATACCATCCTCCGGGACGCCCACCAGTCCCAGGCGGCCACCCGCATGACCATCGAGGATATGCTGCCCGCCCTGGAAACCCTGGACTCCATCGGGTACTACTCCCTGGAGTGCTGGGGCGGCGCAACCTTTGACGCATGTATGCGCTTTCTGGGGGAGGACCCCTGGGAGCGCCTGCGCACCATCCGCAAGCACGTGAAGAACACAAAATTGCAGATGCTGTTCCGGGGCCAGAACATCCTGGGCTACAAGCACTACGCCGACGACGTGGTGGACGCCTTCTGCGGCAAGTCCATCGAAAACGGCATCGACATCATCCGCATTTTCGACGCTCTCAACGACGTCCGCAATCTGGAACAGGCTATTAAGTCTACCAAGAAATGCGGCGGACAGGTGGAGGCCACCCTCAGCTATACCATGTCCCCCATCCACAACGAGGCCTACTTCGTGAAGCTGGCCAAGGAGCTGGAGGAGATGGGCGCGGACATGATCTGCATCAAGGACATGGCCAACCTCCTGCTGCCTATGGACGCCTATTCCCTGGTGAAGGCTCTGAAGGAGACCGTCAGCGTCCCCATCCACCTGCACACCCACAACACCTCCGGCACCGGCGATATGACGCTGCTGATGGCGGCCTATGCCGGGGTGGACATCGTGGACACCGCCCTGTCGCCCATGGCCAACGGCACCAGCCAGCCCGCCACCGAGTCCCTGGTGGCCACGTTGAAGGGAACCGTCCGCGATACCGGCCTGGACCTGGGCAAGATGTCCGATGCTGCCGTCCACTTCCGCCAGGTGGCCCAGCGGCTTCAGGACGCGGGCATTCTGGACCCCAAGGTCCTGCGGGTGGACACCAACACCCTGCTGTATCAGGTCCCCGGCGGTATGCTCAGTAACCTCATTTCCCAGCTGAAGCAGGCAGGGAAGGAGGACAAATACTACGACGTGCTGGCGGAAATTCCCCGGGTCCGCAAGGACTTCGGCTATCCGCCCCTGGTGACCCCCTCCAGCCAAATCGTGGGCACCCAGGCCGTCATGAACATCATCATGGGGGAGCGGTACAAGGTATTCCCCAAGGAGTCCAAGGCCATGCTCAAGGGCGAGTACGGCCAGCTCCCCGGCCAGGTGAACCCGGAGGTCCGGGCCAAGGCGGGCATCGCCCCTGAGGACGTGGTCACCTGCCGCCCGGCGGATCTGCTGGAGCCGGAGCTGGAGAAGTACCGCCAGGAGTTCCGGGGCCTTGCCAAGTCCGACGAGGATGTGCTGAGCCTGGCCCTGTTCCCCCAGGTAGCCCCCAAGTTCATCGAGAAGCGGGACCATCAGCCGGAGCCCGTCAGCGACGATGCACCGGCGGTCTGGGAGCTTTATGTGGACGCCAAGTCCATCCTGTAACAACGACATAATAAAGGGCTTCCACCGGTCGGGTGGAAGCCCTTTATTTATCCAAAGAATTGACTCAGTTCAGACCCAGCAGCTGCATGGCCCGGCCATTCAGATAGGGCTGCAGCAGACTGTAGGGAATCAGGTACGACAGCTCTCCCGTGGCATAGGGAGCGATGGTATAGGGGTTGAACACCACGGTCAGGCCGTTGTCATCGAATACCAGGCACTGATCCGCCCAGTTGCCCACGGTGTCCTCATAGTCCTCGAAGAAGGCCTCGGCTCCGTATTCCATCCAGATGTCGCTCTCTCGGATCTGGTACAGCAGATTCTCGTTGACGGCGGCCCGCAGGCCCTCGCTGTCCTCGGCCAGCTCCATGATCTTGACGGCCTCGCCGGTGTTCAGGTCGAAGCTCACCGCCACGCGCCAGGAGTTGGGGTGGGCCCCGCCGGAATAGGAGCTGTAGTGCATCTCCACGCACAGCAGCTTGGGCCCCACCCAATAGTCGGTGGTAACGGTATCGGAGTACACATACTCCGGCTGCTCCCAGCGGGAGTCCTCCCCGTTGACACCGGCGTAAGCATCCCGGGCCAGGTTGGTCACGTCTCCCAGAAATTGCAGCTGGTCCTTGCGCCACTGCTCAAAATACGCGTTGATGCCCTCGGCGGCCGCGGCGGTGGCGGTCAGAGTGTCCCCTGAGCCCTCCTGGTTCAGCTGGAACACCTGATAGCTGCCCTTGGCCAGCAGCCGGTCGTCCTCGGCGAAGTTCTCCTTATCTACCTGCTCCAGGGTGATGTTCCAGTCCTGGCCCTCGTCCGTGACCTTCAGCGCGTCATTAGTCGGGCCGGGCAGATTGGGCGCTTCGGCGCCCCGCAGGGACACGGGCTTGGCGCTGCAGGCTGTCAGGCACGCTGCCAGCGTCAGCAGCAGGGCCGCTATCAGAATGATGTACAGTTTCTTCATAGGCATTTCCTCACATGATCCATGGGGTGGCCCGCCAGTCCGCGCCGCAGGCGCTTTGAGACAGGTCGGGATACGCCAGAGCATACAAATCGGTCCACCCGGCCTCCCGGGTGAACAGGTCCTGGGCCGTCTGCCCCAGGCGGGATACGTCGGCGGGCTTGGTCAGCACCGGCGCTCCGCGCATCTGCCGCAGCAGGTCACAGCCCCGGGAGCTGGCGGCCAGCAGCCGCAGATAGGGGATGTGCTCCGGCTCCGGCAGCTCCAGATACGCCGCCAGCAGCATCCGCCGCAGCCGGGCCATGGGATAGCGCCGGGTCCTGGCGGCCTCCAGCAGGCCGTCCATGTCCGTGGCCTGCCGCACCGCCCGGTAAAACCGGCGGTACAGCCCCTCGCCGCCGCCGTCATAGGGGAGAAAGACCTCCTGGGACATGGTCCGCAGCCGGGCCAGAATGGCCCGCTGGCAGGTGTGCATATCCACCGGCCCCCGGCCTGCGGCGATTTCCCGCCGCAGCACCTCCGCCGATTCCCGGGGCAGGAAGGCCATGGCCTCCTCCGTGTGCCCCGCCCGCAGAAGCCCCCGGATGTGGGAGGCGGAGGCGATCCCATCCGCCGCGCCGCCGTCGTGGGGTCCGCCCCGGCGCGGGAACGTTATCGGTTCCATGGGAAAATCCGCCCGGCGCAGGGCCTTCAGATACTCGATGGCCAGGATGTTGTTGGGCTGGGACAGCAGCGCCGCGTCCCGGGGGTCCAGCAGCTCCTCCACCGCCGCCTGGCGGCAGCGGGCAAAGGTCTCGCCGCCCTCCAGTCTCCGCCGGAGGGTCTCCTGAAAGCTCTCGCCGGAGAGGCAGGCTTCCACCCGTTGCAGGGCCTCCAGGTCGCCGCACTCGCTGCCGAAAGCCAGGTGGGTCACCACGCCGGTTTTCTCCAGCAGCTCCACGCCGCCCCGGGCAAAGCGCTCCGCTCCGGACACCGCCCAGGGCGTGGGCAGCTCCAGCACCAGGTCCGCCCCGTTCCGGACGGCCATCTCCGCCCGGGCAAACTTGTTCACGGCGGCAAATTCCCCCCGCTGGGTGAAGCAGCCACTCATGGCACACACCACCGGTCCCTGCCGGTGCAGCTGCTCCAGCATCCACCGGTGCCCCAGATGGAAGGGGTCATATTCGCAGATCACGCCGAAAACGGGCATGCGATCACCCCTTTCCAGGAAATTACAAATAGTTACAAACTGGTTACAAATTAGCGACACTTTTCCCGGCATTTTGTACAGGTTATAGGATATTAATCACCACACTGTTTAAAAATGCACTTTTGGTTCATTTCTTAGCTCATTATACCGCATTTTGGGAAATTTTGCAATCCTCTTGACAATCCACCCGGTGAATCCTTACAATATAGGGTGAAAATCGAATTTATCGGGAGGAAACCAACCATGAAAATCGGACTTGTATACGCCATGACCGGCGAGATTGAAAGCCTGCTGACCCAGGAGAATGCCCAGCCGCTGCAAACCGTGGCCGGGGTGCCGTTTTATCAGATCCGGCCAGACGTCATCGCCTGTGCCGGGGGCGTCAGCAAGGTCAACGCCGCCATGGCCACCCAGTTGCTGATCAGCCTGTACCAGCCGGACCTGGTGCTCAACGCCGGTGTGGCCGGGTGCTTCGAGAATATGCCCATCGGCTCCATCGTTCTGGCGGAAGGCTTTTTGCAGCACGATGTGGATACCAGCACCCTGGGCGACCCTGTGGGACTGGTGTCCACGGTGAACCGGGTGCAGTTCCCCACCAGCGATCCGGACCGGGCCAGGGCTGCCATGGAGCGGGTGGGCGTCCCTTACCGCACCGGCTGGGTGGCCACCGGCGACTGGTTCGCCACCGACACGCCCCGGGCCCACTGGATCGCTGACACCTTCCACCCCCTGCTGTGCGACATGGAGGGCTGCGCCGACGCCCAGGTGTGCCTGCGCAACAACGTGCCCTTCATGTCCGTCAAGTCCGTGTCCGACTGCCTGTTTGAGCACCACGACTTCGTGTTCAATTTTCCAACGGCCATGCGGGACCTGAACCGGGTGGTCATGGCCTTTGTGGACCAGCTGGAGGCGTGACATGGAACGGATCGCCAGCTTCACGGTGAACCACGACGTGCTGGTTCCCGGCCTGTACCTGTCCCGCCGGGACGGAGACGTCACCACCTTCGACCTGCGCTTCAAAAAGCCCAACACCGGCGACCTGCTGACCAATGCCCAGATGCACTCCGTGGAGCACATCATCGCCACTCTTCTGCGCAACAGTCCGGAAAAGGACGCCGTGATCTACTTCGGCCCCATGGGCTGCCAGACGGGGTTTTACTTCCTGTTCGACAGCCGCCGCCTGACGGATGAGGCGGCTATCCGCCTGGTGCAGCGGGTGTTCGCCGCCGGGGCGGTCTATGACGGTCCCATGCCCGGCAAAAGCGCCGCAGAATGCGGCAACTTCCGCAATCTGGACACAGCCCTGACCCGGGACTGCTGCGCCTGGTACGCAGACCGGATCCGCAATTGGACGCCGGAAAGCCTGACCTATCCCCAGGCGGAGGCAGAATGAAAAGCGGCCCCGGATTGTCAACTTGTTGACAATCCGGGGCCGCTATGGTATCATGGTCCCAATCTTTTCCAAATCAGGAGGGGGCCATGTCCGCACGAAAGCTGGTATATACCGCGCTGCTGGCCGCATTGACGGCGGTGGGCGCGTTTATTCGTATTCCGATAGGGATTTCCGTTATCACCCTGCAGTTCCTGTTCACCGCCATGGCGGGGGTGCTGCTGGGGCCGGGCGGCGGAGCCCTGAGCCAGGGGGTCTATGTGGCTCTGGGGCTTGTGGGGCTGCCGATCTTCACCGCCGGAGGCGGCTTCGGCTATGTGCTTCAGCCCTCTTTCGGGTTCCTGCTGGGGCTGATTCCCGCCGCCGCCGTCATCGGCGGTCTGAGCCGCCGCAGCAGCTCGCCGGTGAGGCTGGCCCTGGCCTGCGGGGCGGGACTGGCGGTTCTCTATGCCGTGGGGGTGCCCTATATGGCGCTGATCCTCAACGGCTATCTGGGCAAGGGCATCAGCGCACCGGCCCTGCTCTGGTCGGGGATGCTGATCTATCTGCCGGGGGACGCCGCGAAAATCGCCGTGACGGCCCTGCTGTGCCCGGTGCTGCGCAGGCGCGTCCCCGGGCTGCGGTAGGGGAGAGGACGGCGGATAGGGCGGGTTCAAATCTACCATACCACGCCGGTAGGCGGATTGCAAGGAAAAGTTTCGCAAATTCCGCAATTTCGGCTGATTGTGCAGGGAAGCGCCGGAGGGGATTCTTTATTTTGATAAATATTCCGTCTTGACGGGGGAGGGCGGCGGCAGTAGAATTTGAAAGTATTTTTAATATGGTATTCTGCGGGTAAGGAGTGGTCACGATGAAGCATATTTTTGTTACCGGCGGCGTGGTGTCCGGGCTGGGAAAGGGCATCTGCGCGGCGTCCCTGGGGCGGCTGCTGAAGCAGCGGGGCTTCCGGGTGAAGAACCAGAAGTTCGACCCCTATTTCAATGTGGACCCCGGCACCATGAGCCCCTTTCAGCACGGCGAGGTGTTTGTCACCGACGACGGAGCGGAGACGGACCTGGACCTGGGGCACTATGAGCGGTTTGTGGACGAGTCCCTGACGGGGAACGCGTCCGTCTCCTCCGGCAAGGTGTTCTGGAACGTGCTGAACCGGGAGCGGCAGGGAGGCTATCTGGGCGGCACCGTGCAGATCATCCCCCACGTCACCGACGAGATCAAGCGGCGCATTTACGCCATGGACGACGGCGAAACGGACATCATCATTACTGAGGTAGGCGGCACCGTGGGCGATATTGAGAGCCAGCCCTATCTGGAGGCCATCCGCCAGGTGGCGGCAGAAAAGGGCCGGGAAAACGTGCTGTATATCCATGTGCCCCTGGTGGTGTCCATCCCCGGCACCGGGGAGCTGAAAAGCAAGCCCACCCAGCACTCCGTGAAGGAGCTGCTGTCCGTGGGCATTCAGCCGGATATTCTGGTGTGCCGCACCGACAGTCCCCTGCCGGAGGACCTGCGGCGGAAGATCGCCCTGTTCTGCAACATGGAGGAGGACTGCGTTATCCAGAATCTGACGGCCTCCACCCTGTATGAGGTGCCTCTGCTGCTGGAGCGGGAGGGCCTGTGCCGGGTGGCCTGCCGGAAGCTGGGACTGCCCCAGCGGGAGCCGGACCTGGCCGAGTGGACGGCCCTGGTGCAGCGCATCAACGGGGTGCACAAAACCGTGCAGATTGCCCTGGTGGGCAAGTATACCGGCCTGCATGATGCGTATCTCAGCGTGGCGGAGTCCCTGTTCCACGCGGGAACGGCCTGCGACGCCAGGGTGAACATCAAGTGGGTGGACTCCGAGAGCCTGACGGCGGAGAACGTGGAGCAGGTGCTGGGGGATTGCAGCGGCATTTTGGTGCCCGGCGGCTTCGGTGACCGGGGCATCGAGGGGATGGTCCTGGCGGCGCAGTACGCCCGGGAGAAGGATGTGCCGTATTTCGGCATCTGCCTAGGGATGCAGATCGCCGTCATCGAATATGCCCGGCACGTGGCCGGGTGGGCCGACGCCCACAGCGCGGAGTTTTCCGGCCTGACCGCCCATCCGGTGATCGCTCTGATGCCGGATCAGGTGGGCATCACCGCCAAGGGCGGCACCATGCGGCTGGGTAAGTACCCGTGCGTGCTGGCGGAGGGTACCCTGGCCCGGGCCGCCTACGGCGCTGCCGACATCTCCGAGCGGCACCGGCACCGGTATGAGTTCAACAACCAGTTCCGGCAGGAGCTGCAGGACGCCGGGCTGCGGCTGGCGGGACTGTCCCCGGACGGGCATCTGGTGGAGATCGTGGAGGAACCCGCCAATACCTGGTTTGTGGGGGTGCAGTTCCACCCGGAGTTCAAGAGCCGTCCCAACCGGCCCCATCCGCTGTTTGTGGGCTTCGTGCAGGCGTCTCTGGACAGGCAGGGATGACGGCGGCGGGCCATGGCGCATACACTGGAATGCGGAAACGGCTCCTGCCCCCAGGGGCGGGAAAACCCATCCGTTTTCCGGGAGGAGTTCTATGGCTTCCTTTACCAACATGGCTACCTTGTCCTACAACGGCAGTCAGATCAATTCCAACGTGGTCACCGGCGAGTTGCGGGACGCGCTGACCATCACCAAGACGGCGGTGTCCGGCGGCTACCGGCCCGGCGACACGGTGACCTATGTGGTGACCCTCAGCAATACCGGCACGGCGGCCCTGACGGGGCTGACCCTGACCGACGACCTGGGCGGCAGTACCGTGGCCGCCGGGACCGTGTATCCCCTGGCCTATGTGCCGGGCAGCGTCCTCTATTATAACGGCGGCACGGCCCAGCCCGCCCCCACGGTGACGGCGGGGCCGCCTATGACCGTCACCGGCGTTACGGTGCCCGCCGGGGGCAACGCCACCCTGGTGTATCAGGCCCGGGTCACGGAGTTTGCCGCGCCGGGGGTGGAGGGCGAGATCCGGAACACCGTCACCGCCAGCGGCGGCGGTCTGGCCACGCCGCTGACGGCCACGGCCACCACGGCGGCCCGGCTGGAGCCGGAGCTGACCATCAGCAAGGCCCTGTCTCCCGCCGTGGTCACCGGCAACGGGCCTCTGACCTATACCTTCACCATCCGCAACACCGGCAACACCGCCCTGACCGGCCAGGAGGGGGCCGTGATCACCGACACCTTCGACCCCATCCTGAACATCACCGGCGTTACTTTCAACGGCACGGCCTGGACGTCGCCGGAGGACTACACCTATGACGCCGCCACCGGCGCTTTTGCCACGGTGGCCGGTAAGCTGACGGTGCCGGAGGCCGCGTTCACCCAGAACGCCGACGGCTCCTGGACCGTCACCCCGGGGCAGAGCGTCCTGACGGTAACGGGCACCGTGTAACAGCCCGGGTCATAAGACGATAAGCGCCCGCCTGCCGCGATATCTGGGCGGTATTATCCGTACAGTTGTCCGCGATGACGTATATATCGAGCAGCTCTGACGGATAGTTCTGCTCCTTTAATGTGCGGATAAGGTTTGCGATGCCCGCCGACTCGTTTCGAGCCGCAACGACCGCCGCATAGCGATGCAGCTTCGCGTTCTCTCTGCCGCCCCTGCCCTTGCCGATGAGACCGACGAACAGGTAGACGATCTGATACGCATATGCTGCGGTGAAGAAAACAAACAGCATAAACTGCATACTTTCCAAAAATCGTAACATGGCAGGCCACGTCTCCTTCTCTCTGAATATAAACCCTCTGGTTTTTTCCCTCGTATTATCATAGCACTATTGCCGTATTATGCAACATATTTTTGTACGAACTAAACATTTTTCACTCTTCGCACAAAAACTCCGCCAAAATTCTGTTTATTTTTATCAGAGTTTTCATGCGCGTATTTCAATACATTGTTTACCTTTTACCTAACTTTTCTTTGTTTTTCCTGAAATCTTCCTGAATAATCGAGGTTTTTGTGCACTGTGCTTTCTGTTTGCATGAACGCGGTCATTTTCTTTCCGAAACGCACGGTTTTCCGTCGCGTGCGCCGGGACGGAAACACGCTTTTCCATTTCTCTCTTCCCCTCGCTTTTTTGTCCGCCCTGTGCTATAATGTAGCCAGAGAAGCATGCTATACAGATAAATATAAAGGAGAACAATATGCTCAAGCGACGTATACTTTCGGTTTTACTTGTGCTCGCCATGCTCGTGCCGTTTGCCGGCGCGGCGCAGACCGCACAGGACAATATGCGCGGCGTCTGGGTCGCAAGCGTAGCGAACATCGACTATCCGTCCTCTGCCGGCATGACCGCGCAGGCGCTCGCCGCCGAGGCGGACACCATGCTCGACAACATCGCGGCGATGGGCCTGAACACGGTCTTTCTTCAGGTGCGTCCCTCGGCGGACGCACTCTACCGGTCCGCTCTTTTCCCCCAGAGCCGCTACGTCAGCGGCACCTGCGGCGCTTCGCCCGACGGGGACTTTGATGTGCTCGCGTACTGGGTCGAGGGCGCGCACGAGCGCGGCCTTCAGCTGCACGCCTGGATCAATCCCTACCGCATCACGCGAAACGGCAGGGAGGAGCTTGACGCCCTGCCCGAGAGCAGCCCGGCGCGCCAGCATCCTGAATGGGTGGTCGAATACGACGGCAATTACTACTTTAACCCCGGTCTCCCGGCAGTGCAGCAGCTCGTCGTGGACGGCGCGGCCGAGATCGTCCGCAATTATGATGTGGACGGCATCCATCTCGACGACTACTTCTATCCCGGCACGGATTTCAATGATGCAGAGACCTTCGCACGCTACGGCGCGGACTTCAACAGCATCGACGACTGGCGCCGCGACAACGTGAACACGCTCATCGCTTAGCTCGACGAGACGCTGCATACGCTCGACCCCGAGCTGTCCTTCGGCGTAAGCCCGGCCGGTATCTGGGCGAACAAGTCTGAGAACTCCCGCGGCAGCGACACCCACGGCCAGTCCTCCTACAGCGAGCTGTACTGCGACTCGCTCGAATGGATCCGCCGCGGCACGGTCGATTACATCTGTCCGCAGCTTTACTGGGCGATCGGCTACAAGGCCGCCGACTTCGAAACGCTCGTGCGCTGGTGGCAGAAGGCGGTCTCGACGAGCGACGTTGCGCTCTATATCGGTCTCGGCGCGTACCGCTCGGCTGAAGCGCAGGAGGGCGATGTCTGGTACGGCACGGCCGAGCTCGAGCGTCAGCTCGCGCTGCTCGACGACAGCATCAACATTCAGGGCGAGGTCTAT
>OLGA01001450.1_pt1 | contig 18724 bp, 20 predicted proteins | sample 1604881 | NCBI WGS metagenome assembly OLGA01 (sample SAMEA3888896, study PRJEB22519) | human gut metagenome | biome: human gut; feature: human-associated habitat; material: faeces | place: Denmark | collected 2009 | reverse complement strand
TATGTGGTCGGCCGGGAAGACGGCTCCGGCACCCGGGACGCCTTTGAATCCGTTACTGGTGTAGGCGAAAACGCCAAGTACGCCTCCATGCAGACCTCTACCGGCGCTGCGAAGACCACCGTCGCCACGACCCCCGGCGCCATCGGCTACGTTTCCTTCGACTCCGTGGACGACACCGTAAAAGCCCTGAAGGTCGGCGGCCTGGCCATCTCCGACGCCACCATCAAGGACGGCACCTACACTCTGCAGCGCCCCTTCGTCATGGTGACCAAAGAAGGGACCACCTTAAGCGACGCCGCTCAGGCGTTCCTTGACTTCGTCTTAAGCGACGAGGGACAGGCCATCTGCACTCAGGTGGGTCTGGTCGCCATCCAGTAAGCGTTCTCCTCTCCTTCTCTTCAAAAACTCCCGCAACTGCGGATCCGGGGCGGGTTTCCCGCTCCGGTTTTTTTAAAAAGAGAATGTAAAGAGCGGCTATAAGACCGGTTCGTTTTCTGCAAACAACGAAAGGAGGGTCCAACTTGTCCGGATCCGAAATTTCTTCCCTTTCCAAAGCGCGGGTCACAAAAGACGCCGTAGAGCTTATCATGAACGTGCTCTTCTTCCTCTGCGGCATCGTTTCCGTCCTCTGTGTTGCGGCCATCACCATCTATATGCTCATCTCCGGCGTTCCCGCCATCGGGAAGATCGGGCTTTTCGATTTTCTCTCCGGCACCCAGTGGGCGCCTACGGCGGAGGATCCGAAATTCGGGATCCTTCCCATGATCCTCACCTCCATCGCCGGCACCTTCGGGGCCATCTTCATCGGCGTCCCTCTGGGCGTCCTCACGGCCGTGTTCATCTGCTACCTGGCTCCCAAAAAGCTGGAAAAAATCCTGGTCGCCGCTGTGGAGCTGCTGGCGGGCATCCCCTCTGTGATCTTCGGACTGGTGGGAATGATCGTACTCTCCCCCTTCATTGCGAACCTCTTCCACCTTCCCTCCGGCGCAACGCTTCTGACCTCGATCTTAGTCTTATCGGTGATGATCCTGCCCACCATCGTCAGCGTCACCGTCACTTCCCTCCGGGCGGTGCCTCCGGAATATTATGAAGGCTCCCTTGCCTTAGGCGCCACCCCGGTGACCAGCATTTTCAAGATGAACATCCGGGCTGCCCGGTCGGGCATCGTCACCGGCATCGTTTTAGGCGTAGGCCGTGCCATCGGCGAGACCATGGCCATCATCATGGTCTCCGGAAACGTTCCGAACCTCCCGAACCTCTTCAAGAGCGTCCGGTTCCTGACCACCGGCATCGTCTCGGAAATGAGCTATGCTGCCGACCTTCACCGGCAGTCTCTTTTCAGCATCGGCCTGGTCCTCTTTGTCTTCATCTTCTTCATCAATCTCCTCCTGAACCGCATCCTCAAAAAGGGCGCAAAAGCCCGCTAAAGAAAGGTGATCTTCCATGACTGTCAACACCACCGCAGGCTCCCGGGTACTGATCCGGAAAAACCCCGAATCCCTGACCAAAAGCCGGATCCGTCCCTTTGACCTGCTGATGCAGGGGCTTTCCGTCTTAGCCGGAGCGGTCACCCTCTTTCTTGTTGTGGGGCTTTTAGGCTACATCCTCGTCCGGGGGCTGCCGCAGGTCAGCTGGAGCTTCCTTTCCACCAAACCCAGCGCTCTGAACGGCACCTACGGCATCCTGCCGAACATCGTGAACACCCTTTACACCATCGTCCTGACCCTGCTCATCGCAGCGCCCTTGGGCGTAGGCGGAGCGATCTACCTCAACGAATATGCCCGCAAGGGCCGCCTGACCCGGATCATCGAATTCACCACCGAGACCCTGGCCGGCATCCCATCCATCATCTACGGCCTCTTCGGCATGATGCTCTTCAATAACTACTTGAGTCTCGGCTACTCCATTCTTTCCGGGTGCCTGACCCTGTCTATCATGGTGCTTCCCACCATCATCCGCACCACCCAGGAAGCCCTCCGCACCGTCCCCACCGGCTATCGGGAAGGAGCGGCAGGCTTAGGCGCTTCCAAATGGCACATGATCCGCACCATCCTTCTCCCCTGCTGCAAAAACGGGATCCTGACCTCGCTGATCCTGAGCGTCGGTCGGATTGTCGGCGAATCTGCTGCGCTGATCTTCACCGCCGGCATCGCCACCAACCTTCCCGTCAACCTCTTCACCCATGTGAAGACCTCCGGCGCCACCTTTGCGGTCCAGCTTTACCAGTACGCCGACCAGGGCATGAACGACGTAAGCTTCGGGATTGCAGCCGTCCTAGTCCTGATCGTTTTGGGCATCAACCTCACTGCCCGTCTGGCAGGCGGCAGAAAAAAATCCGAGGATCGCTGAAGCGCCTTCCTAAGAAAGGAATCTTTATGGATAAGATCACCGCTTCCCACCTGAATTTTTATTACGGCTCAACAAAAGCCTTAAAAGACGTCAACCTTTCCATCGCCGAGCATAAGGTCACCGCCTTCATCGGCCCCTCCGGCTGCGGAAAATCCACCTTTCTGCGCACCCTGAACCGGATGAACGACCTGATCGAGGGTACCCGGGTGGAGGGCACCGTCCTTCTGGACGGGGAGGACATCTACGGCCCAAAGGTGGAGATCACCACCCTTCGGAAACGGGTGGGCATGGTCTTTCAGCGCCCCAATCCCTTCCCCATGAGCATTTACGACAACATCGCCTACGGCCCCCGGCTCCACGGGATCCGGAAAAAGCAGGAGCTGGACTCCATCGTGGAATCCAGTCTCCGGGGCGCCGCCCTCTTTGACGAGGTAAAGGATCGGTTGAAAAAATCCGCCCTCTCCCTTTCCGGAGGCCAGCAGCAGCGGCTCTGCATCGCGCGGGCGCTGGCGGTGGAGCCGGAAGTGCTCCTGATGGACGAGCCCACCGCCGCCCTGGATCCCATCTCCACCCAGAAGATCGAGGAGCTGATTTTAGACCTCAAATGGCACTACACCGTTGCCATCGTCACCCATAATATGCAGCAGGCCGCCCGTGTCTCCGACTACACAGCCTTCTTCTTAGTCGGCGAAATGGCGGAGTACGGCGAAACCGCCCAGATCTTCAACGCCCCCGTGGACAAACGCACCGCCGATTACATCGGCGGACGGTTCGGATAATTCTTTGTTTACAAACGCCGGAGGACGTGGTATACTGAAAAAAAGCTCGCCCCTGCGGCTGATTTGGAGGGAAAAAGCTTGTCCCGTATTTATGTAATTGAAGACGATGAAAACATCCGTCAATTGGTAGCCACCGCCCTGCAGGCCTTCGGCTATCAGGTAAACGCATTTGAAACAGCCGGCGAGGGCATCGCCGCTTTGGAAAAGGAAACCCCCGACCTGATGCTTTTCGACATCATGCTCCCGGACATCGACGGCGTGGAGGCCGTCCGGCAGATCCGGAAAAACCCCGCTTATGAGACCCTCCCCATCATGATGCTCACCGCCAAGAACTCGGAGCTGGACAAGGTGGCTGGCCTGGACGCAGGCGCCGACGACTACCTGACCAAGCCCTTCGGCATCCTGGAGCTGAAAGCCCGGGTGCAGGCTCTGCTCCGCCGCACCGCCCGGAACCGCCGAACCAGCGTCCTGACCGGTCAGGATATTACCCTGAACTGCGACACCCGGGACGTGACCAAAGGGGATGCCCCGCTGGAACTGACCTTCAAGGAATTCGAGCTTTTAAAGCTCCTGATGGAAAATTCCGACCGGGTCATGACTCGCTCCGAGCTTCTCAATCTGGTCTGGGGCATCGATTTTGAAGGCGAGACCCGGACCCTTGATATGCACATCCGCACCCTCCGCCAGAAGCTGGGCGACGATGCGGAAACCCCCCGGTACATCCGAACAGTTCGTGGCGTCGGATACCGGTTCAACTGCGGATAAGCTGCCCCCGGGCAGCTTTCGTTTTTGAAAGGAGCGGTTTGGTGAAACGAAAGACCCAATTCTTCCTGCGCTACCTGCTGATCGCACTGTTAAGCTGTGGTGTGACCCTTTGCGGGGTCGCTTTGTATTCCCGGGAAAACCGGGACGTTTTTCACTTTGCCCTGTGGCTTTCCTTGGGGGCAGGGATTCTGATCCTTCTCTGCCTGCTGCTCAGCCACTTTCTCCCCCGGGATGACGGGGAAGAGTTAAAAAGCACTGTTCTCCACTTAAACCAGCTGCTGGAGCAGGAGCAGGAGCGCTTCGCCTTCTACCCCTTCCGGGACAGTCCTTCGGTGGAGGTGTCCGACCTCTGCCAGCAGATCCGCCGCCTGTGCAACAAGATCCTTCTTTCCCGCTATCGTCTCCAGGCAGAGGAGGAGCAGTTCGACTTCATTCTCTCCACCCTGAACGAAGGCTTCCTCATGGTGGATTTTGAAAAGCGGATCCTCTGCTACAACCGCACGGCACAAAAGGTCCTCTCCCTCCATGGGGACATCGACCACCAGTTCCTCCCCTCCGTCACCGACGACGAAGCCCTGCTTACGGCGATGGACAAGGCCATCCGCACCAATAAAGTTACCTCCTACGACATCACCACCCCGGAAGGGAGCGTCTATGCCCTCCAGTCCCGTTTAGTCCGCAGCGAGGGCTACCGCCGGAAGGGCGGGGTCATGATCGTCCTCTTCGACGTCACCTCCGAACGGAACGCCTTAAAGCAGCGGCAGGACTTCTTCTCCAACGCCTCCCATGAGCTGCGGACGCCTATCACCTCCATCATGGGCTTTTCCGAAATGCTGGAGGGGGGTCTCATCACCGATCCGGAGCAGGCAAAGGACAGCATCCGCATCATCCATCGGGAAGCCACCCGGATGTCCCGGATCATCAACGACCTGCTCTTCATCTCCAAGCTGGAAAATGAAGGGGAAGCCACCGTTTCCGCCCCGGTCAACGTCCGGGAGGTGGCGGACGAGATCCACGACGCCCTGCTGCCGGATATGCAGGAAAAACGCATCCGAATGGACATTTCCGGCGGGGATTTCAGCGTCCCCATCCCCTACACCCACCTGCACAATCTCCTCTCCAACCTGATGCAGAACGCCGTCAAATACAACGTGGAAGGTGGCTCCGTCTGGGTCCGGCTGGAAACCGACGACCGCCACCTTTATTTAAGCGTCAAGGATACCGGCATCGGCATCCCTCCGGAAATGAAGGCACGGGTCTTCGAGCGGTTCTTCCGTGTGGATAAGGGCCGCAGCCGAAACGTAGGCGGCACCGGGCTGGGGCTTGCCATCGTAAAGCATCTGGCAAACCTCTATACCGGCTCCGTCCAGCTGGACAGCGAGCTGGGGAAAGGGAGCCTCTTTCGTGTGACCCTCATCTATCCCAAGGAGGGAAAAAAGTGACTCACACCCGCAAGCGCTACCCCTTCAACGTCTTGAACATCCCGGAAGTTTCCTCCATCACCCGGGACGTTCCCCTCTTCCGCTATTCGGTTCGGAAAGAGAAATCATTTAAAAAATGACCGACACCCAAATGTCTCTTAAGGTGTCGGTCATTTTTTACTCAAAATAAATATCTAACTCTTTGAACTTGTTTGCAAGCTCCTGATCCAATTCATTAAAATTATCCGTAAAGGACTGTAAGTTTCCACTAGGCGAAAGAACCAGATCGGAAAATCGTAAAAACAAATTATAACATTCCCTAAAGTCGCCATACTCTTCGTCGAAAGAGCTCGGATGCTTCATCAAACTTTTCATCAACTCTTCGGCATCCGTCTTACATTGCTGTATTTTTTTCAAATCAGAGAGAAAAGCATCATCTTCATAAAGACATTCAAGAGCATCATTAAAGTCCTCGTAAAAAACGCCCTCACCTGATTCCTGCCGTGTATACTTATCCGTGCTCGAATCTTTCGTCTGCCAGATACAATTTCTCCACACGTCATGAATGAGTGTTCCCGCTTCTTCCGACTTAGTGGCTCCTCTAGCTATTGTATTATATAATCTGGTAAAATCGTTATATGTATTTGTTTTAATTTCGTCAAGATACAAATAACCACAGACGCCTATAATAACAAGCAAAACAAACAAGAAAACAAATTTTCCCGTATGCCTTTTGGAAGGGTTGCTTCTAACAAGAACATTCTTTTCTTCGTTCTGACAAGCGACCGGTTCCTGATTGTTAATTCTATAGCCGCATGTTGGACAATAGTTTACTGTATCAGTAGTTTCCGCTCCACAATTTGGGCAATAAATCGTTGCCATGCTTTTTCCACCTCAGCGTTAAAACATCGTGTGGCTTTTTAAAATATTAAAAACGTACCCCTCAAACGATACGAAAGCTCATTCCTCCACCCAATGGATCTCCGTACCCTCGCCTGCAGATTCTACGGCTTCGGTCATCAGCCGGATCATCTCCAAGACGCTGCGGAAATGCTGGGTTTCACCCTTGTTGACCCATGTGATGGTTCCCTGCCAGGTCGCATTCTGCCGGAACTGCACATGAACTAAAAACGAGGCTTTTTCCTCCCCTGCGCCGATTTTCTTCTCTGTTTCTTCCTGCACGATGCCACCTGCTTTCATAGAATGGAGTTGCCGGTTCCGGCGCCGTTTCGGCTCCCGGAAGCAGCGATAAGATACGGACGACTGGGGAAACGAAAGGCTGTCGTAAAGACTTTCAAGGATCGCCGCCATCTGCACAACATCACGGAAATAAAGGGTGCGGTTCAAAAATGCGTTGGTAATGGAACCGGCCAGCACCTGATCTTCGTAAGAAAAGATCCGAATTACGGCCTTTACAGAGGTGCTGGTCACCTGCAGCTGTTCCATTCTGACCCCTCTCCCTTCCCTAAATACGCAGAATTTGTCCGTTCTTGCAATGGGTGTTGACTTTATTATACTCGGTCTCAGTCACACGCTGGTCACAAAATCAATTTTTGTATGATTTTTTTACGAAAAACGGATACTGATCTCCCCGCTGTTCAATGCATGAAGAACTCCTTCCCCGTCCCGAACCAGAAGACGGCCTTCTTCGTCGATATCCAGAGCGGTGGCACGGTAGCAGTCCGACGATCCGTGAACCTCCACTTCCTGTCCCAGGAAGAACAGATCCTCCCGGTATCGTCTCAGGATCCTCTCCTGGTTTTCCGGGAACTTTTCATCGAAAAACAGCTCCTCAAAACGCCGGAATACCGTGACCGCATAATCCGCCGCCGCTATATGCTTCCCGGTCAGCATCTCTACCGATCCGGCCTTTTCCCGCAACTCCGGCGGGAAATCTTCCGCCGTCTGGTGCAGATTGATCCCCACGCCCACGGCCACATAGGAGACCCGCCCGGTCTCCCCCTCCACAGAACATTCCGTCAGGATCCCGCAGAGCTTTTTTCCATTCAGATAGAGGTCGTTGATCCATTTGATCCCCGGGCGGACACCAGTCAGCTCTTCGATGGCGTCTGCCACCGCCACCGCCGTCAGCAGGGTGATCCGATTGAGCGTCCCGATCTGAATATCCGGCCGCAGCAAAAGGGTGAAATAGACGCCTTTCTCCGCCGGGGACTCGAACCGGCGGCCCAGCCGTCCCTTCCCCGCCGTCTGCCGTCTGGCCAGGACAGCGGTGCCGTTTGCGCCGCCCTCCGCCGCCAGCGCTTTCACATAATCGTTGGTGGAGTTTACCTCTTCCAGAAAGATCAAAGGCCGCCCCACAACTTTTGTCGTCAGCCGGCGCTCGACTTCATAACCGGAATAGACCTCGCTCTCCAGCAGTCGGTATCCTTTATTAGGTACCGATTCGATCCGATAGCCCTCGTTCTGCAGGGTGGTCACAGCCTTCCACACCGCTGTCCGGGAGACCCCCAGCGTCTGCGCCAGTTCCCCTCCGGAGACGGTTCCCCCCTCCCCTTTTCTCAGTGCTTCCAAAATTTGATACCGGGTCTGCTGTGCCAAAACAGGACACGTCCTTTCCTCTCGATAAAAATAAGTATAAGGTCATTATACCGTTTTTCGAGTCGCTTGTATATAGAATTCGCCGAAAAATTCGTGTCTTGTTCCCCCTGTCTTGCCTTTTTACCAGAAATCGGATATACTAATAATAAGAACACTTCTTTGGAGGATGAGCTTATGCGTGACTACTGCATCGTAACCGATTCGACCTGCGACCTTCCTGCAAATATTGTAACCGATCTCGGCATCACCGTGATCCCCATGGAATTCCAGTTGGACGGAACCACCTACTTAAACTATCCCGACGGCCGAGACTATGACTTTCACGCCTTTTACGACGCCCTTCGTGCCGGAAAGGCCTCTACCACCAGTCAGGTGAACTACCAGACTTTCCTCGACACCTTTACCCCCATTCTGGAATCCGGCCGAGACATCCTCTATCTCGCCTTCTCCTCCGGCTTAAGCGGCACTTATAATGGCTCTGTGATCGCCGCCAACGACCTGATGGAGAAATACCCCGGTTCCAAAGTGATCTCCGTTGACACTCTGGCTGCCTCTGTCGGCGAAGGGCTTTTAGTCTACACCGCCGCCAAAAAGCGGGAGGAAGGGCTCTCTCTGGACGAGCTTGCCCAGTGGGTCACCGACAACCGCCTCCATCTCTGCCACTGGTTCACGGTGGACGACCTGAACCACCTGAAACGGGGCGGACGGATCAGCCCTGCCGTCGCCATCATCGGCACGGCTCTTGGCATCAAGCCGGTCATGCATGTGGACGATGAGGGGCATCTGATCCCTGTGTCCAAAGTTCGGGGTCGCCGGAAATCGCTGGACGCACTGGTGGAGCATATGGCGGAGACCTGCGACAAGCCGGAGAGCCAGACCATCTTCATCGGTCACGGCGATTCCAAAGAGGACGCCGAATACGTTGCCAAGCTGGTTCGGCAGAAATTCAAAGTCAAGAACATCATTCTGAATTACATCGGGCCTGTCATCGGAAGCCACTCCGGCCCCGGGACCCTTGCCCTCTTCTTCTTCGGGACCCATCGTTAACGAAACATTCGCACGGAACCCATCTGGGAGCAGCTCTATGCTGCCGCACAAAGTGTGCTGAATCGTGAAAAAAATCACAGGCGTGTGAATACCGCCTGCACCTTGGGCGTCCGCGCGGAACAAAACGCCACTTTCAGCCTCATCACCAAAGATGAAAACACCATCCGTCGGATTCTTTCCAACAGAAAGGCCATCCCACCCTGCGGCGCCTGCCGAGAGCTTTTGAGCCAGATGATGCCCGGAAGCTATCGGGACATCGAGATCCTTCCTGACTATGAAAAAGGCAGGATCGTTTCCTTAGACGCACTGACGCCGGAATGGTGAATCTGAAACGAAAACCCCCGTTTCAACGGTTTTACTGCCGTTGAAACGGGGGTTTTTATCAATCGTTCAAAAGACTTAACGTGATCTTATACTTGCTGTCCAGCGCATTCTTATTGGGAGCCTGGGTCTTATATTTCTGAACCGAGGCGGAGGACTTGACCACCGGCTGCAGCGTACCGGCTCCGGCTACGCATCCGCCGGGACAGCCCATGCCCTCCAGCAGATAGCCGTCGTACTTCCCGGCCTTCGCCATGGCGAGGAGCTTCCGGCACTCGTGGAGACCCTGAGCGGACTGAACTTTGACCTCCCGGGTAGGATCCATCTGATGGATGGCGTCGGCCACTGCCTGAGCCACGCCGCCGCTGACGGCAAAGCCCCGCCCGGCTGCGGTAGCCTCTTGAAGGGAATCGCCGGCTTCCACCTCTTCAAAATGGACGTCCTTTGCTTCAAACATTCCCATCAGTTCCTCAAAGGTCAGAACAAAGTCCACATCGGAACGAATGGAGCGGCGGCTGGCCTCCAGCTTTTTGGCGGAGCAGGGGCCGATAAAGGCGACCTTGCAGTTCTTGTGCTCCTTCTTCATCAGACGGGCAGTCAGCACCATGGGGGTCAGTGCCATGGAAATGTAAGGAGCCAGCTCCGGGAAAAGCTTCTTTGCCATCACCGACCAGGAGGGGCAGCAGGAAGTCGCCATGAAGGGCTGGTTTGAGGGGACTTCCCGCATGAAGTCCTTTGCTTCCTCGATTGTGCAGAGGTCGGCGCCGATGGCCACCTCCACTACGTCATCAAAGCCTAAGAGCTTCATGGCGTTTTTCAGCTTTTCAGGGGTCATCTGAGGACCGAACTGCCCCACAAAAGCAGGGGCAACGATGGCAATGACCCGATCGCCCTTCTTGATGGATTGGATCAGCTGGAAGATCTGCCCCTTATCGGAAATGGCGCCGAAGGGGCAGTTCACGATGCACATTCCGCAGGAGACACACTTGTCGTAGTCGATCTTGGCACGGCCCAGCTCGTCGGAGCTGATGGCGTCCATGCCGCAGGCTTTGGCGCAGGGACGCTCCATCTTGAGGATCGCACCGTAAGGGCAGACATCCTTGCAGCGGCCGCACTTGACGCATTTGGTCTGGTCGATCACCGACTTCCCGTGGACCAGCGAAATGGCGCCTTTGGGGCAGATCTCCTTACAGGGATGAGCAAGGCAGCCCTGGCAGCAATCGGTCACATGGAAGCTCTTCTCCGGACAGACGTTGCAGGCAAATTTGATGATGTTCACCAGCGGCGGATCGTAGTATTTCTCGGCAATGGCGCTTTCCACAATGCCGTCGGAAACCAGCGAATGCTCGTCGATGGGGCGTAGCGGCAGCCCGATTGCAAGGCGAAGCCGTTCGCCGATGATGGCGCGCTCCAGGAAGATGCTTTCCCGGTAGGTAGCAGCCTCTCCGGGGAGAATTTTATAAGGCAGCTCCTCGATGCGGGAGTAGTCCCCGCCCTCATAGGCAAGCCGTGCAACTTCCGTGAAGACCTTCCGGCGAATATCGGTCACAGATGAATAAATGCCTCTCAACAGTGGTACCTCCTGTATTGATTGTAGTTTTTTCCACGTTCTATTGTACCATCTGCACCCCTTCGGGGCAATTGATAAAAACAGAAATCTTTCCGCCCTTCTGACGAAAAAACTAGGGCTTTTTCCGGTAACAAAAAAGACGGTCGGCGTAGGGTGTTTCCAAACCGCCGCTAAAAGAAAAGGTCGGAAAGCCACGTCTTTATCGACTTCCATCCACACGCCAAAAACCGGCGGGAAACGAAACCTCCTGCCGGTTTTTCAACTTTTCATCAGCTTGCCTGCCGCCTTGCTCTTAAAAGGCTCCGATTGCAGGAATTTTCACACCAAGTGCCTCAAACATCCGAAAGAAGAAGGAAGCGGAAAAAAATAAGGCTAAACAGCGTAATCAAAGCCGATAAGGCGACCTTAACGATCACGCCGATCAAAGCACCTTTTGCAGCAGCTTTCGCTTGACCCGGCTTCTTTCCCTCATAAACGAGAAAAACGATCAACCCCGCAAGCGGAATCAGAAACCCCAGAACGGAAAACCAGAAATCCGTATTTGTCTCTTCCTTTTGAGGGAAAATCGGATCCTGCCTTGCCCCGCAATTACTGCAATACAAGGCGTCCTCTTTTATCTCCTTACCGCAATTCTTACAGTACATGGAAACACTCCTTTCCCATTCCTATTGTGATACCCCAAAAAGCGGCGTTTCCTTATCCGGGAAACGCCGCTTTTTTACTTCTGGGAATTCAAAACCGTAATGGCCTTCTGGAGCTGCGGGTCGGTATTCTCGTCCAGATTTGCCAGATTCAGCTCCTGATCCGCCGTCAGCTTCACTTCGTAGTCCGGCTTCAACCCTGTGCCGTGGTAGTTGATGCCGGAGGGCGGGTTGTAGTAGTCGGTGGTCAGGCTCAGAGCAGAGCCGTCCGCCAGCGTGTACGCTGTCTGCATGATGCCTTTTCCGAAGGTGTTGACTCCTACCAGCTCCGCTTTCTTATAGTCCCGCAGAGCGGCGGAGAAAAGCTCCCCGGCGCTGGCGGTCTCGCCGTTGCACAAAACGATCATGGGAAGGTCCACGCAGTTTGCGTCGGACTCATAAAGCATCTTCGTCTCCCCCTTCTTATTGATGGAGGAAACAATAGGCCCTTCCGGCAGCAGATAGTCCAATACATCCGCCACGCTGTCCAGCAGGCCGCCGGGGTTGTTGCGCACGTCAAAGATCAGCCCCGTCGCTCCCTGCGACTGTAGATCAGATACGGCATTTTTGAAATCGTCGAAAGTGGTCTCGTCGAACTTGGAAATTTTGATATAACCGTTATCCCCGATGAGCCGGTAAGAGATGGTGGTAGACTTGATGAGCTTCCGCACCGCCTCCACCTGCAGATCCTCATTATCCCGGCGGATGGTCAGAACAACGGTGGTTCCTTCTTCGCCCCGGACGGCGGTGACCGCTTCGTTGTAGCCCTCGGAAAGGACGTCGATGTCCCCGACCTTGACGATCAGATCCCCGGCCTGGATCCCGGCATTCTCCGCAGGAGAGCCTTCCTCCACGCCTTTGACCAGAATGTAGCCGCTTTCGTCCTGAATGACGGTGACGCCGATCCCCACCAACTCACCGGCATTGTCCATCTGATAGGCTTTATACTCTTCCTGATTCATGTAGTAGGTGTACGGGTCATCAAGACCCGCCATATACCCGTCCGCCACATAGTCCATCAGCCGGTCTTCATCGATGTCCTCTAAGAAATTGTTCCGGACGATGGTATCGATCTCTGCGATCTTGTCGTAGAAATTATCCCGCTCCGTTACGTTTGCGATCTTCGAGTTGAAGATGTTCAGGGAAAAATACATGGTGATGGTAAAGGTGACCGCCGCCGCGATGGCCATAAAGCAGATTGCTGCTCCCAAAGAAACCTTCTTGTTCATTCTGCGCCTCTTTTCTCCCCTGCGTTTTTCATGGAAAGCGCCCCGCAGGGGGAGGCGTTTTCGCAAAAACAGGAGCGAATCAAATCGCTCCTGTCCGTTTCCTGTTGTTCCGGATCAGACAAAATTCCGGGGGTTCTGGGTCTTGCCGTTGATCCGCACTTCAAAGTGAAGGTGCGGCCCCGTGGACTGACCGGTGGAGCCGACCAGAGCGATCTTCTGCCCCTGCGCCACGTTCTGCCCCGCGCTGACCAACAGCTTGGAGCAATGGGCGTAAAGGGTCGTGTATCCGCCGCCGTGATCGACAATGATGTAGTTGCCGTAGCTCCAATGGCTCCCCGCCTTGATGACGGTGCCGGAAGCCGCCGCAACGATCCCCGCCCCGTAGCATCCGCCGCCGCTGATGTCAATGCCGGTATGGGTGGAACCCCACCGTGAACCGTAGCCGGAGGTAATGGTGCTGTATCCGGGAAGAGGCCAGATGAAATTGCCATCCTTCATCGTGGAATTGTTAGAATTGCTGGCAGCTGCCGCCAATTCTGCATAAATGGCGTTAATCTCGCTCTGAACCTGAGAGGCTTCCTTCTTTTTGGCCTCCAGATTGGCCTCGAACTGTTCTTTTTCCAGCTCAATGTCCTGCATGGCCGTTTTACTTTCGGCATAAGCTACCTGCAGCTGCTGGTTAGTCTCCTCCAGGGCTTTCTTGTTGGTCTCTACCTCTGCCTGCTGCTCCTCGATCTCGGTCTGAAGCCGTTCCACCTGCGTTTTCTGGTTGGTCAGGCTGCTCTTTTGAACCTCCAGAGTGTCCAGAAGTTCCGTATCGTGAGCAGTGATGGCCTTCATCATCTCGATGTTCGTAAGGAAGTCCGAAAAGCTGTCTGCAGCGAACAGCATCTCCAGCGTGGAGGTATCCCCTGCCATATACATGGCACGCATCCGCTGTTTGTACTGCTCATAGGTGGCATCGATCTCTGTTTCCTTCTGATCCAGCTCTGCGTTTTTCTCGTCCAGTTCCAGGGATTTCTGATCCAGTTCCTCGGCGAGAAGATCCAGTTCTTCTTCCATGACGGCGACCTTCTGCAGGTTCAACTGGATCTGCTGGTTCAAAGAAGCCTGATACTGGGCTTCTTTTGCAATATTATTCTTGGTAGCAGCCAGATTCTTGGAGACCTGATTGATCTCCGACTGAAGCTGCTGTTTTTTCGACTGAAGATTCGACAGAGAGCTGGCATGAACCGAAATCCCCTGCGTCGAATAAGTAACAGCTGCAACGGCAACGCCCATGGCGACCACCACCGCAGCGATCTTCCGAAAACGCATAAGTGATCTCCTTTCCGAAGTATAAAGCCTGACTCAGACCTTCAGATGCCCCCGCATACTGAAGGTACTCCCCAATCCGCCGGTCAAAATGCCTGCCACAAGGAACCAGAGCATCAGTTTTCCGGAAACCTGCCGGAAGGGCATGACGTGCTGGGTGATTGAGGAGAGCCAGGAAGAGGATTCCGTAGACATAGCGTTCAAGAAAACCGTGTAGCCGCCCCAGATCGCCAAATAAGCGATCACAGCGGCGATCACGCCCAGAAGGACGCCCTCCACTAAAAACGGAATACGGATGAAAGAGTTGGTAGCTCCCACATATTTCATGATATTGATCTCCTTGCGGCGGTTGAAAACCGACGCCCGGATGGTGTTGGTGATGATGACCAGAGAAACCGCCACCAGTGCGGCGATCACGGCCCCGCCCAAAGTATTTACCATTCTCCGGACGCTGACTAACGTCTTCGCCAAATCCGTAGGCGCCTGCACCTCATTGACATAATCCATCCGCCGGATGGAGGTCATTAGAATGTCCACCTTTTCCGGATCCAAGATCTTCGCCCGAAAGCTGGCGGGAAGATAATGGTCATCCTCCATGCCGTCCAGAATATCAGCCTTATCCCCCAGCTTTGCTTTGTAATCCTCAAAAGCCTGCTGCCGGGAAATGTAGGTGATGGTGCCAAGCCCGTCCATTTCGGCCAAATCATCCTTCATGACGGACATATATTCTTCGGGAGTATCCAGCTCCATAAAGACCACGATCTCATTCTGCTGGCCCATATACTCCACGATGCTGTCTACATTGATGCTGAACAGAACGGCAAACCCCACGATGAGCAGGCAGGCGATCAGCGTACCTACCGAAGCGATGGTCATCATGCGGTTATTCCAAAGGTTTTTGACGCCGCTTTTTACTAAGTAACGGAAACTACTTGCTCTCATTGGCTCCTCCTATGTAATCGTCAAAAACCACAACGCCGTTTTCGATGTTGATGGTACGTCCTCCGAAATATTTGACCATTTCGTGTTCGTGGGTGACCATTACGATGGTGGTGCCGCAGCGATTGATGGCCCGGAGCATCTCCACAATCTCGTAGGAAAACTCCGGATCAATGTTTCCGGTGGGCTCGTCGGCAATGATCAGAGGCGGATCATTGACCAGCGCCCTGGCCAGCGCCACCCGCTGCTGCTCGCCGCCGGAAAGCTCATAGGGGTACTTTTTCGCCTTATCCTTCAGCTCCATGAGCTCCAGAGTGTAAGGCACCTGCTGACGGATCAGCTTATTGGAAGCGTCCGTAACCCGAAGGCTGAACGCAATGTTATCGTATACTGTCATATTAGGGATCAGCCGGAAATCCTGAAACACCACGCCGATGCTGCGGCGGAATTTCGGGATCTGGCGGCTCTTCATCCGGTTCAAGTCGTAGCCATTGACGGTGACCGTCCCTTCAGTCGCCGTGGTCTCCCGGAGGAGGAGCTTGATGATGGAGCTTTTTCCTGCGCCGGAGGAACCGACGATAAAAGCAAACTCCCCGTTGTCTATCCGAAGGTTGATGTCATGAAGGGCTTCCGTTCCGTTTTCATACGAAAAGGAAACATTTTTCAGATCGATCATGTACCTGCATCCTTTCTCACGCCCGGTATCTGCTGCAAAAGAAACCGGGACCCGCTTTTTCTTTCGGTCCCGGAAAATCCGCTCCGGGGGAAGCGGAAAGCCTCCCCCGGCGGACAGCGGATCAGAATTTCATCGGATTGGAAATCAGGTATTTCTTGACCATCAGAGCAATCTTGAAGATGATGGCATCGTCGAACTCGCGGAGATCCAGGCCCGTCAGCTTTTTGATCTTCTCCAGACGATACACCAGCGTGTTCCGGTGGACGAAGAGCTTCCGGGAGGTCTCGGAAACGTTCAGGTTGTTCTCAAAGAACTTGTGGATGGTGAACAGAGTTTCCTTATCCAGCGCGTCGATGGGGTTCTTCTTGAAAACCTCCTGGAGGAACATCTCGCACAGGGTAGTAGGCAGCTGATAGATCAGGCGGCCGATACCCAGATTTTCATAGTTGATGATGTACTTTTCGGTGTCAAAGACCTTGCCTACCTCGATGGCGATCTGAGCCTCCTTATAGCTCTTGGCCAGATCCCGCAGATGCATGGCGATGGTGCCCATGCCCACCACCACGGTGCTCTCACCGTTGACCCGGAGGGCCTCCTCGATCTGGGCGGCAGTCTTGTTCAGTTCCTTGCTGCCCGCGCCGTCCGGCAGCTGGCGGATCAGAACCACATCCCCCTCGCCGACGCTGAGGACAAAGTCGTTCTGGCGGTCCGGGAACATGGCCTGAATGGTCTCCGTGGGAACGGATTCCCCCTTCTGCAAGGCCCGGATGGCGAAGATGCCCCGGCTGACGTCGGTGGCCACCCGCAGTTCCTTGGCCCGCATATAAATATCGCCCAGCATGATGTTGTCGGAGATGATATCCTTGACGAAGGACCCCCGGTCATGCTTTTCCTCATAATAGCTCTTGGCTGCGTTCAGCGCCACCGTTGCCATAGAGCAGATGGTCTTGCTGATCTCATTATCGCCAAAGGCGAAAACGGCGTAATCAAACTGGTTTCCCCAGCCGCTGAGCGCCTTGAAGGTCTTGCCGTCAAAGCAGACCATGCTGCCGGCGGCGCCGTTTACCGCCGCCACATACTCGCTCCAGCGCTGGCCGATCATAGACAGCTCGCTGCAGGCGATGACAACGCCCTCACCGTCGATCACGCCGACGGTTCGATCCGTGTTTTCCTTCAATTGCAGAACTACGTTCTGAAAGATTCTTCCGGACATGGCTGTTCCTCCTCAACACGAAAACTATGGATCACGCAGGGCCTACCCGCGCATACCTATTGTGCAATCTGTCAGTAAGGTCATTATAGCGATTATTTTGTCGGATTGCAAGATGTTTTTTCTTTTTTCAACAAAAAATCACTTTCCTTTTTGTTGAAGTTTCGAGGTTTTCTTGTCTCCTCCGTCAGTTTTGCTAATGCCTGCCATTCCTCTTTGGTCAGCAAACGGTATGTACCCCGCTCCAGAACCGGATCCAACAGCAAATTGCCCATGCGAACGCGCTCCAAATACAGCACCGGCTTTCCCAGATACGCCAGCATCCGTTTGATTTGGTGAAATTTCCCCTCCCGCAAAATCACATAGGCCTCGCTCTCCTCGCCGGCGGTCAGGATCCGCAATTCCGCCGGCTGGCAAATCAAACCGTCATCCAGGTGCAAGCCTTCCGCAAAGGCGGCACTGTCCGCCGCACTAAGACGTCCCGCCACCCGGACATAGTATTCCTTATCCACATGCTTTTTCGGAGACAGCAGCTCGTGAGCCAGTCCGCCCTCGTTGGTCAGCAGCAGCAAGCCTTCCGTGTCCTTATCCAGCCGTCCCACCGGGAACAGGCCCTGCCGCTGCAAATCCTGAGGCAGCAGGTCCAACACCGTTGCCCCCCGGCCGTCCTCCGTGGCGGACAGATACCCCGCCGGCTTGTTCAGCATGACCCAAGTATACCGGCGCCAGTTCAGCTTTTCTCCGTTGACCGCGATCACAGCCTGCTCCGGGTCCGCCTTTTCCTCAGCCGACCGGGCCGGGACCCCGTCCACCGTCACCCGTCCCTGACGAACCAGGTCCTTCACTTCCCTGCGGGACCACCGCCCCGTAGAGGCGATGATCTTATCCAGCCGCTGCGCCGCCATAACTGATCCTCCCACGCTGTTTTTTTCAATTTTATCATAATCGGATGGAAAATGGAATAGAAACAAACAGGAGGGATGATGACCATGATGATCCAAGCGATTCGACTGACACGAAAAAAGGCCGCACTGGCGGTCATTCTTGCAGGGGCCGTTCTGGCGGCGCTGATCCTGCTGCTGGGGCAGCGCGGCGGTGCGGGTGCGTCAGAGCAGCCCTGTCTTTCCAACAACGGAGAGAGAGTGGCATATCTGCGGGAACTGGGCTGGGAGATCGACCCGGAACCGCTGACCACGCTGCAATTTCTGCTGCCGCCCAAGCTCAGCGGGGACTACATCACCTACAACGATCTGCAAAAGGCGCAGGGCTTCGACTTAGAGACCTGCTGCGGCAAGCAGGTAACCCGTTTCACCTACACCGTCACCAACTATCCCCAGCGGCCCGACGGCGTTCAGCTCAACCTCTACATCTGCGAGGACCTTCCGGTGGCGGGGGACGTGGTCTGCACCGGGACCGACGGATTTCAGGACACATTGGTTTTCCCACAGCAAACGGATGCCTCCTGATAGCTGACTGCTCCACAGGACCCCCCCACTTCCGACCGGACAGCCAGCAGTTTATTGCCGCTATCATCGCCCATATCGAGCAAACCGCCAAAATGCCTAATCCATTTTGTGTTCCAGCATTCTCTGATCCCCTTGAAAATACAGAATCCCGAGGCTGTCGGGAACACAAAATTGAATTGGGCGTAAAAAAGACCTGCCGCTAAGCGGCAGGCCTTTCTATTGGTGCGAATTATTCGTCGATCTCGATAACAACGCCGGAACCAACGGTACGGCCACCCTCACGGATAGCGAAACGCAGGCCCTTTTCAATGGCGATGGGGGTGATCAGTTCGACCTTCATGTCCACGTTATCGCCGGGCATGCACATCTCGGTGCCCTCGGGCAGAGTGATGACGCCGG
>OLGA01001447.1_pt1 | contig 18735 bp, 19 predicted proteins | sample 1604881 | NCBI WGS metagenome assembly OLGA01 (sample SAMEA3888896, study PRJEB22519) | human gut metagenome | biome: human gut; feature: human-associated habitat; material: faeces | place: Denmark | collected 2009 | reverse complement strand
GGCGTGCGCTTGAAGGGAATAACACCGTCTATGGCAAATTTAGCGACCTTTAATGCCATAGTGTCTTCGTCTTTTATCTGCGTTATGCTTTTAAGGTAATTGGCAATAGCGCTTTCATCGTTAAAGGTTGCCTTTTGCGCTTCCTTTACCGCATAGCTGCGGGCCTCGAACATCAGCGATTCGCTCACATTGTTGAGGTCTGCTTTTCTCGCCTGCAAAAAGCTCCCGAGCGCGTGAATGTAGTGACGGTTTTTAAACAAGAGATCTTCGGCTTCGAGCAAATTACCGTTAAACGATGTAAGGAATTCAAAGACATTGTTCTTAAATGTCCTTCTCATCTTGTAAAGTTGTGAGCGTTCATCGTACTTTTGATCTTTCAGTAAAGCCTTTACCTCTTTGCTGTTTGCGTCATTCTTTGCAAACTCCCTGTATTCTTTCTTTACGGCGGCAACCTTTGTGCGTTCAACCTCCGAATTTCCCAGCTGCGCTATACGCTCAATTCCGGTTGCGATAACATCCTTTGTTCTGACCGCGGGGATAAATATCGTATTGCCCACAATGTTTCTTATGTGCGTTCTCGGATTCGCAAGCATAGCACAATACCGCCACGCATTCCATTTGTCAAGGAGTGTTGGTTGGGCTTGGTCTGCTATGTCCTGCATGGCTTCTTGGTAAGCTCTTTCGATTTCCTCCTCGGTTTGAGATTCAGCCATTATCCGCGCGACATTTTCATCGATTTGTATCACGGGCGCTTTGTCTCCGAATCGCTTTGCAAGGTCTGCGTTAAGCGTTTGCACCGTTCTTTGCAGCGCCACTAACCGCCCCACACCCGTCATCTGCTTCAAGAGCCTTGCCGATTGCACCACCTGTCCTGCGCGGGTAAGGACATCGGACAACTCAGCGGATAACTCTAATACCCTTGCGTTGTCCTTTGCTTTTATGGCATCGGCGAGCAGCCGTTCACCTATCGCGATGGTTTTTTTGCTTATGTTTTTGCTTTCTATCGCAGCCTTCCAACGCTTTTCGGCTTCGCCCGATTCTATTGCCTTGTCTGCGCTCTTAATCGCGTTTTCATCCGATATCGGCGAGTACGAAAAATTGCCCTGCAGTATTTCCGCGCCTATTTGGTCTTTCATGCTGTCGGTCAGACTTCCTGTTTCAAGAACAGTACGGACATATCTTCTTGTCGGCGCTTCGTCCTTTGCAGCGTTCGGAACACCGTAATCCTCCGCAGCGTATTCTCCCTCGGGTATTGTGCCGTATTTTTCCCCGGCTTTCTGCCAATTCTCACGCATTTGCTCGTAATACTCGTTTTTTGATATTTCGCCGTTGTTGTAACGGTTTACAAGGTCGGCAATTTTATCAAAATCTTCGGTTTTGTCGGCGCTTTCGGTTTCTATTGAGTATTTTTCGGTATCATTTTGCGTATTTTCGGATATATTAGTGTTGACAGATGTATCATTATTTGATATACTGTTATCAGATAGCTTACCAAGGGGCTTTGACCCCACCAGCGCCACTATTTTAGTGTGTGAAGGTAAGCTATCTTTGTTTATTTTACCGACATTATAAACCGTCGCGACAGTTCCGTTATTGCCGACAGATAGCCGAAGCCTGTAATATGTGCCATCGAAATCTTGAAAATATGCCGTTCTGTATGTAAAACCGTTGCTTGCAAAATCGTGTGATTTTGTATCGGCGGTTTTATTTTTAACGCCTATAGATGTTTCGGCTATTTCATCAATGTGAGCTTCGGCATTTAATTTAACCCGAAATTCATCGGCAGACATTCGAACTTTTTGACCGTTCACTTGCTTGAAATTATCTCTTGCTTTGTTCGCCGTTTCCGATTTTGTTATAGTAAGCACATCGCCGTCTATCGTGCTGATGTCAAGGCTTTTTTCACCGTCCAGCAGTTCATTAAAAAAGTTTGTAATTTGCTTACGCCACGCAGATATATTATCGCCGCTGATAACATTACGGCTCGCTTTAACATAGGTATTTCCATTTTCAAGAGCCACAATACTGTATTTCTCCGTCTGATTGCCGGAGGTATTTTTTTCTTCTTCCCCGTATATATTAGTATTGACATACTGCTCATTTTGTGATACAGTAATGTCAGAGTCAGACAGCTTTAGTGGTGTGGGCAATTGCAGCCCATTTCTTGCTAATAGTTGGCTGACTTTTTCTATATCCGGATTTTGGTATAATATTCCGTTGTTATTAACGGCATATTCTATCAGGCTTGCAGTATTTCTTCCGTACGCGCTGGCAACAAAATTGGTATTAAGTGAAATATCGCCTAAGTCAAGGTCAATATAGTTGCCTGCCTGATTAGCCCAAACAGGAACTATCATATCGCCATTGGCGGTAGATATATCGGTCACAATTACAACACTGTCTTTTGGGTGAGTTTTGGACTTTAAAACAAGCAATGGATTTTCCAACGCTTTTGGAATTTGCTTTATTATTTCAGCAGACATATCTGAATGTTTATTAAGTATTTCCGAAATTTTGCCGTTCCTCATAAGTATAGGTTTGTCAGAAAAATTCAGTTTAATTAAATATTCAGGCGTCTCCGAAACATACAGATCCAAACGTGGGTTATGCGTACCGTTTATCACATCGTCAATCTGTTCATCAAATGTTTTGCTGGTGCTGTATTTTACATCACTATTGTTCGAGACCTTCTCCGTCGCGTCGGTGAACACGCGGTTAAACATATCTTCGAGCTTTGATATCTCAAACGAAATTTCCCTGTTGCCCGAAATTTTCTTTTTAAGATAGCTTATAAAATCATGCAAAAACTGCCTTATTGCGCCGCGCTCCTTGGTGTCGGCGTTTTTTATTATGCCTTCAAGCCCCGAGCCGTTATCCGAGAAAAGCGCGTCTCCTACGAAATCGGCTATCATTTCAGCTCGTGCCCCGGAGGTGTCCACCGCCGCACCCGCGTTTGTTCGGGTAGACATTATGTCATTTAAAAGCTGTGCTTTAAGCCTTACGGTGCTGCCCTGCTTGCCTGTTTTCTCGCCTAGCCATTTTTCAAACAGCTTTGATTTTTCAACCGCTTCCGTAAAGTCACTGTACAAATTTGAACCTTCCCCGAAATGTGTCAGTTCGTGCTTGAAAATAAACTGTATCGGCTGCTTGTTCTCATAATCGATTGTTATGCGCTTGTTTTTAATATCAATACTGCCGTCGGCTCTTCGCGGCATTCCGTTTTCGCCGCGAACGGTTTTGCCGTTCTTATCCTTTATGTGCACGGCATCAAATTTAACATCCCAACCGAGCGCCTTACCGATTTTCGCAATCTTCTTTTGCTCGTCTGTAAGCCTTGTTTTGCCCTTGCTTGTATACGCCCAATCCTCAATTAAATCATATTCCGGCTTTTGCGCGGAAACCTCATCGAATACGCTTTCTTTAACAGTCGTCTGCGTTTCCGTATCGGCTTTGACCTCAGCCTCTTTAGTAAGCTCACGCATCATAACAGCCCGAGGCGAATATGTCTGCACCTGCATTGCAAACTCTCCGAGCATTTCATCAGATACCTCAAAACCGCTTTCAAGCGTGGCGCTTATATCACTGTAAAGACCTTCGGTTTTTTCGGGGAATATGAGCCCGTTTTCGGTAAGCAGTTTATAGCTTTCCAAAAGACCGCTTATCCCGCCTTCCGAATTGCGGACAGATTCACCGACTTTGCGGTAGATCTGTTCCGTGCTGTTTTTTGAGTAATTGATACCGAGGCTCATCATATTGCCGACCGAAAAATCGGAGGTGTCGCCCTTTGCCACTGCTTCGGCAGCTTTACGCAAATCGCTGTTCTTTTCCGACACTTCGGCAAAATACCGGGCAATTTCTTTTATGTCCGCATTGCTTTGCTTAATCTCGGATTTATATCTTTTCCCGTACTCCTGTATATTTTGCTCAACCGCCGCTCCCTGCAGCTGCGTACCCGCACCCATAAATACGGAAGACATAAAGCCTATAAAGCCGTCATATGCAGCCTGCGATAACTGTTCAAGAGGATTATCCGCAACGGTTTCCACATCTGCGCCCAAGAGCCATTTCTGAAGTAGCGGCGCAAGTATTGTTTGCGTGCCCTCTTCTACAAACTCCCCCGCGCCGTTTCCGACAGTTTTAACAATCGCTTTCATAAACACATCCGAAAATTGTTTTGAAATATCGGATATCAAATTGCCCGAAAGCACGCCGCCCACGCCCGGAATACCGCCTATAAGATATTCAAGACCGCATTCAAGCGCCGTATCCGCCAAAGCGTAAGCAATCAATTTGCCTTGATTATCGGTAGCCCCGAGCTGCACCGCTTCTTTGTAAGCGTTTCCGAACACGGTTACGGCAAAGGATGATGTGCCTACGGCGCTTGCGGCTGCAGCAGGCAGACCCGCCAGTCCCGCAGCGCTGCCGATTATCATTGCAGGCGCATTGTTTGCCATATTGGTAACAATATCCTGCACTGCAGAAGAAAATTTATCACCGCGCTGCGCAAAATGTTCTTTCAGCAAAGCGCTTGCCATTGCATACGCACTGTCCGGTTCTGCGGCAATTTCCTTCGGGCTTTTTCCTGTCAACACACCGATTGTCGTGTCAATGCCCTTTACATATTGCTCCGCACCTGTATCTGCATAAAGCTTTATTCTGTTTTTGGTTTGCTGCATATTGCCGAGAGCGACCTGCGCGGAATCCTTTTCGTTTACGGTAAATTCCTTTGAGCCGACTTTAAAATGCTTATTGCCGTATGCGGTGTCGTTATAAAGCTTTCCGGCAAGCCCTTCGTTCATTTTCCGCGCATTTTCATTATAATCGCCCGTCATGACCGAATTTTCCGAAGCGCTCATTTTTTTGTAATTGTTAAGCAATTTAAAGGTCTCAAGCGTATCGTTTTCGTTCTCGGTTATTTCTTTGCCGGCTTTTTGCTTTGCGATTATGGCTTTTACACGCGATAAACGCGCTCTGTTGTTCGGGCTGTCGGCTGCGTTCAAATCAAATGTCCCGTCAGCTTTCCCGCTCATAATGCTGTCGAGCCCTACCCGCGATACCGTCTCACGCTCGGTTTTGTTTAAATCAATACCTGCCCGAAGCTTCTCCGAAATATTCCCGATGTTAAGCTTGTCGGTAAGAGTTAATTCGCCGCTTACAGGGCTGTTTTTTGCAGGCTTTGTCGGATTCACATGCGGTATGGGATTGCCGCCCGCATTTTGTCTGAACGCTTCGGTAGGATTGGTTACGGTTTTGTCGATAAGCTGCTGCATATCATAGAGGTTTCCGCCGCCGCCCTCATAAACCTTTCCTTTTTGAAAAACGCCGACACGGTCGGAGGATTTGTTACTGCCGCTTGCGTAAACTTTCCCTTTTTCAAACATATTTTCAGCTCCTTAAATGAATACCCAGCCCGAGCCGCTCCTTTTGAGCCGCGCGTACTTATTTTCACTGCCGTTCCAAGTCCAGCATTTTCCGTCGGGTGTTTTAAATACATTTTGCGTGCGACCGACCTCCGGCAAATCTATCGTGTCAACCTTCACAAGCTTTTTGCCTCCTATATTGTTCGGCTGATAGCCGTTGCTGAAAGCCTTTTTAACATCGTAATTGCCGTTTTCATCCAGCAGGTCTCTGTTGATTTCCCCTGTGGAATAGGGATTTACTCCCCTTGCCATGGTTGTGGATTTGCCCGAATTGCGGTCGACATATCGGGTTACGGGATTGCCTTTGCTGTCGGTTTCGTAATAAACCGCAACACCGTTATCCTTAAGCGTTCCCTTATATCCGTAAGAGAGAAAGCCGCCGTTTGCTTTAATGATATAATTATTTTCTTTTTCAGCCTGCAGCTGCTTTTCGTAGGCTTTCTGTTGGTTTTCCAAGGCTTTGAGCGAATAATCGTAATACTGCTTTTGTTGCTTTGTCTGCTCCTCCAACTCCTTTGCATATGTGCTCTGTGCGGCGGAATTCCAGCTGCTTTCATACGAGCTGCGTATCTTCTCGGCGGCGGCAAGCTTGTTCGCGTCAATCCGGCTTACGGCGTCGGCAAGCGAGGCGGTAAGTGTATCTACCGCCTTTTGCCTGTTCACGTCTATTTTATTCTTGCTGTTCGCATAAGAAAGCTGCACTGCCGTCCGCTGCGTTCTGTTAAGCCCCGAATCGGTAAGACCTAAATCCGCCATATCCTCGGCAATCTCCCGCTCGTTTATAAGCTTCTGCACGGCGTTTTCGCGGTACATATCCTCATAGGAATTATTTGTGTCCTTTATCTGCCTGTCATATGTATCCTGCGTTTGCTGCCGCTGGGTATCGTACACTTTCCCTGAAGCAGCTACATCTGCGTCTCTTTGCGCCGTCCCCTGCTTTTTGTATATATCATAAAGCTCTGTGAGCCTGCTCATTATCTCGCACCCCCTAAAAGTCTGTAATTAAGCGATATCGCGTCGACAGACATAATGCCGCTGCACTCAAGCCTTACGCCGAACCGCGTTACCGTGTGAGCCGACGGTCTTAACTGCCTGTTGTGAACAAATTCGGGCGAATATTCATCCTCCGCGCTTTCCGAAAGCGTTACCTCTTCATCACCGCAGCTTCCGCTCTCGCTCACAAAGCTTACCGTCACAGGCTCGCCACCGTTATTGCCGAAAGCGATATTTACAAGCGGAACATTCTTTGTGTATGCAGGCGCGCCGAAATCGAATATCTTCGTTTGCAGAAATGTCTCAATTACATTTCCGTCCCCGTCGGCTACTCTGCCGTCCTCAAATCTGTAAATCGGGTAATCTTTTGTATAATACTCGTTGCTTTTCGCCGTGAGCATAATAAGCTCCGTGCCGTCAGTAAGTACGCATACGGCGGTTTCGGGCAGCTCCCAATACCACCAAGGTATGCGCAGCTGCGCGTCCTCTGCCTTGCTGTACGAAGCGACATAGGTATACCCGTAGCTTTCGTACTCCATAACATAAACATGTTTGTCCGTGAAAAGAAAATATCTGCCGTCAATATCCGCCGACATAGCACGGTGTAAGCTTTCATTTTTCAGCCTGCGGCTTATCATATCCGATACCTTAAATATCGTCCGTTCGCTGTACTGATTTTCGTTGCAAAGCGTGTAAACATTTCCGTCTGTGCACGCCCATACAAGGCGGTTGCGGCACAGTTCTATGCTGTCGGGGCAGTCGCAGCCTATGCCCGAATGCAAAAGTATTATCGGGAAATAAACGCTCGAAGCGGTGTAATCCACAACCTTTTGATTTATAAGGTCCGAGGCGGTTATGCTGCTGTTCCTTACATACTGCGTGAGGTAGGTCTCGCGCTCCTTGAAGATAACCAGCATATCCGATTGCCTGCCGAACGCCGTAACACTCTGTGAATTATTCCCGACATATGCATAGCAGTTTTCCGGGAAATAAAGCGGGTCGTTAAGCCCCGACCATATAACAAGACTCTTTTCCTTTTCGTCGGTATTGGCGCCCAAAAACACTCTTGAGCCGCCGCTTATGCCCGCGGCATCGCCGCCGAACCACATCTGCCGCGTCATGGCGAATACCTTTTTAAGGTTTTCCTTTGTATTGGAGCAAGGCTCGGTTATAACCATGTTGTCCTCAACGAAATCGTTTTCGCTTATCGCGGCGGTGGTGTAACCGCCGCTTTGCGCGGTCGGAGAGGTAAAAAAGCTTAACGATTTCCCCACTACCGCAAGATATATGCCGTCCCCTCGGTTCGTCTGTTCAACGCTCCAACCGGAAGCCGCCGCCACGGTTACCGAATGCGTATATACAGTCCCGTTTTTATCCGTAATCTTCGCCGTCACGGTCTTGCCGACAAATTCATTTGCGTTATTCAGCAAGCCGTATTGCATAAAGTGGCTTTTCACGGTGTCGCCGGAAGCCGCAGCCGAATTGTATGTAGACCATATCCGCCTGCAGTAATTGCCTAAAAGATTGTAGCCCTCAAGCATCACTCCGCCCGCATCTAAAAGCTCCTGCTCCGACGGGCGCGATTTTCCGATAGGCTTGCAGTGTGTCATAATTATCGGCGCATAAATATCCTCATCCGCAAGCTTTACCCAGCTGTCCCCACCGTCTTCAAGCTTATATATTTCTCCACCATCCTTAAGCTCTGCAAAGCAGTAAAGCGTTTTCTTGTTCTGTATCACAAAATGATTCTCAAAAGCGGTTCCGTATTCGGTCGAAATTGAGGGCAGACGGTCGTGCGTTATACCGCCTGACGTTTTGCCGACCCAAAAGAACTGTATATGCGAATTTGAAGGAAGCAAATCCCCGCCCGATTCCGGCAACCTGTAATAATCCGTGCGCTGCGATATAAGGGTGTATCTGCTGCCGCCCGCTACCCTTACCGCATTCTCCTTCTGCGGATCTCTCACAGAGACCTGTCCGCCGCTTGACGGCTGAAATCCGTCAAATTCAAGCGTTGTGTCCCGCACCGTTCCCGGGCGTGTTTTTAAAATAGCGTCCTTGAACCAAATATTTTTGCAGTCTGTCAGCTGATTATCGTTTACGGCAGATATGCCGTCCCGCAAATTGATTCCGCCCGAAAGCTCGGGTATGCTTATAGACCGCATCGGCTGCTTGCTTATGCTCGGATATTTCATGTCAACCACCGTTTCGTATTTTTATAGTTAAAAAACCGCTCTGCACTTAACTGCAAAAACGGTTTTTAGGTATAAGAAAAGCGCCCCCGAAGGAACGCTTGACAAATTGTATTCTTGTTGTTATAATAAGGGTGGATAAGGCAAACCGATAGACGGTTAGCCCCCAATGTTCAGTTTAAAGATATAAACCGCACTTGTTGGAGAGAGGGCGGTTTATTTCTTTTTTATTGCAATGATTGAATATAAAACTATAATCAAAATTATAATTATGTACTCCATCGGCAACACCCCCTTGCGGGGGCAAGACTTAACCGCCTATCCGTTATTGGCTCACCTTATCACGAAATCTATTATAACAGCCCTCGACAGATTTTGCAATATTTATCTGCCGAGGCTTTTTTATTCGGGCGTAGGCATACTGTCCGCTACGCTCTCGCTCCGTGTAAGTGCCGCTCTTTTCTGATTATAAAGCATTATATAATATTGCTGTTGGTCTCCGTCATTCTCGCTCTGCGCTAAAAACGCCGCTGCACCGTAGGGCATAACATCATTCAGTACACGCTCGGGTAAATCTATTGCGTCCTCCGGCGACATCGCAGGAGAAAAATCCGTCTTGCCGAGAGAATAAAACAAATCCGCATACACGGCATTGATTGCAGTAAGCGTTCTTTGCCTTAAGTGTGAATTCGGCGCTATATTTCCGCTGCCGTTTGTGTAGCCGAGCAGATTTGTTACCTTCTTTTCAATATCCGCCGCCGTCATATGTCTCCGACCTCCTGCGTTTCAAATTCTCCTCCCTGCCCGCCTGCCTGACCGCGTATCTGCGCAAGGGTCGCCGCTCGCTGCTGCTCGGGCATATTCATAAGTGCGTTATACTGCTCGGGATACTGTTGCTGCAGTGTTGTCAAAAGCTCTTCGTCGGTTATATCCCCGCCGCTCGTCTGTGCCTGCTGCGCTGTCTTTATATCTTCACGCAGCCCTGTGACATCGGGTATCAATCCGCTCGGTATACGCTCTAAGAATTGGTCGAAACTTATAAGCCCTGCCGAGAGCAAATTGTTAAGTGTTTCAACCACTACTGCCTCACTGTACATGGTGGCGGCTCCCACATCCACACGCGCCGTTATAAGCAGGCTGCGGTAACGCTCGGCTTTGAACGGTATGTATTGCGTTCCGCTTCTGTCTTCAAGCCGCAGCTGCCTGTCGCCGTAAAGGTTAAGCCAAAAATCCGCCCAAATCCGTGCGACATCCTCTATAAAGTCGTAAAAACGGTTCATGTACATCTGCATAGGTGCCGTTGCCGCCTCGCGCATCTGTATTATTGCCGTTGCGTTGTCGGGTCGCAGATTACCGAGCGCCGCGTCATTCGCTCCCGAATCCGAAAGCGTGTTGCTGCACAAATCGTTTACCACGCTCTGATACTGCGGTATAGCCGTAGGCGGTTGGATGTACCTGATAGCGCTGCCCATTTCTTCGCTGCTTCCGTAAGCCTTTATTATCTGCCCGGGGTCGTTGGTTATGGGTCCTGTTACAACATCACCGTTTACAAGCATTATGGGCATGCCGTTCGCCATAAGCCCCCACACCGCAGCGGTGAGCGCTCTGTTTATCGCGATTTGATTCGGTATAAGGTATGTTATCTCGCTTTCACCGTAAGCGCTTGACCTGCGCCGCTCCCAACAGAATTTTGCCATAGGGTAACACTTAAGCTTTAAATCCCACGGCTTGCGGACATATGCTTTTTCTGTCACGCGCACCGCCATAACATGAAATGATTTATCGTCCTTATCCCATTCCTTGTAGATTTTGGTATATACCGTGACCCTGCGGCTGTCATCGGGCTCGTTCTCGCCCATGTCTCCCGAGTTGTATCCGTCTTCCTCTGCTTTGTCCGATTTTATATCCGTGTCGGTCAGCCCGTTTTTGCGTGCTTCCCGCCTTACTTCCTCGTAATCTCTGCGCTGCGCTATTATTATATACGGCTGACTTTGTATATCGTCGTTATTCGGGTCGCCGAATACCACATTCTCAACATCCAGCACCTCGCAGGCTATGTCGCCCTTAATAGCTTTTGTGCGGCTGTTATCGGCATAAAGCCCTGTTTCAATGCTGTCGTCCCAATATGTAAAAAGTATGCCCGTGCCCGAAATGTATGCATTCCGCAGCACCTGCTCCTTTTTGTTATCAAATTTAAGCCTTTCGGCGGTTACTCTGAAATAGTCCGACATCGCCGCCGTAATCGCGGATATTTCGGGCGCTTCGGGCGTGCCGTTCGGAATGTCTCCGCCGAGCATATCCTGTTTTACCGCCGCTATATCGTCCTGCATGTCCACCGTGTTCGGTATGCCGTCGGCAGAGTAATTGACGGTTATCGGCGCTGCAGCCACGACCGACATTTTGTATTCGCCTATTCGCTTTATTATATTCCGCCTTACAAGCGGTCTTTCGTTTCCTGCCTTTGCTCCGTGCCACTGGTCGCCGATGTAAAAGCGCTCGTTGCGCTTCGTTTGGTCGAAAATACCCTTATCGCCTATGCTTGCTTTAAATTCGGTGCCTTTTTTATACTCGTTTTTTATCTCCGCCGGAGTTGTCGTCGGTTTAACCGTCATTCTTTCTTCACCTCAAAATCGAGCCGGAGCATAATGCGCCCCGGCTCTTGAATATTTTATTACGAACCGCCGCCCGCCTGAGTGGTGCCCGCCGTAACAATGGTCTCGATGCCGTCAAGCTTGGATTTCTTGACGAACACATCGTAATAAAGCCTGTAGTTAAAGGCGTATGCGTCTGCGTCGATATTCTGCTCGGGTGTGAATATGCGCAGAGTCTCGGTCTTCTTAACAAGGCTCGCACCCTTCTTCGGAATAACCAGCGCTCTTGTGTAGCCTGTGTTCGCTTTAGGCGCAAAGCCGCCGGTAGCTGCCGCCGAGGATGTAGCCGCCGTACCGGCTTTAAAGTCGTATTCTTCACGCATGCGGTCTTCCGTTACCGGAATGAGCGCTACACCGTTGAAGAATTTGACGCGGGTATTGAGCCCGCCCTTTGCAAAGTCAGAGACGACTATGTTGCGGCTGAATTCGGTCGAATTCATAAGCTGCGCATAGAATGTCGGGTCACAGAACGCAACCAACTCCTCGTCATAACCCACGCGGCTCTGTACATTGTTGATTGCGGTCGCAAGCTGACTTGCCGCCTTTGCTGCGGCATATGTGGTCTTGTGGGATTTGTCACTTGCTACCTTTGCAAGCTTTGAAAGCACATATGCGTCCATCTCGGGAACAACCTGTGTGCGGACATACTCGCCGAGCACCTGCCCTGCGAGGTTCGCAACACCCGTTTCGTCCATGTCCTCACGGTCTATCTGCAGCTTTCTGCCTCTGTCCTTTGTAAGGGTATAAGAGGTATTGCCGATTGTGGTACCCGCAAGCGAAAAGCCGCTGTCGCGGTTGTAGTCCGCAAGCCCCACAAAGCTGATATCGGGCATGATTACCGTTTTTGCTCCCGCAAATTTCGCCCTGAATATATTGTCCGCAAAAAAGCCGGTAACAGCCTTCTGAACAATAGCCTTGTCCAGCTCGTCGGTATATCTTTTTGCGGTTTCCAAACTGTTTATTGCCATATAATTTTAACTCCTTTTTTATGAGCCGCTAAAGCCGCGTAAAAAGGCTGAAACAACACTGTCCTCGGGCTTTGCCGGCGGAGTTGCCGCCTGTCCCGTGCTCGCCTTTGCTGCTGCCTTTTCCGCCTGCTCTGCTGCGGCTGCTTTTTTATTTTCTTTGTGCGTATAACGCAAATAAGCGCTCAATAAATCGCGCCCTTCTGCCGCTTCCGCTTTTACTTCTTTCGGAAGTGCGGAAAACTCGGCTATTTCGGGGAACTCGGCTTTTAATTCCGCAAATTCCTCGGCAAGTCTTTTTTCAAGACTTATCTGTTTTTCTTTTTCGGCGTTTTCCTCCGCCGATTTACGGTCGGATAATACTTTCTCGTATTTTTCCTTTTGCTCGTTGCGGTAAACCTTCATAAGCTCCTCAATAACCGGGTTATCCGCTCCCAGCGTTTCGGCAAGCTCCTTGCGGTGGTTATCTTCATCCCCTGCAAGCAAACCGTCCACAAGCTCGGGTATAGAACAGCCGCGCTGCGCCGCTATGTAGTCAAGCTTGTTATAGAGCGGTTTTACGGTATCGCTGTAGAAAATGCCCTGTTCGGCAAAGTCTACCGCTTCGTCACGGCTCAATGACCGTGTTGCCTTATTGTATTTAACATCAAGGCTGAATTCGGGCTCTGCCGCGCCCTCATTCTCACTCGGCTCGGCTTCGGATATGGCTGTCTCTGCCGCGCCCTCTTTTGTAGCGTCAGCGGTTGTCTCGGCATTTTCTGCCGTTTCTTCCGTTGCAGTAACGCTTTGCTCCTCCGTTGATATGGCTGTCTCGGGATTTACAATTTCGTTTTCCATCAATAGATCTCCTTTCCCTTGCGGGATGTTATATATCAATCACGGTGTCCCGTGCCGATATCCGCCTGCTCGTCGCCGTCATAGGTCAGCATATTGTGCCATTCGGCGCAGGCTCTTTCTGCCTGTCTCCGCTGCAGCTCGGTTGCTTCGGGGCGCTCTCTCGCCCTCGGCTTATATTCAAGCTCTTTTGAAATGAACACACCGACTATGCATGATAAAATACACGACAGTGCCCAAAGAATAACGAGTATTAATATTTCAATCATTTCTTTTCCCTCCCTTCGATTAATAATTCCGTATTAAATATCAGCTCCAGCCGCCGCGCATGTCCTCTGCTCCCACATTCAGCCTTTTTGTTTCAAGCTCCGCAGCGGTAGGTCTTGCCCTCGGCGCTTTCGGGTCTGTAGGTTTAAAGAATCGCACATCGTAAAAGCCGTATCTGAACGCGTCCATTAAATGGTTGTTGGTGTCAATCGGCATTTTGTGACCGTTTACTAAATGCTTTTCGTCATAGATGTATGCCGAAAGCTCGGTGGCGGTATTCTTGCAGCGCGGGTCAACCGTTATTTTGTAGTCGTTTATTCGGTCAATTCCGTTTAATATGCTGTCCCGCCCCTTTTCGCTCGGCAGCACTCTCGATATTCCAAGCCGTCTTAAATCATCGTTTGATTTAGGCTCTGCGCAGTCGGCACGGATGCGCTCCTTTGAATAGCCCTTGCGCTTTATTTCCGCAGCAATATCGCTGTTCAGCATCCCGGTGGAGTAAAATTCGTCGTAGATATATACAAGCCTGTCAATCGGGTTTGCTTTAAAGGCTATAAAGGCCGTCGGGTCGTTCGTGTAACCGTAATCAAGTCCGAAAAAGCTCCGCCATTTCCATTTATCGGAATCAGGTATATCCGGTATTCCTATGCGCCAGTTATCAAACACAAGCCCCTCCGCTATGCCCCAATTTCCGAGCCCCGCAACATCATATTTTCGCGGGTTCTCCTGCTTCATTCTCTCAAATACCGAGCGGTCGGTTTCGTCAAGCCATTCGTTTACAAGGTAATTCGTAGAGTATGTCGATACATTTTCGTCCGGCTTATCGAAAAAACGCTTTTTCAACCAGTGCTCCGCGCTCCAAGGATTGAAGGTCAGCGTAGTTTGCTTGAAAAGTGTATCGGGTATAGCGCCTCTCGGCACCGACATATCCAATTTGTCAAAATCGTTCTCATCCGCTATTTCAAACGCCTCTTCGATCCATACCCAGCACAAAAAGCCTGTCGATACAGTTGTAGAGGCAAGCTTTAAAACATCATCAAAGCCGCGGAATAGTATTTTCTGACCCGTAGGTATGTAGGTCATTTCCATAGGCGATACGTTGTTCCGCCACAAATGCGAAACACCGAGCTTTGCCTGTGCCCATTTAAGCTGTGCAAAGGTCGAATCCCTGTGAGTATTCATGACCTGCCTGACTACAAGCAGATTGCTTCCCGGGTATTTCATAATGCGGTAAATTAAATTAAGCGCCGTCGTGGTAGATTTTTTGGAGCCTTTGCCGCCCTTCAATACACGGTATCGGCTTTTATTGTGCCAAAAGTCGCCGTATCCCGCTCCCACAACCTCATTAAGGCTTTTCTTTTCCGCCGACATTGTTATCGTCCTTTAAATCGTCCACAAAGGTTATTGCAAGCTTTAATTTATCCGTATCGTCTGCACCGAGTCCCAGCATAGTCCGCAAAAATTCAAGTGCCTTCATGGCGCCCTTACTATCGAAAACATACTCTCCCGTTTCCACCATTTCGTGACTGTCGTAATCCCATTTCATAACCGGCTCTGCCTGCATGCAGCGATTGTAAACATCTATGGCTTTAAGCACCGCCCAGTTATCGTCTATGTTAAGCTCCTCGCGTGCGCGTTTTTGTATCGCGCGTATGTACGCAAGGCACTCATCTTTTTTCATCAGCCTTGTCGCCGCGTTCCGTGCGCTTTTTTCGGTATATCCCGCCGCAATCGCCGCGGCTTCTTTTTTACCGAGCCTTAAATATTCCTCGCAGAATTTCCGCTCCCGCGGCTTTAAATCTATGTTTGTCTCATTCTCCATTTGTCTCCTCTCCGTTCGGGTATAATAAAAGCGCCTCAAAGAGACGCTTTGCTTTTCGCAATATTTTACAATACCAGTATAACAGAACAATTCGGGACATTGGGGACAAATTTAATTATCGCATATATATCTGTAAGCAATTTTCTTTGCCGCCTCACAGGTCATTGAGCCCCCTACACTTGCCGCTACCCGATTCCACGAAAGCCCATTCACGAAACGATATGTGAGTATCTGCCGCGTAAGGCTGTCCGAGCAAGCGGATATGTAATCGTTCAATCGAATCAGCTCTATGCGGCACTGCTCAAGGCGGTTTGTAAGCTTTGCTTTGTAATAATCTAGCTCCGCCACTGCCCGCCCTATTTTATCCCCGGCGCCCGCGCCGTGCGGCATACCCGTTATTTTTGCCGAGGTGTCGGTAGCTTTGTCTTCTAACTCGGATATTTTAATTTTCAAATCTTCTATTTCTCGGTTGAGGTAGTAAAGCTGTGAAAGCTCTTTAAGCGTCATACCGGTATTGCTCCTTTCAGCGTCTCAAAAATTCTTTGCGGGATATACGCCCGCTGTCAATTAAGTAGGTCATCTGCCCGTAAGAGTAGCAGGTGCCGTGCTTCTCGTTGTACCTATCCAATGCCCGGCAAAACTCTTCAAGTGAAATATTGTATGTCGGTGCAGGCTTTGATTTATTCGCCATTATTTACCCCTCCCTCTCTGTTTATAAAAATTATCTCGTGTCATCATAATGTCCCGATTAACCTGTGAGTTTCTGTGCTGCTCATCTAACAGCCTGTCCCGCTCGGATTTATATGCGAGGTACCGTTCGCAGCTGCCGTGACAGCCTATGTGTCTGTCGGAGCAGTTATTGCAGGGTGGGGTCATTTCATCCCCTCCAATGCTTTTTCTGCTTCTTCACGGGTGAGGAATAATCTTTTTCCTATACTTGTTAAAGGATATCGTGTTCCATTTGCTATAATGCTCAAAGGATATAGCTTACCGCTTCTGCCTATCTTTGTGCTAAGCTCTGTTACTTTTATCGGCTTAATTTTCCACATACTTTTGTTTTTCAAGTAATACGCACCGTCAAAATAATACACTGTATCTCCCACCTTACAAGGCAACCATTCGGAGCGGTCGGTGAAATCAGGGCAATTATAAACATCAGCATAATGTTCGTTATCAAAACTGTCCTTATCTATCATTTGTTTAAATGTAAAATATGTACCCTTACACGCTTCATAATGCAGGCAATCCTTACAAGTCATTCTGTATCACTCCTTACCTCGTCAAACAATCTATTAAAAGCGGCATAGGTAAGTCTTATTCTTTGCCCTTTCTTTGCTAAAACTACATATCCGCCACCCTGATTTGTTATAGTCCATTTTTGGCTTGGGTCTATCTGCAAATACAAGGTAACTCCAAAACAATCACCATACAAATGCCCTGATTCGTTTATCTCTTTCTTTGGTATTGCTACCCTTTTCATTTGGTATCCCCCCAATCCAAAGCTTGACCACAATATCTACAATAAGGGCTTGAACCCACCAATGTATTACAAGTTGGACATACTATTTCACTTCTTGTTTTAACTGGCTTTTTCGGTATCTGCTTTTCAATGGCAGAGATAGCTATATCTAAACTTTTGCCGCCAATAATAGGCTGTATGTTTTCACGAATGTCAATTATCGCTTCTTCGTTTGTCATTCTTCCTCACCAACCATTTCTTTTAAGAGATTGTCAATTTCATCAATAAAATCTGCGTAGGCGTAAGACCACGAAATAGGAACAACTTTTTCATTCCACTTCTGTGCTATTATTTTTTTTGCAGAATGCTTGTAATTTCATCGCAAATTCTTTATATGCTTCGGTTTTGATTTGCTCAACGGTTTTGAAATTCGAGCAAGGACCTTGTACGCAATATTCCGTTATTTCACCAACATACTCATAAACACATTTCGGACATTCTTTTAACCTCTCAATTTCCGACTTTTGACGGTTGATAAGGTTAAGACATTCAGTTTCTAATATGCGAATACAGTTTGCGCTGTGCATATATGCCATAGCACATCCAAAGCAACCATCACCTTTACTACACCGTTCCAAAGTCTCTATAATTTCCTCATCAGTAAATTTCTTATCGGTCATATATCACACCTCATATCTGATTAAGCTCTTCATGTTTTTCGTCTACATATTGCTCTATGGTCGCAACAATACGCTTTTGCAATGTCGGCGAAATATCGTATTCGCAACAATCGCAACCGTTGTACATCTTAACTCTTTTACCACGCCTTATAAGTTTCGTAGGAAACCTGCCTGTGGTTTTTCGGTACTTTACGCCGCAAGCAAACAAAAAGCTTTTCAAGTTATCAATTTCTTTTTTTATTTCCCTGTATTGCTCATATTGTTTTTCAGTCATTCTGCTATCTCCTCACAATAACACCAACTTTGCGGCGGTCTTGTCATAGGTTGCCCTATGTCCTTAACATCACATATACCGTCAATGCCCATATATAAGCATTTCTTACAATTCTTTTGGTCGCAATGCGTTTTTCCAAAAGCCATAAAATCATCTAAATCCTTCGGCTTGTCGTAAATAACAAGGTCGGAGATACCCCAAGCCCAACCGATATTTCTTTTGCCATCGTAAATATAATTAAACAATTCCTCATCGGTAAGACACATTCGGTTCTCGATAAAGGCTGTGTTGTACAAATGCTTTTCGCCTTGAGAATCTATGTCCGCCTGCATACAGGTCATATTTCTGCACACAAACTCGCCTATAACTTGCCCTCTTCCGTGAAAATCCAATCCCCCAAAATCAAGCAGTATCGGTCTATCGCATTGTGCTCTTGTTTCATAGATATAAACCTTAAACGGTGTTTCAATCTTCGGCTTTGTCTTTCTAACCTCAACCGTCTTTTTGCCGCTTGCTATCAACTCGCACCATTTAGGTTTAATGCTTATAAGTACACTCTTCATTTTCACCATTCACCTTTCATAAAGCATCCCCAAAAGGTCTTGCTTTGCTTGCCGGAATGATGCCCGAAAAGTGGTCTGTGACCGATTGCCTTCCACACATCTGCTGCAGGGATTTGTACCTCCGACCATTTGAATATCAAAACTCCGTTCGGGCGAAGCACCCTCATGCATTCGTCAAATCCCTCCTTAAGCATTTGCGGCCAATTCTCGTCAAGCTTGCCATACTTTTTGACAAGCCAAGCTGTCTCGCCCGCCCGTATCAAGTGCGGCGGGTCGAACACCACAAGGTAAAAAGTCTCGTCTTCAAACGGCATATCGGTAAAATCCGCAACAATGTCGGGGCTTACATCTAAAGTTCTTTCGGACAGACCGTCCTTGGACTTCCATATCCGCGTTCCATGCTCTTGTCGTTTATCCATATACACCGCAGCGGGGTGCTGCCTGTTGAACCAAATGCTGCGCGACGCGCAGGTCGCGTCCAAAATTTTCTTGCCATCCATATTGATTCCGTTTTTCATATCTCACCCCTCCATTTCTGCCCGCAAGCTCTCTTTGATGTAATAATCAATGTCAAGCCGCTTGCAAAGCTTCTCGGCTTTTTTCCCGAATTCCGCC
>OLGA01001444.1_pt1 | contig 18749 bp, 22 predicted proteins | sample 1604881 | NCBI WGS metagenome assembly OLGA01 (sample SAMEA3888896, study PRJEB22519) | human gut metagenome | biome: human gut; feature: human-associated habitat; material: faeces | place: Denmark | collected 2009 | reverse complement strand
GGCGGAAAGGATGGTGGTTGAGATGATTAACAGCAGCAACGATACTCGTAACCTTACCCTTGAGTCTTGTCCGTTGGGCGCGCTGTATGAGGCGTTTCGTAACTATGATGATGTTACGGCGCTTTATGTGACTTCGCTTAATGATGGCGCGAAGCGTGTGGAATATGTGGGGGTTGAGTTTAAGGTTAGTGGTAATGTGCGTTTCAGCATAAACCCTGTGACTGAAATGCCGTTTGTGTTTTGTGTGTCTTGGGTTGACGATGATTATCATCATATTCATGTGAACTTCCATGATATTGCTTATATGTCTCCTAAAAAGGTTGCCGGCTTTGTAGCCGCCTATGTTCGCGATCTTGCGTTCGGTATCTAACTAGGTTAGTGGTCTTTCCCCGCTAGTATAATTGGTAGTACGGCAGTTTTTGGAACTGTTTGTCTAGGTTCGGGTCCTAGGCGGGGAGCGAATGGGTTGCATTGGGCGGCCCGCTGATTATAAGGGTGGTGATTATGCGTATGAAGCTGAACTATCTTGATGATAGCATTATTGTGGACTTTTTTAACAGCCTATTGCCTGATAACTATGATATTGACGTGAAATTCATTAATTACCGTGATTTCGACACGATGAAACGTGCGGTGTCGTATGATGCCAAGTGTTTGGCCAAGGGGTGTCCCACGGTGACTATGGAGGTACATGACTAATAATAAAGCCCCCGCGATATGCGGGGGCTTATTCATGTCATGGTGTCAGTAGTACAAGACTTCGCCGGGGTAAATCAGGTTCATATTGCCCGAGGAATACCCAGTGATGTTATACATGCTAACCCCGAGGTACGCGGCAATGCCGCTCAAGGTGTCCCCAGACTGCACCACATACGTGCGCGATGCCGTCGCAGCGCCGCCGCCGTTATGGCACACGGTATCGCCGGGGTATACGATTGACGGGTTGCCGCTGGGAACGGTGACGTTCCACCAATCTGCCCAGAACATCGAAACGTACTGGCCTGACTGGATGACCACGCAATTAGTGCCGCATGTGGTATCCGGCGCGCTGGGCTGCGGCGTGGGCTGAGGTGTGGGCGTGGGCGCGACCTGCCCGCTGCCAGCATATGCATACCACGTGTTAAGGTCGCCGTACACCACGCTCAAGTCGAGCGCACCACCCCAGTCTCCGACATAGCCGGTCGAGGTGTACTGCCATGCGACTGCGAACGGCCAATGATAGAGCGTGGGCTGCGCTGCGGGCGGGTTAAAACCATAGATAGGCGTATAGCCCAAGGTGTATGCGGCGATCCATAGCCCATAATTACCGGCAACCACGCTATCCCAGTTATAGGAATTTTCGGTGGACTGGTTCATGTAGATAACCGGTTTGGTGCCCCACGCGGCTTCTACTGTCTTGAGCCATGTGAGCGCCCAACCGGTATCCCACGGCGCGGATGGCTCCCAATCGAGTATCGGCACAATGTTCTTACCGATATAGCCGCGTGTGTTGTCGATAAAATAGTTGGCTTCGGCTACCGCATTGTTTTCGGTGTGGGCGAAGTGATACACGCCTACGCCCTGCCCCGCCGCTAGTGCATCCTGCACCACGCGGTCGCAATCCGGGTTAACGTATCCGATGCCCTCGGTGGCCTTGGCTACCACGATCTGCGCGCCCGAGGTGGTGACGTTGATGCCGGTTTGCCAGCTGGATACGTCTATCATATCCGCAGCGCTCGCACACGGCGCGAACACCAACAGTAGTGCGGCGATTGCCGCAATCACGCTATGGGCGATGGCTTTAATCTTCCGTATCATGGTTTTCCTTTCTCTCAATGTTGAAAATGTTCAATATATTGGAGCCGCTTAGTTCCGGGTTGATTTTCACGCAATTCTCCATGATCGAAGTGATCTCAATCAGGCAGATACCTACGCAAACCGGGATAAATACCGGCAATTCGATTCCCAAGTCGATGTAATCCGAACCGTACTCCACGATCAACGCCACGCAAATTACCGCAAGGTAGGCGAACTTATGGCCAAGGCCCTGCCGCATTCTCTCGCTGGACAACTCTCCGTGCATAATCGCGTTGACCACGCCGGTGATGTAGTCAATCAGCACCAATAGAAACACGATACCAATCACGATTAATTCATGAATCGGCATGATGTACCTCACTTTCGTATACCTGCTTGCAATAGTAGGCCACCTAAAATCATGGTAAAATCCGCTTTGACCTGCGGAGCGTCGAACCGTAATCGGCCCACGCGATACGCTTGTAATATCTTTTTGGTGATATCGTCGCTGCGCTGTAGCATCATGCAATCATCATCCACCAACCGATAGTCGAACGTGAAATATCGCGGCATCTTGGGTAGTTTGCGGGTAATCTGCCATAACGTATATTGGTTGGTATCATCCGCGACCTGATATAGGCTGAAATCTCCATATTCCGAGCTGCGTATGGTGAGCGCATACCCGGCCCCTGAAATATCGCTAATCAGTGAATTGGAATCATCGCGGAATGTGTTGTCTATCGCGTAGGCGGCGTAATCGCTATCGAACTTCTGCAGGAACTGCCCGAACTTGGACGTGGCCACCTTAGCCGAGAACCCGCCGTAGTCGGCCAATTCCACCATGATGAACCCGCCGCAATACCGTTGATATTGGGTATTGTTGTTCATCTGCGGGGTGACATTGATGTTGAATTTTGCAAAATAGGGATTAGCCAACGATACCGCGTTGGATAGCATAAGCAGCCTTACGCGGTCGTGCCACCGATCCACGGTATTGTAGAATTCCTCTAATGCCGTGACCTCGCCGCCAAGGTATCGCATGTTGTCTGGGAAGATTTCATCAAAGATAATCGTGCGTACTTTGGGGTAGGCCACCGACTTGACTTGTCCGGCTTGCGATAGTGCGATGAAATACCCCATGATATGCCATACCGGACGCATTTCACCCTTATGGTTCGGCTTGGCGTCCCGATCGTCAACCCAATGGCATTCCGCTTGAGTACCGTTGATACGAAATTCCAAGTCGGGGAATTGGTCGGCAATATCGTTGAAAAACGTGGCCTTGTTCTTCTGTTCCTCGGCGGTGCGGCGGAGGTAGATGAACTGCCAGCGTTTCTTCATCCAGTCTCCGATAACCAATTTCTTGGCTCCATAGGTCTTACCGAGGCCGCGCGCGCCGATGACGAACATCCAAGGACTATGGTAGGATAGCACCCTACCATAGTCATAATAGTCATTCTCATTAAGCACGGTAACGTCACTCATAATACCATTATACCATGAACCGGTAGGTATGCCTACCGGTTAGTCGGTGATGTACCGGCGTATCTCCCACCGGCTCGCCAGATTCATCTCGCCCGACGCGGCGAACAGGTTCGGCCCATTGCCCGGCCCGCCGTGGGATAATGTTTCGTCCTTACCGTCCGCGGTGAACATCTCCACATGGTCGAACGCCTGCGTATAGTCACCCCAGTCCAGCAATAACAGATCGGCGGCGTGCGCCTTGGCGATGGCGTCCGAAACGGACGTGTCGGAGCTGCCGCATACGCGAGTGCCCTTACCCGTCATCTGCCCAGTCCAAGTGCCCACATCAATGCCAAGCACGTCCTGATACGCACGCCAGCACACCGAACTGCAATCCCCGTACCCGCTCGAATCCGGGTCTAACCGTCCCGCACCCTGCGAATAGGCGTATTTGCCAATGCGCGACCTGAGCCATTCCACGACACGCGCCGCATCCTCACTGCTGCTGCCCGAGCTTGAGCCGCCGCCCGTCTGACCACCGCCCGGCTCGGTACTCTTCGAGGTTTTATACACCCACGTCTGCGCTGAGCTTTTCACGAAAATGGACGTACTATCCCCGCTGTGATAGATCAGGTTATTGCCCTGCAATTGTATCCACGCGGTACTACCGGGCTTCCCCTCGATGCCCGGTTGATCGCCGCCCGGCTTGTCGGACGGTTCGGAGGTCTGGCCGAAATCAGGCGGCGCGCTAGTGCCGTCCCACGATTTCAACAGATTATAGGCGGTCGTATATCGGTTGCGATACTGGCCCAGCACGCCGTCCGCCAAGATCGTGGTGTAGATCAATTCCAGCGTGGCGGTTGCCGAGCATGATGCCAGCACGCGCTGCGCCTGCGCGGGGCTCTGATGATAGGCGCAAGCCCACATAATCCGCTCTTTGACGTTGTTGGCCGGGAACCCGAAATTAGTCATGGTGGACTGATAGCCGTTCCAATCCGCCTCCCATTGCGCCTCTTGGAAAGCGTGGTTTTCGTCGCGCTGCGCCCATGTTTTCCACGCATTGCCCTCCGCCGTGGATAGGTAGCGTGCCGTCCAATTGATGTTGTTCGCCTGCACCTGCTGTGCGAGTGTGGGCGCTGCCGCTGCGAACGTGTTCCATCCGTCCGGGTCGGCGGTTCGGCCACGTTCCAACAGGTTGCGGGCGCGATTGCCATACCATTGCATCATACCCATGGTGATGGCGTCAACGTAATTGCACGCGCCCCAGTCGCAATTGCTTTCCACGGTGCCGATAACGTACATCGCATATAGTGCCGTATTGTCCATGATAATAGTATACCCCCACCCGGCGTACCGGACGGGGGCGTTTGATTATCGGGTTAGTTTACCACGGGTAGCAGACGAAACAGCCGTTATTGCCGCCCGCCGTGCTGCCGTGGTACGCAATCTTGGGAGCGCCGGACGTGTCCGAGTCCATAGCCGTCAACAGCCAGCCGTTGATGGCGCTGCCGGAATTGGTCAGGCCCGCGCCCCATGCCCTGAACTTGTTGGGATCGGAACCGCCAGCCGCCCTAGCCCAGCTTGGGAATGTTACGCCAGCCGCCAAGTCGCCGTTAGTGGCCGAGTCATCGCCCCAGAGTGAGGCGAACACCATGCCGCCCGACGCTACGACATTGCTGCGCACGTGTCCATTGGATGAATTGACGGTGGCCGCTTCATAGCGTCCGGTGTAGGTGCCGCGGATGGCGGACGCCATATAGGATGCGATGACCTTGGCGCCGTTCGCGTTGGGGTGGATGTCGCCGCTGCTGAAATTCGAGTCGTTGCCGATGTTCCACGTCCACGCCCAATCGACGTTTTCCACGCCGTTCTCGGCTGCCGCCTCCGCGACACCCGCCGCCTTCTGTCGCCCGTACATGTCCATGCCCGCGTTGTGCCAGAGCATCGGCACGGAAATGATACGCGCCTTGGGGAACTTGGTGCGGGCATTGGAGAACGTCGAGCTGGCATATCCCTTCATCTGCGAGGTGGTGGCAATGTCGTTCCTGCCGCCGCCGATGATGATAATGGCGACATTATCGTTGTCGATGGCCGGGGAGCTGTAGGCGTTGTTGATCTGGTCGGTGAACGTCTTACCCGACACGTTGAACCCCGCGCCGGTCACCGAATAGTTTTTCACCTGATACTGGCTGCCGATGATGTTCCGGAGCTGGGTCGGCCACTTGGTCGCGTCCGTGCCATCCGCATTGACGGTGCCGGTGGAATTGGCGTAGCTGTCACCGATGCACAGGCAGATGGGCAATGCCTCCTGCGGTTTCTCGGTCTCCAGCTTCTGAATGCGCTGGTTCAACTGCTGCGCGGTGCCGGAATATCCGCCCTGCTTGGTGAACGTCGTGTCGGCCTGCCCCTTGGTGTACACGTCGGACGTGTTCGCCTTGGTGTTAACTGTGCTGGACAATGAGGATACCGTGCTTTTCAGCGCGGTAAGGCCGGTATCCTCCGCCTTGCCGTTGATGGTGTTCATAAGCTGCTGCGCCGTCGATTCCGACGTAACGCCCAGCTTACCGAAATAGCCGTTCAGGTCGGCAATATCGTTCTTGTTGGTCTGCGCCAGTTCCGCCGCGGTGTCAGCCGATTCCTTGGCCGCATCCGCCGCCGTCTTCGCATTGTTTGCCGCCGCGGTCGCCGTGGTGATATTGGTCGCGTTGGCGTACATCTGATTATCGATCTTGGTCATGGCGTCGGTGAAATCACCGCGCCACGACGGCCGGTCGTTCGGGTTGTCGCCAAACGTCGGCAGATTATAGTGCCCGGTATGCTGTGTGGTGGACATTGCTATTCTCCTTCTACTTCTTAGCGGTGCCAACGCGAACGATGCCGTTCGCGTCCTTGTACAACGAATCAAGCTCAGTAGCCGTCAATCCGAGCGTGCCGGGCTGCGAAGCGGTTTTATCGACCTTGCCCGCAAGCCCCGAAGTGAGCGCGGAGGTGGTGGCGAGGTTGCTCGTATCCGGGATATCGGTCTTGCGGGCGATGGTGTTCGCAACGCCAAGCGGAGAGCCAGACGTGCCGCTACCGGTAAGGTCGGCGGTGTGCGACACGGACGTAAGCCCGTCTGCGGTGGCCTGCTCGATGGCGTCCGCGTTGGCTTTCATCTGGGCATCAATCTTCGCCATATCACCGTTGTAATCCCCGAGCCACGTCGGACGGTCGGTGCCGACGAACTGCGAGAGGTTGTAATTAGCGGTCTTGTTGGTTGCGGTCATGATGGTTATCCTTTCTTGTCGAAGTTGTTGGCGGTCGGATTGCGTTCAACATAGCGTGCATCCGCTTCGGATTGCGTGATAAACGCCAAGTCTGCGGGCGGGTTCTCGGGCATGGACTTGCCGTATGGGAATTGGGATCTGCCCGGAAAGTCTCCGGGGACGCAGTTATCCACGGCGGTTGCCTTCAGGTCGTATTCTCGGGCCTTGAGCGCAAGCCCGTCGTATTCCTGCGCGGTCAATTGCATGTTGTCGTAGTCGCCCCAGAACAGTCCATGATTGCGTGAGTTATCGTACATGCCGCCCAGCACCTCCCCGAGCGGCTGTGTGGTGCCGTAGATCGGGGAGGTGGCCACGCCCTGCTGCTCCATTTCGTGAATCAGTGAGAGCATTTCAGCCCGCAGCTCGGCCATATTCTTGTTGATCTGTGCTACGGTATCCGCCAGCGCCTTGTCCACGGATGCCGAGAGGTCGGCGGTGGCGTCCTCCAGCTTGCTGAGGTCGCACTGGAGAATATCGACGTTACGGCGCAGCAGCTCGATAAGCTCCAGTGTTGTGATGCCGTCCCGGTAGGTGAACGGCACGGATGTGGGTACGGCCCTGATGGGCCTGAACATTGGTGTAACCGGCATTGTTATAACACCTCTTTCTAGCAATACACCTTATTGAATATCATATCATAGGAACCCCAGAGCTGCATGAAGCATGGCTCCAACGATTGCACGATTTCCATATCCACGTTGATGATGGTTTGCCGGTAGGCTTCGATCAATGCGGCCCCGCCCTGCGTGCGCCCGGTCGTATGGCTCGTGCCCTTGCCGGTCGTGCTTCCGTGGCTGTAATCCGTGGCGCTCGAAGCGGTCGCGTGCCCGCTGCTATCCTGCGTGGATGATGACGTGCCCGAGCTATCCGCCGTGGCCTCATTCGCATGGCTTGCGTAACGGGCGAAATCACCCACCACGCCGGTGGCGGGCACATCCGAGTCGAACGACTTCGATGTGGTGGTGCTGGAATTATCCGTCTTCGATGTGGTGGTGCTGGTGCTATCCTGCGTGGAGGTGCCCCGGCTGGATGATTGCGATTCACTGCCGGTGGAGCTATCCGTGGTCGTATCGATCGTGGATAGCGGATCGTATTCCAGCGCGGCGCTCTTGTACCGCTGATTGAAATACGGCATGATTTCGGCCATCGTAACGCCCAGATACCAGATGAATTGCTGGGCCGTTTCCTGACCGATCTCCCGCAGCGCGTAATGGCGGATAATCTTGTCATTCAGCTCCGCCCTATGGGCTTCATCATAAATGGGGTAATAGTCGGCGGATAGATGCAGCTTGTCATCCGTGTCATAGCCGAGCGCAATCAGCTCCCCGAGCGTCATCGTGTATTCCGCCTTCGCGCCCGGCATGGCGTATTTAAGAAAACTCTGCGACATTAGATGACACCTCCGATGCCCTGCGGCTCTTCATCGGGCGTTTCGACGCCACCATGCTCGGCACCCGCCGTATCCATAAGGTTCGGGATGCCGGGCGACTGCGGGTCGGCCCATTCCACGCTCACGCTCAAGTGGTAGAGGCGGTTGATCTCCGTGCAGGCGTGCTGGCGCGCCTTGAGGAAACTGGCGCGGAACACGTCGGTTCGTTCGTTCGCCGCGCTTACTTCATCCTCGATCACCCGTTCGCGCTTCTCCAAGCCCTGCGACTGGATACCAAGGTAGCTCATGGCCTCGTTGGTCACTTGCGCCTTGGCCTGCATGAACTTGTCCATGAGGTACGGCGTGGAATTGGGGAACACGTTGAACAACGATGACGGGTCGAGGTTGTCCAGCGCCAGAATGATGGGCTGGCCCTCTTCGCGCTGCTGCAGGATGTTCGCTACCGTGTTGCGCGTGCGCGGATCGGCGGTCACGATGATGGGCAGCATCATGCTACCTACGTTCACGTCAAACGCCCTATCGATGGTCGCCAACCTATGCGCATACACGGCCATAACGTCCTTGAATGTGATACGCATTCGATTGTCCCAGATCGGCACGCATTCACCGCCCTCTCCGTAAGGCTTGTAACGCAACTCCTTGTAATGGTAGTTGACGCCGATGGGCTGATAGCGCGTGGGATTGTTATAGAGGTTCAACCGCCCTTGATAGCTGCACTGGGTGCAGAGGAATTTGCCCACCCGTTCGTCGCAGAAAAACAACGCAATGCCGCGCTCATACAGATTGATTTCCAGCCACCGTTCATCCACGGTGGACGGCAGACCACGCCACGTGAAACGGTTAAGCGCCAGTTCGGTCAACAGATGATAATACATATCATCCAAGAGGTTGCTGTATGCCTTCGCATAATTGGCCTTGGGCTGCAATGGCCCGAAACGCCGTTCCTTTTTCCTACTCATAACGGTATTATACCTCGCTTTCCCTAGTATGCGATGCCGGGGAGCGGATCGTTATCCGCCCAATCCAGCACACCAATGTCATCCGGGGACGCCCACACGGTAACACCCTGCTCGAACATGCCCTTGATGGTCATACGGTACTGTTCGGGCAGCGTACCCCTGATATAGCATTCCTGCATCTGCCAGTACGTGAAATGCGTCATGCACATGAGGCTTGCGGGCGGCGTGAGGAACCGCTGGATGAAATAGCCATAGCGCAGCATGTACTCGCCAACCGCCGCAAGGGCGCTCGGGGCACACGTCTTGAAACGCACCAACACGCCGAAAATGCCATTGGCGAGGTTGAACGGGTCGCCACCGATGGCCCCGGACGTGGTGGGCGGCGTAAGCTGCATCTGCTGCACCTGCGCGTTGATCCCGGCAATGGTGTTCCGGTAGTCGCCGGATGCCGCCATCATGCCATACCTGCGGTTGATGTCGTACATCTCGCCCGCGTATTGGTTCTGTGCGGCGACCGCCGCACTGCCGTACGTGTTGGCGATGCCGGTCGACTGCGCGATCCCATTGTTCGCCAAGCGGGTCTGGGCGTCGCGCATATCAATACCCATAGTGGTTTGAGTATCCGCCACATAGGCGTTCACCCCGGCACCCGCGATCTGCTGCAATCCACCGACCAGATTGCCACCCACAGCACTGATGACACCCCCAACCGCCGCGGTGCCGAAATTCACGTTTCGCATGAAATTGTTCATGCCCGCCTGATAGGCGTTCTGCAAGACGCTGGATGCCGTGTTTTGGTTCTGCTGTAGAGCTGCGTTGGCGTTCCGCTGGCCACGGTTGAGCGCGTTCATGGTCGCCGCCTGCCCCTGACCGAGCCGGGTCAGCTCCCCGGCCTGACTCAAGCCCATTTGCGCCTTGGTGTATGTCCATTCAGCGCTCTGCTGCGCGTAGGCGCGCGTATAGGCGCTGTTCGCCAACGCCAGTTGCGCACTGTTATTCACGGTGGCAAACGTCGGCATATTACTGATACCGAATGAGGCATTAAGCATTTCGCCGCCATCGATCGGCAGACCGTCGTCACCGAATAGCGGGTGTTCGATGGTGCCCGCTCCGGCCTCGTTGTATCCGACCGGGTAGAAATTCCATCTACATCCATTGGGGGCTAGGCAGAACGTGCGCCGCAGCACGAAATCGTTGGACTGAACATCTTCCGGGCGGTAGGTGATAACGGTTCCATTCAGGCATGAACATTCGATGACGCAATACGGGTAGCACAACAGCTTTTTCAGGTTCCGATAGCGTTCGGGGATGTTGAACAGGCTGCGGAAATTCTCGCCGAACGTCATATCCTTATAGCGTAGGGTGGACTTCATGGCCACGTTGCTGCCATACACGTTCAACTTGGGGCGGTTGGTGCCGGTACCGACCTTTTGCCCTAGGATCGTATCCACGCGGTACATGCTCGACTGGACGAAATCATCATCCAATCGCGGCACCATGTAGATACTCACAATACCCTGCGATACCCACGGGTAATCCGATACGAACGGCATGAACGTGGCGAACGCGTCGGCGTCCATGTAGTAGATCGATGTGCCGTTGGATTGTCCCTCAAGCGAGGAACCGCCAGCCGTTTTCAGCTTAGGTGATTCCGTCGTGCCGGGATCGGCCTGCATGTCCGTCGTGCTGACCACGAACACGCCGTAGTCGTAGCCGTTGTATACGGAGGACTTTCCCACCAGATTATAGTAGATCTGATTTTTCGGCACCATTTCACTGCCGGTGTCCAGTCCCTCAGGGAGCGCCAAATAGGTGCGCCCATAATCATCGAACTGGCGTTCGTTCGCCACGCCGATGTGCCCGCGCACGATATAGCTGCTGCCGATCGTAATGTCGAACTGGAAACTTTGCCATACGTCCAGCATCAAATACAAGCGGGTGGTGTGCGCGTTGACGTATTCCACGCTCTGAATGAAGTAATACCAATAGCGTGGTGTTTCCAGCTCGGGGTAGTCGTTATAGGCCACCAAGTAATTCCAGTTGCTCGCCTGATTGAACGGCATTTCAATCAATACTGGCTCGGTCGGCTTGTGCATGGTTCCGGGCGCGCATGTCTCACCTGCAAGGCCCTCGAAATAGGTTTGCTGTGTTTCACGTGAATCAAACTTGACAATATCCCGATATGAAGAGTCCCATGTGACGTTGCACAGTTTCAGCTCCGTGTTGGGCGTCCATTGCGCCCATGAAAACTCGTTTTCCGCGTACGGGTTGTAATCCTTGACCATAATACCCACCTTACAAGAGAAGGCCCCCAGATAATTCCGGGGGCCTACTATCCGCTACTATTCAGTATATCACGAAACGGTGACCTTGCCCTTACCGGACACACCGAACAGCGTGGCAGTGAGGTTGGCGCTGCCAGCCGCTACGCCATGCACCAAACCGGTATCGGACACCGTGGCGTTCGCGGGCTTGTCAGACTGCCATGCGGCCTGATGGCTCACGTCCACCTTGCGGCCATCGAGCATGACGGCCATTGCGTGCGCCTGCGCATCCTCGTTCGCCTTGACGGTTACGGCGGCGACTTGAATGGCGGTGACAAGACTCGGGCTGAAGCCGATGACGCCCGCACCCTCCACCGGAATATCCAGCGCGGCGGACACCGAGTTACTGATTTCCGGGGTGGCCGGATCGACATAGTCGGCGGTCGCCGTGACCTTGATAGTGGTGTTCGGTTCATCGAGACCGCACACCACCATGCCGGTCGGCGTCACGTAAGTCCACTCGGAATAGGGCTTAGCGCTCGGGGCCAGCTCGTAACGCACGGCATTGGAGCGCCACGTGGCGTTGGCGTCGTTGGTGATGGTGGTATCCGCCACCACCTGCACAATGTCGCCACGCGACACCTTGGACGGGGTGGTTTCCTGCCCCTCGTAGGTGCCGATCTTGATTTCAAAGCGCGGCTTGGACGCGGCGGTGCCGGTCGGCAGCGTGACCTTTTCGGTGCTGCCCTCGCCCGTCCAGAACAGAATGGCGGGCTGGAATCCGGACACGCCCAGAATCTCCCACACATGCAGATAATGGTTGACGCTGTTGATGTTGACCGGGTTGGTCTGCGTGGTCATCTCGCGCAGCTGCGGGATGGCCACGAAGAACTTGTCCGTCGTGAGGATGGCCTGAACCCCGTCCATGCCGAACCGGTCGGCGGGGATCGTGATGATCCGATCCACGGTCGGTTCCGCGTCGGTGCGCTGGAATACCGTGGCGAGGCCCTGCACGTCAAGCGCGCTCTTGACCTCGGGGGAGCAGAACAGCACAAGTTCATCCGGCTGGGCGGCGATGGGCATGTGACGCGCGTTGTACTTGGTGGTAACGAACTTGAGGTTATCGGCCCATGCTCGGATCTGCCGCAGCATGTCGCGCGCGTCCGTCTCCGAACTACCCATGTCATTCAGGTCGTTATCCATGTGGACGCGCCAATAGCCGCCCATGCGCGCATACTCGACAAACAGCGAACACATCGACTCGAACAGATCAACCTCGGCGGCGTTATAGCACGACGTAATAAGCTGTGAGAACAGGGTGGAGAGGCCGCTGGACTCATTGTAGAAGGCGCGGCGCAGCATCTTGTCATCGGTCGTGACCGGGTAGAAGTGCTGGAAATCGGGACGGTAATACAGCGCGTCCACCGGCACCTTCCACTTGCGGAAATTATCCGCGCCAAGGTATTCAGCCTGCGGATCGTACACCTGCGCCATGGGCATACCCACGGCGATTTCCTCGTAGGTGTCGCCGTATTCCATGCTGGCACGCTCGAAAACCTTCAGCGGGTTGTTCCAGCGCCACGTGTTGACGTACTGCTGGCCGATCACATTGACAAGCTGGTTATAAAACTCGTTCTTGAGGGACGTGCTGGACATGATGCCGTTCATCACGTCATGGATACTGGACTGGGTTGCGGCGGGGATGCGCTTCTGGTATTCCGGTGCAGCGTTGTTGCGGATGATGTTCAGCAGCTGATTGTTGGTGAATTCGCTGATTGGGCGCACCCGCTGTTCATTGGTGATATTGGGGGCCGACATGGCCGTTCCTTTCTCTTATAGTGGTTAGTCGAAAATGTCATCCAGAGTCATGTTCACGCCGTCCGGGTCATCGTCCGCGCCATCCGGCGTACCGTCATCGTCGGTATCGTCGTGCGCGTCCCCATCCAGCATATGCTCGGCCATGCCTTCGCGCATCTTGTCAAGGATGCCGAACTTTTCGGACGTGAGCGACTCCAATGCGGTCAGACGGTTCTCGATGTCCGCAAGGCGGTCGGTGTCCGCCGTGGACTCTCCGCCGTCGCCGCCGTTGTCGGCTGGGGTTTCAGGCTGGGGCTTGTCGGCGCCGTTCTCGGCCTCCGGGGCTGGCGTCTGAGTTTCCTTAACCGGCTGTTCCTTGTCATCATCCATGTTGTCTCCTAAGTGTAGGTGCCACGCGGCAATCACGCCGCGTGGCGATCGGTGAGCGCATGCCGGTCGCTCGCATGTCGGATAGGTGACTAACCTGCCCGTCCCATTCAAGGGTAGTCGTAGGGCTATGGTGTCCGGCTATGCTTGCGGGGCATACCCTCTACTTGAGTATTATAGCACAAATTCCCCGCCCCAGTCGTTGCGATGCCTCGCACCTTTGACAAACTGGCTATAGGGTATGGGGGCCGATCGGTGGACGCCGGACAAGCGCATGGTTTGCGTCCCGTCCGTCTCGATACCGCAGTATTTCCGCACGCCCAAGATCCTCAAACGCCGATAGTTATGGTCGTTTTTCCATTCCCCCAGCCCATCGCCCACGGTTATCCCTTGGGGCGGCTCCGCGCCCGATACGATGATGCCATCGGTGTCGGCGTATACCACGCGGGCGCGGTTGGCGGCTATGGTTTCGGTAATGATTTTCCGCCCATAGGCGTTCACATAGAGCGCCACCGGCAGATACGATAGCGAGTGGTGCGGCGCACCATTGACCTCAAACGTAATATCCCCATCCGCATTCAGCTCGGGCATAAGCGTGGGCCGGTTGATGGCCGCACCCAATTTGCCCACCAGGGCATTCAGCATCAACTTGGCCATGCGGCGGCGGACGCCGGTAGCGGATTGTTTCACGTGAAACCATTCCGCCACATACGACTCGAAGTATCCTCGATTGGCGCGGAATTTCCAACCGCCCACGTGCTCGTAGACATTCACGTCGTAATTGGCTTGCAATAGCTCTTGGTCGATGTCGCTCAGCGGCATGGTGACGTATCCATAGGTGCTCTCAGGTCGGCAGCCCTCGTAATCCCATGCGGGGAGAATGTCGGTTAAGGTCGGTAATCCGCCCGGTTTCAGATCGGCGCGGAACGTCAGCACGTCCACATGCAGCGGCATGTCCGGGTCATCCTCGTATACACCATCATACCATTCCGGCGCTCCGCACGGCATACGCTGGCACAACGCCCACGGGTACAGGCTGTTCACATCCCAACTTGAACAGTTCTCGTATTCTCCGGGTCGGGCCTCGATGTACGCGCCAAAATAGGCGGGGCGCATACGCCGGTAATCATCCTGCGGGAGCGCGGGAAAGTTGCGTATGAACCGTTTGATGTCCCCGCCGATGTAATCATGCAAGGCCATCGCGCCGATGGTCGTACCGTCCAGCCGATGTTCGTTTATGGTCTTGACTATGTTCCACGTGGTTGTCAAGTCATCCGCTCCGCCGAACGTTTCACGTGAAACATCCACGTCGCTATCCCTTGTGATGTTGTTGATGTCGGCAAAGTCCACCGCAACACCATTGAAACGCAAGGCGAACGTATACCAATGCTTGCGGAGGCTGAAACTGCCGCGCCACCCATCCTGACTCGGGTTGGTGGCGTGCGGGAACTTACCCATAATCATCTTGGCTATGCGTTCGATGTCGGCCCACCCGTGCGCGCAGTACAACCGCGTATTATGGTCGGCGCACAACAGCCGCGCGATGGTGGACATGTCCAGCGGCATATCCGTATCGCGCAACCGGCATGTCGCGCCGTCGCACGCGCCCAATTCCCTGACCTTACCCATACCATACCTACTATAATGCTACTTGCGTGCGGCTTCATCCAGCCAATCGGCAATCTGCTGCTGGGTGCTTGGCGAGTCGCCTAGACTGTTCAGCACCCACTTATGTTCGCCGGGAATGTAATCCGTCGCGTTGTTGACCAACCGCCCGAACTGGGTATTAGTGAACAACCATGATTTCTGCTCTTGCGTCAAGCTCTCAAACTTCTGGCGCACCGAGCTATCGAAGGCATCCAACTGGGTGATGGTTCTATCCCATTGGTTGTTCCACGGCGTGCGCCCGGTCTTACCGAACAGTTGCGTAGGCCCCGCTTTCAAACCGGCGGTGCCCGCTTGTGTGAGGATCTGGTTAATGAGCTCGACACGGCCCACGTCGCCTCGGCGGAGGTTGCGCCGGACAAACTCTTCATCCCCCAGCACGTTCGCACGGGAGCGTAGCAGATAATCGCGCGAAGTCTCATAGACGGTTCTGCCACCCAATTCCTCGAATGGGCTTTCACCCCTCATTTCCATCTCACGCACCTCGCCCACGGTATAGTCTTCCATCAGCGCGGCGTTGTACTGTTGGATACGCTTGGCTTTGGTTTTGGCGGCGCGGCGGCGGCGCTGCTGCTGGCGCATGGTCTTACGTTGTTTCGCCGGGGCGGCGTCGATCTCCGCGTCGGTGATATCCGGGCGCTGGGTTAACTCCCGTTCATACTTGGTAAGTCTAACGGTGGGCTGGGCCTCGAAACGTTCCGTGTCCCGCAACGCCAAACCTATTTGCTGGTTCTGGTAGTCATCGGCAATACGGCCAGCCACCTGCGTGAGCTGCCGGTTAGTCAAGCGCCCAAGCGCCTCAAACGTGAGCTTGGGGAGCCGTCCAGTACTGTAGTCGCGCTGCGCCTCGTTGATCCGCGCTTGTCTGCTGCGCTCCGCAATCTGCTGGCGGCGTGCGGCGTTGCGCGCCTGATTGCGGTTCCTGCGTTTTGCCATGGTTCCACCCCTTGCTTAGCGGATAGTAAAACCCCCCGGCCGGTATGGGGAGCCGGGGGGCTTAGGTGGCTAGGCGCTTTCCCGGCGCCCGCCTTCCAGTGTAGCACCTCTCAGCGGGTGCCACAAGTCACTTCCTCTTGGACATAACCGGCTGGATGTCGAAGAACTTGTAGCCGTTGCGGCTCTTACGCTCCACGATCTTGAGTTTCAGCGGTTCCGCCCACGTGTTCGGCGTACCGAACACGGTGAACAGATTGCCGAAAGCGTGCGCCAGCGTCGGGGAGGTGGCCGCGTAATTGCCCTGCTCGGCCACGACAACCACGCGCGTACTCTGCCGCATCTCGCCGGTTTCGTTGTTCATGACTTCGACGGCCTGAGCAAGCACGTTGGTCACGTCCAGTTCCTCATTGAGATGGTCATCCACCTTGTCCGGCGTCTGCATGGCGTTGTACAGCGCCATTTTGCCATCCATGGTGGAGGTGTCGAAGAAGTGGGTTACGGCATTGCCTCCGTTCGCGGAGAAGTTGTTACCGCCCTGAGCCAGTTCGATTTCATTGGCCATGATGTTGTAAACCACCTATCTTTATTAGTTGTTGTTATTATTATCCTCGATAATGTCATCTTCGACAACATTATCGTTCACGCCCGGATAGTCGATAACGACATCCTCGCCAAGCTGGCAGTGGGCGTAAAACTCTTCATCCGTCATAGTGACGGCCTGCGCGTGGTACTCTGCGGACGTGGGGAGCATGTTCGGGTTGATCTTCTTGGCCCGCTTCATCGCCTTGTCGGCGGTTTTCACACGCCCATCCACCACCGCTTCACAGTCGTGAATCTCGCCGTTATCAACGGTGACACCGCGCACCACGGAATAGTACTTAGTTCGCTTAATCATTGCAACCACCTTTATGAGTGTAACATGGCTTTCATGTCAGTTTCATTGTAGCGTGTTTTGCTGAGCTTATCAAAATTCTTCATGGCGGCGGGGATGATACGGCACATTATCGGGTTATCTTTCCATAGCGCCTCAAGATCATAGGCCGTGCTGCCCTTGACATGGCACACCGCACACCATGCTACCACTTGGGCCGGATAAACAGTGTCGAACATGTCCACCATGCCCTCGTTCAACGACTCGGCCATACGCCTACCGTCATGCGGGAGCAAGGTCAAACACATGTCGGCGGCTTTCAGGATACTGTAACGCAGCATGGTTTGGGCGTTGGTCTTGTAGAACCCGCAGAGCAGCGAGACGGCGCGGCAGAGGGTCTCGAAATCGCCCTTCCCGGCGTTGAAATCACGCTTATGGAGCTGGCGCATATAGCCACGGCACGCCTCCTTGACGCGCCGTGATTCCAAAATGCCATCATCGAACCAATTTGTACGGTCATCGTTAGAAGTTTGGGCCGTTATCGTCGCCATAGTGCCACCCCTCGTTGTATCCTAGTACCCAGTCATCCCGATACTGTTTCAGGCAATCCGCGTAATACGGTTCGGGATGATAGGGGTTATCCAGTTTCCTATCCAACATGCCGCGCTCGAATGCTTCTATAGCCGTTTCGTTCGCGCCCTCGGCGGTATACGTGCCGAAACGACGTTCGCACCATGCGCGGATAACCGATGCAATATCAGTCATTGTCCACCACTTTCCATACCTTGTTGATTTTATAATATACACCCGGAACGTCCGTGGCACTATAATACAGTAATGCCTTTTCACATGTGTCATACGATGTGCATTCGCACATCATATCCACACCGCCATCGTAATGACGTTCCAAACGAAACGCCTCAATCAGCTTCACCATGTCCACTCCTATCCTCGATGCCGCAAGCCACGCCCACACAGAAACTATCATAGTAGCGGTACGGTACGCTATCCCATAGCCAGTCCTCATGCAGATAATCGATGCAGTAGCGGGCATACCGGTAGCCGGTTTCCCACCATACGCCCTGCAGCCATGCAGTCCAGTGCATTGCAAGCATGTCACGTCCCTACACAATCCAGATAATAACCAACAGGTCAGCGGTAATGAACACGCTGAGGAAGAATATCACCAACGCGCCGATCGAGGCCGCCCACCGCGTAGCCCTATCATCGTGCCTTGCATCCGCGTCGGAATATGCGACCCAGCACCAGAACAACGCGAGCGCAAGAAGCACAACGATAGTGGAGAGAATTTTAACACTAGCCATAATCAATCACGCCCAGCCCATCAACATACGGTTATGTTCATTGGCGAGCACGTCGCGCTCCGCAAACAGCGTGCGGCCACAATTGCCAACATTAGCGAGGGCGCAGCAATCATGCACCACCATATCGGCGCAATCGCCAGAATCACGGCCAGCCTGATACTCGGAAAGCACATCAATCTTATAACGGACGTTACCGACTTTCACGCGGGCAATATACGGAGAATAGTTGTCAAGCCTGAAAGACAATGTAGCGCCAGTATAGAAATGCACCGTAAGGTGCCTATCATCGCCGCTCTTGTACTCACACCATTCAACATACTCGCAGTCAGTGAATGCCGCAAGATAGAACAGATAAAACTCGCCCATATCGTAGTTAGGAACCGGTGCAGACTTGTCGGCGTCAATCTTACTGGCCTCAACCGCATCCACAAACGCCTCATGATACGCGGCATAGCCATCCCTACGCAGCGTCACCAACAGTGAATCGATAGCGCCAGCCACGTCGTAATCATCGGCGTTATGGTTGTTGTCAGCAAGATACTGGAAAATGTCATCCGCAATCAGCTTGGAATTTGACTTAATCATGATATTCTAACCATACCTTTCCGTT
>OLGA01001443.1_pt1 | contig 18751 bp, 18 predicted proteins | sample 1604881 | NCBI WGS metagenome assembly OLGA01 (sample SAMEA3888896, study PRJEB22519) | human gut metagenome | biome: human gut; feature: human-associated habitat; material: faeces | place: Denmark | collected 2009 | reverse complement strand
AAATTGTCTTTGCCATCGGTCAGGCTATCGAGTGGGGCAAGCTGCTCGAGGGCACTAAGGTCACTTTCTGGCACGGCAACTATCCCGTCGCAGACAAGTTCACCTATCAGACCGAGGATCCCGATATCTTCGTCGGCGGCGATGTTTACACAGGTCCGCGCTTTGTTATCGACGCTATTGCCGCCGGTCACGAGGCAGCAGAGAGCCTGCACCGCCACGCCCGCCCGGACGCTTCCATGACCATCGGACGCGACCGCCGCAGCTTCACTCCGCTGAACAAAGACGATATCAAATTCCCGTCCTATGACACGGCAGGCCGTCAAGAGGCCGGTATGGACGAGTCGATAGACGCGAAGATGTCCTTCAAGGACGCGCATCTGGATCTGACCGAAGAGCAGGTCAAGATTGAGACCGGGCGCTGCCTCGGATGCGGCGCATCGTATGTCGACTACAACAAGTGCATCGGCTGCGGCCTCTGCACGACGAAGTGCGAATTTGACGCTATCCACCTCGTGCGCGACCATCCAGAATGCTCGAAGATGTGCGTTGCCGAGGACAAGGTCGGCGGACTTCTGAAATATTCCGTCAAGCGCGCCTTCAAGATTCTGGGTCACTTAGGCTCGGACGAGGCGAAGGAGATGGCGAAAAAGCGCAAGGCCTATAAGCAGGCTCAGCAGAACAAGGATTGATTTCATGCATGAATTAGGCATAGTTCTCCATGTCATAGATCAGGTGGAGGAGCTCGCCAAGGAAAACAATGTCAGCAAGGTGACCCGCCTCACGCTTGAGGTCGGCGAAGTGTCGTCGATAGTTCCGTCGTATTTTTCGGACTGCTTCGAATGGGCGAAGAAAAAGACGGAATATATGCAGGACACCGAGCTTGAAATGATTATTCTCGAGGGCATCTCCTACTGCAAGGACTGCAAAAAGACCTACAAGACTACGGAATACGCAAAAAAATGCCCGTACTGCGGCAGTGACGACACCTATCTTGTGACAGGCAGCGAGCTGCGCATAAAGGACATTGCGGTTATCGATAAAAAGTAGCCGCGCAACAGCGAAAAAACAGCACCGTTTCTCTTTTTGAAACGGTGCTGTATGTTTTTATTCAGTGTCTCTCGTCGAAGTTCGAATAGGTCTCGCAGAAGCGTGCCTGGAATGACGCGGGCTCCCCTCCCGCATAGAGGTGCGAGATATCGCCGAACGCGTTGCATCTGAACAGAGCCTTCCCCTGCTCGCGCTCCTCGGTTATCAGGGTAGTCACCGAGGTCGGCAGAGCGACGAAATTATGCCAGAGCACAACGGGCGAAATTTTCATAATATGCGAGAGCAGAACGCACTCCACGCCGAAATGGCAGAAGAGCACGACGGTGTCGGTGTTTTCCCGCTCGACTCTGAACATCTTGCCGTCGTGGACATAGCCGTGGCGCGCAAGCAAACCGTCTATGCCGTCGCAGACAGTCTTATATTTCTCGGGCACGTCTCCGCTGCTGTAGAACGTGGTGGAAAGCCACTTGTCCATGTCGTAATAGTCGTCGTTCTCGCTCAAAAACGCGGGTGTTCTGTCCCACGGGTAGGTGCGCTCCCCGCTCTCGGGGTCTATGACATAGCCGTCAAACTCGCGCAGCCAGTCGAAAATTTTCGCTGTTCTTCCCAGCGCGTCGAGCGTAGCCTTCGCGGTATCCTTAGCCCTGCCGAGCGGCGAGCAGTAAAACGCCGCGACATCCGACTTTGTCAGCCTGTCCTTGAGCAGCTCCGCCTCGCGCCAGCCCTTGGGGGTCAGCGAGTCTATCGAATAATCCGGGTCTCCGTGACGAACGATAAGAAGTTTCATATAATACCTCCGCAGTTGAGTCTTTTAAAATTATATTACTTTCGTCGGGATTTTTCAACAGGAGTGAATATTTAAAAAAGCCGAATGTAAATAAAAAAGATCATGATCCGTAAACCATGACCTTTTTGCTTTCTATGCCGTGCGTAGCTCTCGTTTATTCCTCGCTGACTACGCTCGAATATGCGGTAGTCACGCTGAGCCCCGGGACAGCCCCGAGCTTTTCGGCGAGCGACGAGATAGTCTCGAGCGGCGCATCGAGGGCGACGGAAACTATATTCACGCCCTTTGCGCGGTAAGGTATTCCCATTCTGCCGATTATGTGTTCGCCGAAATCGTGCAGAAGCGCGTTGAGGGACTCGACGGACTCCTCTTTTTCGACAACAACCGACATCACGGCAACTATCGTCTGCATAAAAACATCTCCTTACTTGAGAATCTTTATATTTCCGATAATCGGCAGCTCCTTTGCAGTGCCCTTGGCGGCATTGATGATTCCGATTACCGTAAACACCGCAAACGCGATGTTAACTAAGCTGCACACGCCGCCTATAATAAGAGAAACGGTTTCGTTGACGGCTCCGACAGCGCTGACTATTATTCTGCTAACGAACGTCCATGCGAACTGGGCTATTGCGAGAACAAGTCCCTGATTCGTGTGGAAGCGCGCATATCTCGATTCCCTTGCGGCAAAGAGCGGAACAAGCACGAGTATTCCCAAATAAGCGAGTACCGCCATAACCTTGTTCGACTGAATATCGTTTTGGTCGAACTCGGACGTTGTGTCGGGCGTGTTGTTGAACTCATTGATTTTTGTTCCGAAATCCTTCTTTTCCTCTTCCCACGGCTCTGCCTTAGGCGCTCCGGGCACAACGGGTGCGCCGCAGTCTGGGCAGAAGCGCGCCTCATCATCTATCTTTGAGCCGCAGTTGGTGCAAAATGCCATTATTGTGTATCCTCCCTGATTCCTTAAAGTATTCTAATTATACCAACATTCCGCAAAGTTTACAAGCGCAAAGCGGCAATCGCTCTCAAAGCTCTCTCTGTGCATCGGCAAGCAGACTCTTCTCTTCCCTGTGCCAAAGATAGGCGAGCGTGCCGATATAGCCCTCTTTCCACGGCTTATATTTGCCGTTATAGTGGACAATAGAGCAGTTCTTCTCTATCCACTCATGGGTCTTGAGGCTGTGGAGCGCGGTCTTTTCGTCGAGGTTATATATCTCCGGCGAGATATAGCGCGTTTTGGTGCAGTAGAGCGCGTTTATAACATCCTGGTCGCCGAGAGGCAGGTTATCGGCGTTCTTGTCGATATAGTCGAAAAGCTCCTTTGACGTGTAGCTACGCCTGAGCTCGTCAAGGTTCATCATCAGCACGCCCGCGTTGATATAGCGCGAATCCTCGGGCATATCCAGGCGCAGATGATTGATATCCTCGACCACGCCGTGGGTGTGGCTTGCGCCGGCGAAGCAGAAGCCGCCGAGTTCCATGTTATACAGCTCCGATATGGGATTGAGAATCAGCGTATCGGGGTCGATGTAGAGTATTCTGTCAAGCTCTGCGGGCAAAAATTCATGCGCGGTGAGCCGATAATATGTCTCTTTGGTTATCCTGTCCTCGGTCGGAGCGTCGGCATTGAGCTCATGGGAGAGACGTATGGAATGCACGTTGAAGCGGCTGCGGTCGATGCCGCGGAATATGCTGTCGATATTTTCGTCGGTCAGCGACGAATGAGCTATGTATAAATCAAACTTCGGGCACTTATCCGCACGGACAAGCGAATGGAGCATTACGGACAGCGGACGAATATAATTTGCGTCGAGCGTCACAAGTATGTTCATCAAAGACCTCCCTGTTATATTCTTTGCAGTTTAATTGTAACGAATGTATCGCAAAAAAGCAATATATTGTTATAAAAAGTCGAAAAAGTTAATAAATATACATATAAAAAATCGGCCATAAAAATGTGACCGATTTTTCTGCTGTTCTGTCTGGCTTTAATTTTCCTCCGAGGGCGCTCGGATATGAGGAAATACTACATCAGTTTTGCCTGAGCACATCCTCTTTGTCGAGCATGGGATATCGGGCGAGGGAGTCGGAATCGAGATTTTCGCGGTGCATATCCACGGCGGTTATGCGGCGGTTGTTGTAGGTTGTGTAATAATACACGCCCTTGTCCGCATTGAAGCAGGAGGTGTATATGGTTATCTCGTATTTGTCCTGCGCGACCTCGCAGCAGCCGCGCACCTGCTCGACAGAGCCGAGAATATGGAAGAACTGACCGACGCTCTCCGCCTCGCCGCTTCCGGAGAGCGAATTGAGCTTGGTGAACGCGGCTCTGACGAATCTCGACATCGAGGATAAGTCGCCGGGCAGACCCAATCCGCCCATACCGCGGCTGTATGTGCCGAGATCGAGAGCGTCCGAAAAGCTGTTTTCCGGCTGCTTGGGCGAGAGGCGCATATAGTTGTTGAGGTTAAAAAGCTGCATATCAAACGGAGGCTCGTTCGTGAGCACGCCGGGGGCGTTGTCATATATTTTCAGCCCGCCCTCCGTCGGCTCGACGGTTATCGCGCCGCTTTTGTCCGCGATTATCCAGTGCATTTTTGCCGCCGGATAGCGGCTGTCATAGGTCGTGCCGACGAGGTTTATCTTCTCTATAGCGCTGCGTGCCTGCTCGAGAGAGGCAAATTGACTGAGCACCCACGGTATAAACTCAAACTGCGCGACATTCTGTTTGCCGTCCTCCGGCTCCGAATAGCGTGCGCTCGCGGCGAAGTTGAGTCCCGCCATTCCGAGCCCCTTTTCGTTGACCGCATCGTAAAACATCGGATAGCCGTCCGCGACATGAGCCATGCCTATTATCGCATAGTGCCTGTCCGTCCCGCCGCCGTGGCGGAAGGAGAGCGGAAAATTGCGCGGCATAACGGTTATTTCCTCGCCATATGAAAATTCATAGTCGAGCGTTCTGCCCATATAAAAGTCATCCGTGCGGTAAGTTGCTGCCGTACACATAAATATGCCTCCCTAAAAAGCTTTTTGTTTTTGCTATTATTATAGTATCTCATTCTCGCAAGGATGTAAACAGGAAAAAAATTTACCGTGAACAGCCCGTTAAACTGCGGAAAACTTTCTTCGTTCAAGCTTAAAAAATCCGCAGCCCACATAGAAATGTGAACTGCGGTTCGTGTTTTGTTACGATTACTTCGCGTTGACGATATCGATCTGGTTCATATAGAGGTCGATATAGCTCTCGGTCTTTGAGCCGAGCAGTGTGCTGTGGTTCGCATTCTCCACAACGGGATAGACATACCACACGCCGCGCTCATATGCGCCCTCGTGGTCAACGATAAATTCATACTTCTCGCCCTCGGGATAGAGTGCGCTCTTGACAGGCACCGCGCCGTCGTTTCTGAGCCAATCGCCCTCGAGCTTGACGCCGTCAACCGTTATTCCGGCTATGTGGCCTATAAGCCAGCCCGTGCCCGCCATGCTGCCGAGCACATCGGTCGGGTTCTGGAATCTGCCGTCCGCCGAAGGCTCCGTGCCGCAGCAGGCGTAGGAGAAATAATATACGTTCTCAACAGCGCCTATCTTGGCGTTGAGCTCCTGCGCGCCGTGAAGCGTGAGGTCGTAGAGACAGTTGTCGTTCGAGAGAGCAAAGTTCAGGATGCCGCAGGGATTGAAGCTCGCCCTGCCCTCGCCGGGGGCGCGGGTTAGACCGAACTGGTCGAGCTTAAGGTCAAGGTAGTTGCTGCCCGCCATACCCGCGACATTGGCAATCATAGCGGCGATATACTCGCCGTGATAAACGGCAATGCCGAAATTCGCGCTGACGGTGCCGTTATGCGGCGCCGCTATCGAGATAACGGAGTTTACATAATCGCCCTTTCCGCCTTTGAAGAACTCGGAGACGTCGCCGCCCGCCGCGACCTCTTCGGGCGCGCCGTTAGCGAGAATATAGGTGAAAAGTCTCGTCGTCGCGCCGCCGAAGCTGTGTCCGAAGAGATTTATTTTTATAATATTTCCGTCCCTGTCGGTCTTGCCGAAGGTATCTATGAGCGCCTTTCCGACATATGAGCGGCCGTAGCGCGCATGGTTATGCTCTGCGGAGTGAGCCGCGCCGTAGTCAACGACCGTACCCGCAAGCTGAGCATAGAGCTCGCACGCTCTGTCCCATGCGCTGCTGAGCGGGCCGACGGAGGCCGCGTGGCAGTCGTATCCGCGGGCATTGAGCGACTTCATCAGATCCTCTTTATACTGCATACCCCAGTATGGCGTGACGGAGTTGAGCTTGTCATTGTCTCCATAGCCGAGGATGCCGTGGACGAAGATGCAGGGATATTTGTAAGAATCGGCCTTTGCGTCGGCAAATGCAAGGGAAACTCCCGCGCTGAAAACAAGAATCAGAGCGAGCAGCAGGCTTGCCGCGCGTTTAAAGATGTTGCGTTTTGTCATTGTTTCACTTCCTATGTTATTTTTTAAAGCCACAGAAATAATAGCATAAAACGGCGCTGCTTTCAATATTTAATCGAAAAATTATATTGGGAACACATAATTATTTTTCGGGTGCACAGCCGAAAAAATTAAGCCGGCGCAGACATAAAACGCCTGCACCGGCTGAACATAAATCAATAATATCTTATGACCGCGACAACCTTACCCAAAATCGAAACTTCGTTGACGATTATCGGCTCGTAAGTGTCGTTCTCGGGCTGGAGACGGAAGTGGCCGTTTTCTTTATAGAAGGTCTTGACCGTCGCCTCGTCCTCTATCATTGCGACGACTATTTCGCCGTTTCGCGCAACGGGCGTCTTTTCCGCCACGACCAAGTCCCCGTCAAGTATGCCTGCCTGGAGCATACTCTCGCCTCTGACCTTCAGGGCAAAAAGCGGCTTGTCGCTCGTTGAGTGACCCGAATAGGCGAGGTAGCCCTCTATCTGCTCAACGGCGAGTATCGGCGCACCCGCGGTGACGGTACCGACTATCGGGACATGAGTGACGTTATCGTCCCTGCCGAGAATGCGGATAGTGCGCTTCTTGAGGGGATCGCGCTGAATATAGCCCGCCTTCTCGAGAGCGTCAAGGTTCGCCTGAACGGAGGATGTGGAGCTTAAGCCCACCGCCGCGCCTATCTCACGCACCGAGGGCGGCACCCCGTCCTGCGAGCGCTCGATAAGATATTCGTATATTTTCATCTGAGTTTTGCTTATGTTTTTCAAAGCATATCACCCTTTCAATAGGTCGGCATAACTTTCCTGCTTTATTATAACACACGGTTTCAAAAATTGCAAACATTTGTTTGCCGAATTTCAAAAAAATTTCTTGCGGTGTTTTCGTCTTTAAATTTGTTATTTTTACACATTTTTGTTGTATTCGGACCCCGTATTGTAGTATAATTTATTTAGTGAAAGTTCGTACTGTTCGCTTGGCAGAATTTGTAAGTGAATATTATTTTTTTACAGGAGATGTATTTTTATGCCAACCGCGAGAACAAAGAGCAAAGCGCTCCCGAGAGCCGATTTTCCGGAACAGGTCGGCGTGTCCTCAAAGGCGATATCGGAGCTGCTCGACGATTTCGAGCGCAGCCAAATAGAGCTGCACAGCATCATGATTTTGCGCCACAGGAAAGTCGCCTTCGAGACCTGGAGAGACCCCTACGCGCCCGACATTCCGCACACCATGTATTCGGTCAGCAAAAGCTTCACCTCTATAGCCATCGGCTTCGCCATTGACGAGGGACTGCTGACGCTCGACACAAAGGTAATTGATATCTTCCCCGAGTACAGACCGCAAAAATATGACGAGAACCTTGAAAAGCTGACCGTATTTCACCTGCTGACCATGACTGCCGGAAAGGATGTCAGCGTCCTCGAAAACAAGGCGAAGGTCTCATGGCTCAAGAGCTTTTTCGGCGCGCGCTGGGCGTTTGCCCCGGGCGAGGACTGGAAGTATATCAGCGAAAACTGCTATGTCATGGCTGCCATAATTCAGAAGCTGACCGGGCTCACCGTGCGCGAATATCTCGCGCCGCGCCTGTTCAAGCCCCTCGGCATCCGCGAGAATCCCGCCTGGGAGACAGACCCCAACGGTCTTGAGGCCGGCGGCTGGGGACTGTTCATAACCACGGAGGAGCTCGCCAAGGTCGCCGACTGCATGAGCCACGGCGGAAAGTACCGCGGCAAACAGGTCATCCCTGAGTTCTGGGCGCGCGAGGCGGGAAAGCCCCAAGCCGACAACTCCGCAAAGAGCGTTGACCAGCCGGACGCCTGCGTCGGCTACGGCTTCAACTTCTGGTGCTGCCGCTTCCCCGGCTCTTACCGCTTTGACGGAATGTTCTCTCAGTTCGGCATAATTCTGCCGGACTATGACGCCAATATCATCGTCACCTGCAGCGAGGTCTTTGAGCAAAAGACGCGCGACTGCCTGTGGAGACACTTCCCCGACGGCTTTATCGAGCCCAAGGATGAGCCGGAGCAGACGACGCTCCCCATGACTCTCACTCCCCTGCCCGTGCTCACCGCCGGCAGGCGCAACCCCGTGCTCGAAAAGAAGCTTTCATATTCTACGATACATTTGCTCTATAACCCCGTGCTCGACGTTGCGGGCTTCCCCGTGAGCGTCCTGCCGACGGCTGTGGTATATATGTCCACCGACCGCGCCGGAAACATAGACAAGATAAACCTCGACTTCTCCGAGAACGAGTGCCGCTTCACCTGGAGCGAGGGCAAAGTCAGAAACACGATAGTCAGCGGACTCGACGGCAAATACCGCAAGTCGAAAATGCACTTGGCGGGACTTGATTTCACCGCCGTCTCGTCGGCAAGGTGGGAGGACAGCGAGACGTTCACCATCTGGATTCGCGCCAACGAGTCCATAGCCGAGCGCCGCTTCTCTTTCCGCTTCAACGGAAACAAGGTCACAGTCATCCCGACCTCATGCCCTGACCTCAGCAACATTGCGGAATCCCTGGCGCAGGGCACGGGCGACATGATAGAGAACGAAAAGATAGCCGATATATGCAGCAGCTTCCTGCGCAAAAGCTACGGGCTGCTCGAGCCCAAGCTGTTCGGCCGCCTGGAGATGAGATAATTGACAACCGTACTGAAAATATGCTTCGCCATAGCGGCGGGACTCGAATTTGTTTTTGTGCCGCAGTTCCTGAAAGCCTCAAAAAACGGGCGCTGCACAAAATCGCAAATACTGAAAACCGTCTGCGCCACTCTTTTTGTCGCGGCGGGAGTTCTCGCAAGCGCAATAGCCCAAAATCAGAGCAGCTATGCGCACTATATTCTGATAGGTCTGCTGCTCGGCTGGTGCGGAGATTTTCTGCTGCATCTGCCGCCCAAACCTCCGTTTGCTCTAAGCGGCGGACTCGCGTTCCTCGCGGGGCACGTGTTTTACATATACGCCTACTGCCTTGCGATGAAGCACTATTTCCCCGACGCGCAGTTTTGGGATAAGCATGAGCTGATAGCCTGCGCGGTGATAATCGTTATAGGTCTCGCGGTTTTGCGCCTGCTCGGGGTCAAGTTCAGCCCGCTCTATTTAATCGGCGTGCCGTATGTCGCAATGCTCGCGTTCATGCTCGTCAAGGCGGGCTCGCTCGGCTTCAAGGCGGTCGCCGCCGGACTCGACAATGCGGTTGTAATGTGCATATTGCTCGTAGGCGGCGCGTTCCTGTTTGCGCTGTCCGATATGATGCTCGCCGTCAACTCCCTGCGCAAGCCCCGTCCGCCTTACGGCTATAAGATAACCTGCATAATAACCTATTTCACGGCGCAGTTTCTGCTCGCTTCAACAGTTTTCGTAATATCCGTCTAAATAAGGCGCAGACCGAAAGGAGAAAAACTATGCTCGGAACAGGCACATGGCATCTGAAGGTAGGCAATATTTTCTACAACGGAGACATCACACTTCGCGTCTTTGACAACGGCGGCGAATACGGCTTCGAGCTCATTGAGCCGAAGATGGATATTCCTGAGATTGAAATAAAGCAAATTTCAACCGTCGGGAATCACCTGTCCGCTACCGTTACGGCAAAAGAGCTGCGGGGCAGAGACGCACAGCTCGAGCTCGACTTTACCGACACCTCCGTCAGCGGAAGCGCAAAGGTTCCGCTCATCGGCACTGTGGCGATAAAAGAGGGCACGAAGATAGCCGACTGAATTCGCACCGCCGCACAAAAAACTTCTAAACCGACGACCGACCGCAGGGGAAAGCTCTGCGGTCGGTCTTGTTTTTTTGGAGATAGCCGTGAGTTATAGCGACATTTTGCAAGGAAAACAGCCTGTCGCACAGACGTAGTCCGTAAAAGCTCCTGTTATTTTTACGCCGCTTTGGGGTTCTAATCTTCTTTTAATCTTTACACGCTACGATAAAATCCGTATAATTATACTGGAGGTGTTCCAATGCGTGTTTTGTTTGCCGAGGACGAGAAGAGCCTCAACAGGATAATCACAAAGCAGCTCAAGGCGGCCGGCTACAGCGTGGACAGCTGCTTTGACGGCGGCGAGGCATATGACCTCATAACATCGGCCGACTATGACGCGGCTGTGTTTGACGTCACCATGCCCGTCATGAACGGCTTTGAGCTCGTCAAAAAGATAAGGGCGCAGGGCATAGACACGCCCGTACTGTTTCTGACTGCGCGCGACAGCATAGAGGACAGGGTCACGGGGCTCGACCTCGGGGCGGACGACTACTTGATAAAGCCGTTTTCGTTCGACGAGCTCTCTGCGCGGCTTCGCGTTATGACGCGCAAAAAATACGGGGGAAAGACCGGCATAATCTCCGTAGGCGACCTGACCGTCGATACCGCATCGAGGCGCGTTGAGCGCGCGGGCAGGGAGATATCGCTCTCTGCTAAGGAGTATGAGCTGCTGTGCTACCTCGTGATGAACAAGGGCGTTGTGCTCAGCCGCGAGAAAATAGAGGATCACATCTGGAACTACGACTACGAGGGCGGCACGAACGTCGTCGACGTATATATCAGGTATCTGCGCAAGAAAATAGACGAAGGCGAGGATACGAAACTTATTCACACCGTGAGGGGTGCAGGCTATGTCATCAGATAAAAAAATAAAACCCGCGCTGCGCCGCTCCTCATTCAGGCTTCGCATAACGGTCTGGATAACTCTGCTCATAGCGGCAGTCTGCTCGCTCGGCCTTTTCGGCATACTGATAACCGGCTCGCAGATAACCGATTCGCGCCTGCAAAATGAGCTGATAAGCACCGTCGAGCGCAACGTGGACGAGATAGAATACAAAAACGGGATTTTGGAAATAGAAAACGACTTTGCTTTCTTCTACGACGATGTTTACTGCAACGTGTTTGATTCGAACGGCCGATACCTCGACGGCGAGTCCCCCGCCGCGCTTATAAACGGCGAAAACCTCAAAAACGGCAGCATCGGCTCATTTGAAGCGGACGGGAGCAAATATTATTATTACGACACCCGCCTTGATTTCAACAAATACGAGTATGAGATAGACGCATTTTCGGGGAAGATAATCAAATATGAGGCCGACACGGTGATGTCCGAGCTCAGTGACCCCGTCTACAAAACCACCGTGTTCAAGGACGGAATAAGCAGCGAAAAGGCTGTCGATATCGCGCTCGAGCACGCGGGACTGACCCGCGACAAGGTGAAGTCCCTGAGCGTCGAGCTCCCCTCGACTTCGGACAGAACCGTTTTCAAGGTCGAGTTTATTTGCAGCGAGTCGACCTATCCCCCCGTGTGGGTGCGCGGATTCATAAACGCGGATGCCGCTAAGAGCGCGTTTGACGCGATAAACAAGACTGTAATATATATTTTCCCGATATTCATTATCATTGCGGCAGTCGGGGCGTATCTGATATCGCGCAGGACGATGAAGCCGGTAGAAAACATCTGCCGCTCGGCGCGCGAGATAACCGACGGCGCGGACCTGTCAAAGCGCATTGAGCCCGAGAAGAGCGCGGACGAAATTTATACTCTCGCCGAGACCTTTAACGATATGCTCGCAAGGCTCCAGACCTCATTTGAAAATGAAAAGCGGTTCACCTCGGATGCTTCGCACGAACTGCGCACTCCGCTCGCCGTAATAAAGGCGGAATGCGAATACGCGCTGTCCGACAAGGCGAGCGAGGAGGATATGCTTGAAGCGCTCTCGTCCGTAGACGAGCAGACGGACAAGATGACAAAGCTCGTCACGGCGCTGCTGACGCTCTCGCGCACGGAGCAGGGCGACAGACGCTACAAGCTCGAGGACACCGACCTGAGCGCACTTGTCAAAAAGCTTTGCGCCGACTTCCCGCTCGCAAAGAACATTACGCTCACGGCAGATATTGAGGACGGTATAGTAATTCCCGCGCAGGCCCAGCTCATCTCGCTGATGCTCGAAAACCTGCTCTCGAACGCCGTCAAATACGGCAGAGACGGCGGGCACATTGAAGTAACGCTCAAGAACAAAGACGGCGTCACGCTCTCGGTAAAAGACGACGGCATAGGCATAAAGGACGAGGATCTGCCGAAGATATGGGGAAGATTCTACCGCGCGGACGAATCGCGCAGCCGCGAGAGCGGCTTCGGGCTGGGGCTTTCGCTCGTCAGCCAGATAGCGACGCTCCACGGCGGAAAGGCCGACGTCACCTCAGTCTACGGCGAGGGCAGCGAGTTCACCGTAACATTCAGGGGAAAATAAAGCCGGTGCCTAACAAGCGCAAATGCATAAGAAAACAACCGGCCGCAACGGGTCAGCCTGTCGCGGTCGGTTGTCATTTATGCGGTAATTTGGATTTTGCGGGGTGTTGAAATTATGGCGTTCCGGAAAGGGGAGGCTCGGAGAAACCGAGACTGAGGGGTTGTAGCACAGCGTGTAAGCCTCAAGCGGAGAGCCTATTACAAGACACGGACGAATAAATAGATTTTCGGTGACGCTGACGCGTCAAAGGGTCGTCGAGCCGCCGATCCCCTACAAAGTGAATAGCCGCAAATTACCGCAAAAACCGCGGGCGGATGATATTCGCCCACACGGTTACAATATACGTTAGCCGCTGTAATTTTTGCGGGTGAACAAAGTTGCCCCTACGGTGTACCGACGGCGGCATCTCCTCAACTCCCGATTTACCGAAAAAACTCCTGCCCAACGATACGGGCAGGAGCTTGCATTTAGGTTCTGCGCCAAGCCGCAGAGCTTTTGTTATTCGAGCTCGAACGCACCGGTGTAGAGGCGGTAATATGTGCCCTTTTCGGCGATTAGCTTTTCGTGGTTTCCGCGCTCGATTATTCTGCCGTGGTCGAGCACCATTATGACGTCCGAGTTCTGGACGGTCGAGAGGCGGTGCGCTATGACAAAGACCGTGCGGCCTTTCATCAGCTTATCCATGCCGCCCTGAACAAGAGCCTCGGTGCGCGTATCTATCGAGGAGGTCGCCTCGTCGAGGATCATGACGGGCGGGTCGGAGACCGCTGCTCGGGCTATGGATATAAGCTGGCGCTGACCCTGCGAGAGCCCCGAGCCGTCACCCTTGAGCACGGTGCTGTAGCCGTCGGGGAGCATACGGATAAAGCCGTCCGCGTTGGCGAGCTTCGCCGCCTCTATGCACTGCTCATCCGTGGCTGAGGGATTGCCGTAGCGGATATTCTCCATGACCGTGCCCGTAAACAGGTTGACATCCTGGAGCACAACACCGAGACTGCGGCGCAGGTCCGCCTTCTTTATCTTGTTGATGTTTATTCCGTCATAGCGAATCTTGCCGTCCGCTATGTCATAGAAGCGGTTGATAAGATTGGTTATCGTAGTCTTGCCTGCGCCCGTGGCGCCGACAAAGGCGACCTTCTGACCCGGCTCTGCGTAGAGCGTGATGTCGTGGAGGACTTCCTTTTCGGGCGTGTAGCCGAAATCGACATGATCGAGCACGACCTGACCCTCGAGCTTTGTGTAGGTCAGGGTGCCGTCGCCGTGCGGGTGCTTCCATGCCCACATTCCGGTGTGCTCATTGACTTCGACTATCTCGCCGTTCTCCTCTTTTGCGTTGACGAGGGTGACATAACCGTCGTCCGTCTCGGGCTTTTCGTCCATGAACGTGAATATACGCTCGGCGCCCGCGAGGGCGTTGACTATGGAGTTGAACTGGTTTGATATCTGGGAAATCGGGTTTATAAAGTTGCGCGAGAGCACGAGGAACGAGGCTATCATGCCCAGCGACACGGTGTTCACGCCCGTGAGCCCGAGGTTCTTCGTTCCGGCTATCGCCATATACGAGCCTATAACGGCTATGAGTATATAGAGAAAGTATCCGAACGCGTTGGTCATGGGCATCATCGAGGTCGCGTGACCGTTTGCGCTCGCCGCGTTGTGCTCCCAAACGGAGTTGCGCTGCTTCATCTCTTTTTTGGACTGCTCCTCGTGGCAGAATACTTTTATAACCTTCTGCCCGTTTATCATCTCTTCAATATAGCCGTCGAGGTCGGCTATGGACCTCTGCTGAGCGACGAAATATGCGCCGCTTTTGCCGATAACCTTCTTGATGAGCTGCATGATAATGACAAGCGACAGGCAGACGACAACAGTCAGTCCGATGCTGATATAGAGCATACAGCAGAACACGGCAGCGACGGTAAACGCGGATGCGATAAGCTGACCCATCGACTGCGCGAGCATCTGGCGCAGGGTGTCGGTGTCGTTCGTATAGAGGCTCATCGTGTCGCCGTGGGTGTGCGAGTCGAAATATCTTATCGGCAGGCGCTGCATCTTTTCAAACATCTCGTCGCGTATGGTTTTCAGCGTGCCCTGGGCAACCGTTACCATGCGGCGGTTATAGATGAGCGTTGAGAGCGTGCCGATGAGGTAGACAGCAGCCATGGTTATCAGCGCGCGTATGAAGCCCGAAAAGTCGGGCGAGGCCTGACCTATCATGGGGGTTATATAGTCGTCGATGAGCGATTGGAGGAACATCGACGACGCCGCGCCCGCAACGGAGCTCAGCAAAATGCAGACGGTGACCAAAACGAGCGTTCCCTTGTAGTTCTTCATATATGAGAGCAGGCGCTTGAGCGTTTTCTTGTCGAGCTTTCTGGGCTGCATTCCGGGTCCGCCGGGCATGCCCTTGGGTCCGCCGTGCATAGGCATAGGCTTACTCATCGTCGTTTCCTCCCTTCTGCTGGGATTCATAAACCTCGCGGTAGATATCGCAGGTCTTTAAAAGCTCTGCGTGCGTGCCCTGCGCGACTATTCTGCCGTTGTCGAACACGAGAATCTTATCCGCGTTTTGAACCGAGCTTATGCGCTGGGCGATGATTATCTTCGTCGTCTGCGGCATATACTTGGAAAGTCCCTTTTGAATTAGCGCATCGGTACGGGTATCGACCGCGCTCGTCGAGTCGTCCAAAATGAGCACCTTGGGATTCTTGAGCAGGGCGCGGGCTATGCAGAGCCTCTGCTTCTGGCCGCCGGAGACGTTTGTGCCTCCCTGCTCGATATAGGTGTTGTAGCCGTCGGGCATCGCGCTGACAAATTCATCGGCCTGCGCGAGCTTGCAGGCGTGCTTCAGCTCCTCGTCTGTGGCGTTTTCGTTGCCCCAGCGCAGGTTTTCCGCTATCGTGCCGGAAAACAGCTCGTTCTTCTGCAGAACCATGGCAACGGCGTTTCTCAGCGTATCAAGATCATATTTTCTCACGTCCGCGCCGCCGAGCGTCACTTCGCCGCCCGTCACATCGTAGAGGCGCGGGATGAGCTGAACGAACGAGGACTTCGAGGAGCCTGTGCCGCCGATGATACCGACCGTTTCGCCCGAGGCTATATGTACATTTATATTTTCAAGCACCTTCGTGTCCGCCTTTGAAGCGTAGGCGAACTCGACGTTTCTGTAATCTATCTCGCCGTCCCTCACTTCGAGAACCGGGTCGTCGGGATTGGAGATATCAGTTTTTTCGTTGAGTATTTCCGCTATACGCTGGGCGGAGGAGCTCGCTATGACCATCATGGCAAAGACCATGGAGAGCATCATAAGGCTCATGAGTATCTGCATGGCGTAGGTGAAAAGCGCCGTGAGCGAGCCGGTTGTCAGCCCCAAGGCGGCGTTGTTGCCGCTGGCTATAACCGCCTTTGCGCCGAACCACGAGATGAGAATCATGCAGGTGTATACGCAGACCTGCATCACGGGCGCATTAAGAGATATAAGGCGCTCGGCCTTTGCGAAATCCCTGTATATCTTCTCGGACACTTTTTCGAATTTGCCTATCTCGTGCTCCTCCTGATTGAAGGACTTGACGACTCTTATGCCGCGCACATTCTCCTGAACGATGTTGTTGAGCTCGTCGTAGGTGTGGAAAACGCGCTTGAACACGGGGTGCACCTTGAGCACTATCAGCGCGAGCAGAGCCGCAAGAACGGGGATGACCGCGACAAAGATAAGCGATATTTGGCGGCTTATTCTGAACGAGACTATCATGGCAAAAATCAGCATTGAGGGGCCGCGTATTGCCAATCTTATGAGCATTTGAAATGCATTCTGTACATTCGTGACATCCGTCGTCAGTCTCGTAACGATGGAGGCCGTTGAAAATTTATCGATGTTCGAAAACGAAAACGTCTGCACGTTGTCATACATATCGCTGCGCAGATTCGCGCCGAAGCCCGCGGACGCACGCGCGCCGAGGAACGCCGCCAGCATTCCCGTGACCATCTGAAACACGGCGAGGCAAAGCAATATAAGGCCGTATTTCCAAACCATGGACATTACTCCGCCCTCGATGCCGTTGTCGATAAGTCCCGACATACACAGCGGAATAACTATCTCGAACACGACTTCAAACGCGGACAAAAATACGGTTATCCACGAAACCTTTTTGTACTCGCGCATACTCTTTTGCAGAGTTTTTATCATATTCTCACTCCCTCTTTACTTCTTTGCTCCACTCTCCGCACAGCAGCCTTGACCGCCGTCTATCCCGAGGTTTTTGCATATCCTCGAAAGATATCCGCGCAGCTGCTCCGTTTCCTCGTCGGTGAACGATTTCAGCATCTCCCGTTCACTCAAATCTATAGAACGGCGTATTTCGAGGTTTATGTCCCTGGATTTGTCGGTTAAGCGGACTAACTTGTTTCTCTTGTCCGCCGGGTCGGCGCAGGTTGACAGAAATCCGCCCTGCTCCATGCGCGTGACTATTCCGACTACCGTCGGATGCGAGACATGTGCGTAATCCTCGATTTCTTTTTGCGTCGCCTGCCCGCCGTGCTCTGCGAGGAATCTCAGAATACGCGACTGCGCAAAGGTCAGCCCGTGCTTGCTCAGTCCCGCATCGGCGTTGGCTTTCAGACGGTTGTCTATGAGCTTAAAGAAATATCCGATGTGCTCCATAGCGATCTCCTTTCCGCAAAAAATCCGTTCGGCATAATATTAAGTGTAGCACGCTACACATTATACATATATGAGCGCCGATTGTCAACAATATGTTTGTAAACAATTTGTGACCTCGGCGCCGAAGTTTTTTATGTTTTATTTTCGTTTAATTTAAAGACGTTGCGAATGAGCTCGGACGCGGCGCGGATACCCTGTTCATCGGGGTTCATGAGCAGCAGGCGCGACGTGCCGCCGATACAGAAGATTATCTTCTCCTTGCGCTCCGGCTCGTCATCGTCGTTTAGATATATTTTGAAGAGAGCCGCCTCGGCGTCGTTTAGCAGAGATGCGATATCGCCGCCGTAGAGCGCGTTTAGGAGCCGCTCCTCGCGCAGGATAGCGCCGACCAACTCGGAGACGAAGACGTAGGTGTCGCTGAACGCCTTCTCCGCGCAGTCGCAGCGGCCGAGGATATTGGCAACCGTCTCGCGGCAGATGTGGCGGTGCAGGCTCTCCATGGTGTCGTAGTGGGAATAGAAGGTAGTTTTGTTGATAAGCGCCTCCCGGCACAGGTCGCTGACCTTGACGGGCGACGGGTCGCGCATACGCATATCGACATAGGTGTGGACTATCAGCCGCTCCGTTTTGATATAGCGCAGATCGTTTTTATTTGCCATTTAACCGCCTCTTTTCGGAATAAGTTGCTTATATTACCAAAGTGCGAAAGTGTTTCTTGATTAAACAACTTTCGTTGCTTATAATGTTAGCATATACTAAAAAATATTACAAGGGGGAGTGCGCCGAATGAACAGAAAAGACCGTAAGGACCGCACGGTTTATATCATGCTCACCGATTATCCGGACAAAGTCTCGCGGGCAATAAAAAGAGTCGGCCTTTGGGAATACTCCCATATGTCTATAAGTACGGACGAACACTATCCGAAGTTTTTCAGCTTCACGGGCAAGCGCGGATTCATGACCGAGGACTTCGATCTCCATCCGACCTACAAAGGCACGGACGTTCCCTGCGCGCTGTTTGCTCTGCCGGTGACGGAGACGGAGCTTCGCAACGTCGAGCGCATAATAAAGCACATGACCTCGAACGCCGAGAAATACAAGTACAGCTATATCGGCCTTGCTCTGCTGTATTTGCGGATAATCCCCAAGCAGCGCGGACGCGACACCTGTGTGGGCTTCGTATCGCGCACGATAAGGGAGCAGACCTCTCTCTCCGAGGGACGCAAAAAAAAGTTTTGCAGTCCGAACGACATAAAGTCTTTTTTCATAAACCAGCTCGTATTTGAAGGCCCGCTGAGAGTCCTTCTGCAAAAGGGAAAAGCATAAAAACAAAAGACCCGCCGCCGGTTAGCCCGCGCGGCGGATTTTTTAGTTAAAAATCGGCACAAAGCCCGATTTTGCAGTGTGATAAATCGGCCTTTGCGGGAAAATTTCAAGCGACAAACCGTGTAGGGGCGGATGATACCGCTCGCGGTTTATGCGGTAATTTGTGGCTGTTCACTCTGTAGGGGTCGGCGAGTCATGTGTAGAGTAGTAACATAGTAAACAGAAAGTGCAAGGACATAGTATACAGTTTT
>OLGA01001436.1_pt1 | contig 18790 bp, 18 predicted proteins | sample 1604881 | NCBI WGS metagenome assembly OLGA01 (sample SAMEA3888896, study PRJEB22519) | human gut metagenome | biome: human gut; feature: human-associated habitat; material: faeces | place: Denmark | collected 2009 | reverse complement strand
ATGTGTTAGGCACGCCGCCAGCGTTCGTCCTGAGCCAGGATCAAACTCTCTAAAATATTATTTCTAAACGCCTTCCGGCATTTAAATCTATCTTAGAGCATTCTCTGCTCATTCACAATACTGACGTATTGTCTTGTCCTTTTACTTTTGAAAAGTACTCTTTATTCTCTCAATTTCTCTCGAGAATTGTCGGGTCCTTATTATTGTCGTTGTTTAATTTTCAAGGTCCGTTTGCTGCCCTGTTTTTCAGAGCGCTAGATTATAATACCACAACCCCTCCCCTTTGTCAACACTTTTTTTATCTTTTTTTTAAAGTTTTTTTAAAAGTGACATTTTCCACTATATCTTGTGTTTTTGCGACGCCGATATACATATTTGCGTAGAATTCACTTCAATATTTCCCGCAATTTTGCAAGAATCTTTTTTTCTGCGCGTGAAACCTGCACCTGGGTCATTGACATTTTTTCTGCCGTTTTACTTTGGGTAAGGGAATTAAAATACCGATACATTACCAGCCTTTTTTCTTCCTCGTTCAATTTTGCGAGTGCGGAATTGATCAGCAGCCTGTCGGAGATTTCGTCCTCGGCGCTCATTACCGGCAGATCGGTTTCGGTAATCTCACCGTCGTCATCGCAGGTAAGAGATACCGTCGGCTGCGCTGCACACACAGCCTCGGCAACCTCCTCGGGAGAAACGCCGAGCGACAAAGCCAGCTCCTTAACAGTCGGTTCACGACATAATTTTTGTTCGAGCTTCTGCCTTTCACGGGATATTTTCATTCCGAGCTCCTTTACACTTCTTGAAACCTTTACCGCCCCGCCGTCGCGAAACAGTCTGCGCATTTCACCCATTATCACCGGTACGGCGTAGGTTGAAAAGCAAAGCCCGCGTTCGCTGTCGAATGCATCGGTTGCTTTAACAAGCCCCATACAGCCCGCCTGGTACAGATCGTCATACTCGATTCCGCGCCCAGAAAAACGAACGCACAATGCGCGTACAAGTCCCAGATTATTTTCGATGAAAAGCTCGCGGTCGGTTTTTTGCTTAAGCATTTATGCCGTAGCGCCTGCTGATTTTTTTCTGCATAACAATGGTCGTTCCATTTCCGACCTTCGAGCGCACCTTGACAGAATCCATAAAGCTTTGCATAACGGCAAAGCCGAGTCCCGCCCGTTCTCCGCCCACCGTGGTGTAGAGCGGCTCCATTGCTTTTTCCACATTTTCTATGCCGCAGCCGGTATCACGAATTTTAATTCTTATTATGTTTCCTTCAAGCAGCTCACCTGTTATGTAAATTTTTCCGATTTTTTCCCTGTACGCGTGAACAATGCAATTTGTAACAGCCTCGCTCACGGCAGTTTTTATGTCGTTTACCTCTTCAAGCGTCGGGTCAAGCTGTGCTGCGAACGCCGATATGCATGCCCTTGCAAAGCTTTCATTTGCCGATTTTGCCGACACATTCATCATAAATTTATTGTTTACCGTCATTTTTATTACCTGCTTTCCAATCTTGCCAGGCGTTCAAGCCCTGCCAATTTCATTACTTTATATATCTGCGGCGGAGTTTCGCTTATGACCAGCTCCGCTCCGGTTTTAGAAAGGGTTCTGTAGCGCCCCATGACAAGACCTATGCCCGAGCTATCCATAAAGCTGATGTTTTTAAAGTTAAGCACCAGCCTTGACGGCATATTAAGCTCCACCGCGTTATCTATCGCCTCACGCATTGCCCGTGCGGTATGGTGGTCAAGCTCACCTGACAAATACGCAGTTACCGTTTCGCCGCTTGCTCTGATTTCAACCGACATATTATAGTTCACCTCCGAAAATAAAAAACAAGCCTTACATATATAATAAAGGCTTGTCCTTAAAAAAAATGTCGTAAAGAGTAATCAACTATAAAATTTTTTTAATTTTTCTCTGATCCCGCCCGCAAGATAAAGTGAACCGAAGACGAAAACCGGATCATCGTCCGCCGATAAGCGGGAGCTTTCAATTGCCGCGTCATAATTTTCCGCCGCGGTACACGGGCAATATTTATTTGCAGTCGCGGCTAATTTTCCTGCGTCAAGCGAGCGCGGCATATTTTCCACCGTTACCGCAACAGCCGATTTGCAATACGGTAAAGTCCGTTTTAAAACCGTTTCATAATCCTTATCCCGCATCACGCCGATAATCGCCGTTATCCGCCCGCCGTATTTTTTCATAATTTTGCAGAGCGCCTCGGCGCCGTCGGGATTATGCGCTCCGTCAAGCACGGTAAGCGGCTCACGGCTGATAATTTCAGCCCGCGCGGGGAAAAAGGTTGCGCCGAGCGCTTTTTTCACCGTTTCATACGGAATATCAAACCCGCTAAACGCTACAGTCTCTATTGCCGTGAGCGAATTTTCGATCTGATATTCCCCGCAAAGCGACAAAGAAAACTCTTTTTCCTTATATATATATGTAGTGCCGCTGCCGTCGCACTTCAAAACCTTAAGGCGGGAAACATCGGGCACAGTATAATTTTCGGTGTATTTTTTGATGACGGTCATAACCTCGTTTTTTTGATTTGCCGAAACGACCGTGGGAAAATTCTTTATTATGCCGCACTTTTCCGCTGCTATTTTCTCCACCGTATCACCCAAAATTGCCGAATGGTCAAGCCCCACTTTAGTAATGACCGCCGCGCGCACCCTCTCAAGAGTGTTAGTGGCGTCCAGTCTGCCACCGAGACCCGTTTCGGCTATTACAATATCGCACTTTTCAGCCGCAAAATATGAAAATGCCGCCGCGGTTATAAACTCAAACTCCGAAAGAACGACTCCCGTATTTTTCACCCTTTGCGAATATTTAACCAAATTGTCCTCTGATATAAAATTACCGTTTATTTGTATGCGCTCGCGAAAATCTATTATATAAGGAGAAATGTAAAGCCCCGTTTTAAAGCCCGCCGTTTCAAAAATTTTTGCAAGCATTGCCGAAACAGAGCCTTTGCCGTTTGTTCCGGCAATATGTATTGCTTCAAATTTATTTTGCGGGCACGACAGCGCCGACAAAGCGGCGGTAATTCTTTGGAGCCCTGCGGGTAATTTGAAATTTCCGAGAGAGTGTATGTAATTTAATGTTTCGGTGTAATTCATTTTTTATCTTTCCAATATTTATAATGTATTACCTTTTGTTTTCCGCATACCATAATAACGGACAGCGACGGAAAACATACAAAACAGCGCCTGATATAAAAAAGCGCTCGGTGCTGATGCAAATGTGAGTAAGCTGTTGTCCTCGGTTTCGGGCAACGGCTTACCGTACTGCACGGACCGATTTTGACGAATGGGGCTGCCGCAAAAAGCGGCGGCTTCATTTACTGTTCTTTATGCGGAGAATAATTCCGGCTGTAATCTGCGCCAAAGAAATAACTGCCGCTGCCGAAATCGGAATAATACCGCAGCGGTTGTTATAATCCGAAATAAGAATACCGCCCCACACCGCAAGCACTATTACCCCAACAAAGACCAAAATAGCGATAATCACTGCAACAATCTCACAATTCCTGCTTCCTTTAAATTCGGGAACAACGAGAAACATCAATTCACCATATACATCAAACAGCATTTCGACAAAAAAATCAACAATTATATCCATATCAATTTGCTCCGATACATTTAGTTTTTTGTAAACAGTCGCTTGCTATATACATATATGATAGCACTTAATTCCCGCATATACAAGAAAAACCGACGCCGATAAGCGTCGGTTTCAGTTTGTCGATAAACTCCAAATTCTATTTTTGCGGCGGAAACGCTGCTTTTTTTGTTTTTCCGCTGACACGCGCGGCGGAAAAACACCTTGTAAACGAAAACCGCTTATTAACAAGGTTCCCATAGTTTCATTATGCTTTATGATACAGATCATTGTTACTATAAACAATAAAATAAGAATTAAGGATGATATTAAAATCGTAATTTTAACCTTTTTGAATGATTGAGCTTTTTATCAATATCACTTGCCTCACCTAAGGAAAAGTATTCTGCCGCATACTGTTTAGGATTTCCAAAGCGTTTCTCTATCTTTTCCATTGTAAGATTACCTTGTGATTCGCAAAAGTCAATCAAACTTGTCTTTAATTCGGCATCGAGATGTTTTCTTAATGCATACGGGCAATTTTTCTTTGCTTCTTTCAAATATTTTTTATGAGTTTATCAGTTGATGTCATTAATAGTCCCCTCGATTCCTTTACGCCTAAAATTCTTAAAACTCCTGCCGTATGGGAGATATATTCACGCTTAAGCTCCTTGAGATATTTTTCTCCGGCAGTTTCCAAATGATAATAAACCCTAACGCGCCTTTTGCCGACTTTTTCCGATAGGTCAGTTATCAGCCCCTTTTCAACCAAACGATAAAGAGTCGGATACAATTTCCTGAATTTGATATAACTCCCCGCTTTGTTCAAAAAGTTGTTGTGAAATCTCGTATCCGTACATATCGCTTTTTTTGCAGTAATATGAGGACGGATAATTCCACCGTTCCTCTTTTTAAATTGTCTGATATAGCCATACTTTTCACCATTGCATAAAATATACCACAATTATTATTTAATATCAATATTATACACCAAATAATCTTGACAAATTGCACATTAGTTGTTATAATATGGTCAGAAAATTAATTAACAATAGCGAAAACGGAGGATGATGTTATGAAAATCAGAAAAATGTCTGACTCAAAGTTTATCTTTATGCCGATTCTCTTTATTAATTCGAAGGTGTAATAGCACCTTCAATAAAACACTTTAAGTTCAAGTATTTAAAACAGAATCGGTGATGTATATGAAAAAAACTTACTTAGTTATTGTCTTTACAGTTCTATGAAGGTAGGCGGTATAAACATCATAAGGAAAGAAAACTCCTATGAAACTTTATGTGAAATATTTTTGAAAGGACTTTTTAAAATGAAAAAAATACTTACTATGATTTTAACTTTGATAATAATTTCATCTTTCGGTGTTATTGCTAATGCAGAAGCAGCAACATCAAATTTTGTTGGCGGTGACATCCAAGCAACAGCGGAAGAAGAAGCTGACTTCCTCGAAAGTTTATCAGATGAAGAAATTGCTTTGATGAATGCAAAGATTCAAGAGGCCAACGATGTTGCAAATAGACCTATGGCAAGAGCTGCAACGAAAATTTCCATCCCGGGTTCCTTTACAATATATCAGCAGGAAACAAGTTATTATTGTGTTCCTGCATGCGTAAAAAGTGTTTTAAAATATCTGACGGGTACTACATACTCTCAATCAAGTATTGCGAATGCTATGGGAACAACGACAAGTGGAACCTATAGTTCGAAAATTGCTCCGTATTTGAATGAAAAACAAGATTATAATTACATTCGTACGACATATCCCGAACAGAATACGATGTGTAATTTTCTTTATTACGCAGTCGCCAATCACGACACTCCTGCATTGATGTCTATTGTCAATTCTACAGGAGCAAATTGGCATTATGCGACAAACGGTCATAGATTGGTTGTGAATGCAGTATATAGTGATGATTCAAGAATTCAATTTGCAGACCCTTTAGGCGGCACAAAGTCTGATTGGCCTTACTACTATGAGAAGTCTTCTTCTGTTGTGAATTCTGTTTGCAGCGATATAATTTGGTAAATAAAATTGGCGTGCTCGTCTCCTAACAGAGCGAGCACGCTTTGTTAGGAGACGGAAAATGAAAAAAATTTTAGCTCTTATAATCATATGTTTGCTTGCGGTGAATTTTACTGCTTGTGAACAAAATCAAATCAAAAATAATGAATCTAAACTAAATAATAATGATTATTCCGCAAAAGAGTTTGCTTTTTCTAACGAATCACTTCCTATTTACAATAAAAATAACGAAACTATTGGTCAGATAAATCATTATGGTTCTTTAATACAAACTAACGACAGTATTGTATATACTAAAATTCCAACTGATAAAGTGAACTCAATTACCGAGATCGATTATTATCGATATATGTTAGATACTAAACAGGATATCAAATTAGGAACGATAAATAACTGGGCTCAACAATCAACGGAATCTGTATGTTTGGATGAGCATTTATATTTATTGATAACAACAGGTGAAGTGAGTGATGAACAAAATCGAACCGTAAAATTATTAGATATTGATTTAAAAAACAACTCTATTAAAGTAGTTCTTTCCGAAGAAGGCGGGTTCCCATACAATTCCATGGTTGGAGTAGAAGATAAACTTTTCATTGCAAAGGTATTAAGTAACGGGAGTTGTATTGAAGAATATAATATTAAAACAAATAAAACTCAAACACTTATTAAATTCGATTTTAATGATAAAACCACAGTTGGCGAAACAATACGCCAAATATCGGCTGATGAAAATACAATTGCACTTATGATGCTTGTGAAGGAAGATGCTGATTCTGTAAAATTAAGAGTAGATGTTTATGATCATAATTTAAACTATATAAAATCTGTAGATGTAACAGATATTTCTTCAGAACCTAATGAATTACGACAAGGTATTTCAAATTTTCAATATTCCAACGGTCTATTTTATTATGAGAATTTTAGTTCAACACGTTTTTTAGGGGAAATTTCAAATAATCAAATTTTAAAAACGATTGAGACAAATGAGACATTTGCGATGGCGCTTGAAACGGAAAATAATAAAACGAAACTATTTTATCAATCGTTTAGCCCTAATAATAATTACTTATATTTGTGGAATATGAGAGACAAAACTTTGCTTAAAACTGAATTTTACGCTGACAATACAAAATATTACATAATAAATATGACAAGAAGCAGCAATGATGATTGTTTGATTACAATGTACTATAGGTCAAACAGTTCGGGAGAAAAACTTACTCCGAGATTGTATTATGTGAACTTGGCAGATTTAAAGTTTGAATAAGTTATTATGTCTCAGGAACATAGGATGAAGAAACTTGGCAATCTCTAACATAGTGCTGCCCTTGCGGCAGCACTATACATTCCGATTGAATTAATACTTATTGCAATTCTAACGCGGAAGAAGTAGAATTACAAGTATTTTGAAGAAGCAGCAATAGTTACAGAACTATATTATTGTAAAATAATAATTACACTCCCCATAAAGTCGTTGAACTTTATGGGGAGTGTAATCTCTCAATCGGTCACTTTTTGAAAGTGTCCATATATGAGCCTGCCTTTAAGTGGTTTTTCAATGGCACCGCAAGAGCAGGGAGTGCAGTCAAAAATCTGTGATTTTTGCGAACGGCATTCCCGTAGGGGAGCGTGTCGAAAAAGTCGACACGCTCAAATTATATTATCCAGCTTCCGTTATCGCCGCCCGGCAGCAGATCCGCAACGGTATAGGAATCAAAGAAATTATTAAGCGTTTTATAAAGCTCGCGCCACATGGAAATAGTACGACAGCGATCTGCCGTTTTGCAGGGAACGGCATCATCCTTAAGACAGGCGACCGGGGCTAAATCGCCCTCGGTAACCTCCAGAATTTCACGCACGCTGTATTCTTCGGGGGCGCGGCAAAGACGGTAGCCGCCGCCCTTACCGTGCGCACCCTCAACAAGACCCGCCTTTGAAAGGCTTGACATTATGGCTTCAAGATATTTCTGCGATATATTCTGCCGTTCGGCAACCGCCCTCAGCGGAATAAAATCCCCCGAGGCATGCTCTGCCAAGTCGACCATTACACGCAGCGCATATCTTCCCTTTGTTGATACTGTCATGGCTTATTCCGCAAAAAGCGAGGTGGAAAGATATCTGTCCCCGGTATCGGGCAGAAGCACTACTATGGTCTTTCCCTCGTTTTCGGGGCGTTTTGCCAGTTCTATTGCTGCGTGCACTGCCGCTCCCGAGGAAATACCGACAAGCACACCCTCGTTTTTACCTATTTCTTTGCCGATGATAAACGCGTCTTCATTTTCAACGGGGATAATTTCATCGTAAACCGCGGTATCAAGCACATCCGGCACAAAGCCTGCGCCTATACCCTGTATTTTATGCGCACCTGAGGGCTTGCCCGAAAGCACCGCAGAGCTTGCCGGCTCAACCGCAACTACCTTTACCTTCGGATTTTTGGACTTAAGATACTGACCTACGCCCGTAACCGTGCCGCCCGTTCCGACACCGGCTACAAATATATCAACCTCACCGTCGGTATCGGCATATATCTCGGGACCTGTGGTCTCAAAATGCGCCTTGGGGTTGGCAGGGTTTACAAACTGCCCCGGAATAAAGCTGTTCGGAATTTCTTTGCTTAATTCCTCCGCCCTTGCAATAGCGCCCTTCATACCCTTTGCGCCTTCGGTCAGCACAAGCTCCGCACCGTATGCCTTCATGAGCTGGCGGCGCTCAACCGACATGGTTTCGGGCATTACAATTATAATTCTGTATCCGCGTGCCGCGGCAACCGCTGCAAGACCTATACCTGTATTACCCGAGGTCGGCTCGATTATAACCGAATCGGCTTTCAGTTTCCCGCTCTTTTCGGCTTCGTCAATCATTGCCTTGGCAATTCTGTCCTTAACCGAGCCTGCCGGGTTAAAATATTCAAGCTTTGCGAGTATTTTTGCTTTTAAGCCGTATTTCTTTTCAATATGCGCGAGTTCAAGTAACGGTGTTCTTCCTATAAGCTGATCCGCAGATGTATATATTTTTGACATAACAATTATCTCCTTTAAATCTTTTTGAAGCCGTTTTCAAGATCGGCTATAATATCATCTATATGCTCTGTACCGATCGACAATCTCACAGTACCGGGCTTTATTCCGCATTCGAGCAGCTCCTGCTCGCTTAACTGCGAATGTGTTGTGGACGCGGGATGAATAACTAACGATTTTACATCCGCAACATTTGCAAGCAGTGAGAAAAGCTCAAGAGATTCGGTGAATTTCTTTGCTTTTTCCGCTCCTCCCTTTATTTCAAAGGTGAATATAGAGCCTGCGCCGTTCGGGAAATATTTATCGTAAAGCTCCTTTGCGCGCCCGGTTGCGAGCGACGGATGATTAACGCTTTCAACCTGCGGATGATTTTTAAGGAAATCAACCACCTTAAGCGCATTTTCAACATGCCTTTCCACACGGAGCGAAAGCGTTTCAAGTCCTTGGAGAAGCAGAAAGGAATTAAACGGAGAGATGGTTGCTCCCTGATCTCTCATCAGTGTGGTGCGAAGCTTTAAAATATAAGCAAGATTTCCGCAGGCTTCGGTAAATACCACGCCGTGATAAGATGGGTTCGGCTTTGAAAGCCCCGGAAATTTATCGTTTACCGCCCAGTCAAATTTGCCCGAATCGACAACAACGCCGCCCATCACCGTGCCGTGACCGCCTATAAACTTTGTAGCCGAATGCACCACAATATCCGCGCCGTGCTCTATCGGGCGAAGCAGATAAGGAGTCGCAAAGGTATTATCAACTATAAGCGGGATTCCGTGACGGTGCGCAATATCCGCCAGCGCTTCAATATCAATAACATCCGAATTCGGATTGCCGAGCGTTTCGGCATATATAAGCTTCGTGTTCGGCTTTATCCCATTTTCTAATGCATCGAAATCATTCGGATCATAAAAATCCGCGCTTATCCCCTGATCCTGCAAAGTGTGGGCAAAAAGGTTATAGGTTCCGCCGTAAAGATTTGAGGATGATACAATATGATCACCGCTGCGGGCAATATTTTGCACCGCATAGGTTATTGCCGCAGAGCCCGAAGCCGTGGCAAGCGCCGCAGCACCGTCCTCAAGCGCCGCAATGCGCTTTTCAAAAACATCCGAGGTCGGGTTCATAAGTCTTGTGTATATATTGCCGCCCTCTGTCAGCCCGAAGCGCCCCGCCGCCTGAGCGGAATCCTTAAACACATAGGATGTGGTTGCATATATCGGTACCGCGCGTGCGTCTGTCGCGGGATCGGGGCTTTCCTGCCCTACATGAAGCTGAAGTGTTTCAAATTTATAATTGTTCATTTCAGATTTCCCTTTCGTAAATGCATAAGCTGTTCGTGAGTATCAACATCGGCACATTCGCCCGAAACGGAAATTCGCTCTTACAAGAGCCTCGAAATTGTTTGTAAGCTTTTCCATATCTTTTTTACCTACCAATCTGATATGTTGGTAGTATTATATCACCCATTTCCTACTTTGTCAATAGGTAAAAGAAAATTTTCTCGCATAAATACTTAAAAACCCCCGAAGAGTTTGAGCGCTTCGGGGGTTCGCACAGTCATCTTAATATAAGCGCCGCCACAGCGCCTAAAACCGTTCCGATAATTCCGGTGATGATGCAGCCGATTATAATTCTTTTGTAATATTTCATATCCTCGCAGGGGGTTTGCTCCACGAAGGCGAGCCGCTTATCTATACTGTTGACCTTATTTGCGGTGTTTTCGGTCTGCAGCGCCACCTTTTCTACCGCCGCTGTCAGTCGTCGTATATCCCTGACATCGCTTTTTATTTCATCAAGCTGATGAAATATATTTCGGTCGTTTGCCTCAAGCGTGCTGATTCTTCCGTTAATGCTGTCGTCCGTTTTGATCACCTCCCCTTCGGAGAGTATAAAACGAATCAAAACCGCCATTCACCGACAACTCTATATTGCCGTTCCGTGCAGCTATGCATTTACTGTGAATTGTTCATCCTGCCGTTCGGCTTATCGGGCGGAGTGCCGCCGTTATCTCCGTTCCTGTCTCCGGGTGCGCCGCCGTTCATACCCGGCGCCTGACCGCCCCCGAATCTGCCTTTGCCGCCGCCCATATTACCGCCCGACATTCCGCCATTGCCGAAAGTGGTGGTAGTGCCCGTCAGCTTAATATCAAGCGTCTGCGCTGCGGAAGAAACGCTGCCCGAAGATGCAAAGCCGTTTTTATCCGCTCCCGATACCGTGCCGCCTATAACCAGCTTATAGCTGCTGCCGTTTTTAAGGGACGGGGTGCTTATTACCACATTATTATACTGCTTTGCGGGAATAAACGAGGCTATAACATTGCCCTTTTCATCGGTCAGAGCAACGCTGCTGCCGGCAGACGCGCTGCTGTCGAGCGTATACATAAACGAAGCCTGCTCCGATTTATCCGAAAAGCCCTGCGCCATACCCGAGCTGCCGCAAAATATTACCGTGCCGCCGCTGACAGTCGCCTCGCCGCCATAATCGAACGCGCCGTTGCCGTTATCGGTCGGTCCGCTCACAAGCACCGTGCCGCCGGTTATTGCCACATTTCCGTTTGAGTCAATTCCGTCGCTCGAGGCGTTGACAAGTATATACCCGCCGCTGATTGTAATAAGTGAGTTTGAATCGCTGTTTCCGAGTCTTCCGCCCACCGATGAGCCTGAAGAAGACGGGCTTGCAGCGTTAATTCCGTCGTCACTTGCGGTAATATCAATATTACCGCCCGTTACCGTTACCTTTTGACCCTCTAAGCCCTCGTATGATTGGCTTACGGTTATGCTTCCGCCGTTTATAATAAGGTTATTATCAGCGTGAAAGCCATCCTCCCCCGCGGCGGCGGTAAAGCTGCCGCCGTTAATTTCAATATCGCCGTTTGAATGGAAGGAATCTTTCTTTGAGCTTACTTCAAAGCCGCCCTCGTCAATTAATATAAGCGAGCCCGCTTTTAAGCCATTTGTGCTTTCTTCGTCATCGGTGGTTTGGGTCTTCCCGCCGAAGCCCGGCATATTTCTGCCGCCGAAATTTTGTTTTGTATCGGCAGCTCCGCCGCCCGCGGTTATTTTAATACTTCCGTTAGCAGCCTTTAAAACGGTAGCCGCCTGTATGCCGTCGTTACCCGAGGTTATGTCTATATTCCCCGTTTCAATATACACAAAGCCCTTGTTTGACTTTTCGGTGTTTGTGGAGCGTATTCCGTCGCTGCCTGCCGATACGGTTATCGCCGCGTCTTTAATCTTCACGCAGTCCTTTCCCTCAAGCGCGCAGCCGGTGCTTTTAACGGTCAGGTTCAGCCCGCATATTATAAGGTCGTCCTTTGACACGACGCCGCATTTGCAGTTGCCTGTAATATTAAGCGTGCCCTCGCCGTTCAAGGTCAGGTCTGTTTTGCTGAATATTGTGCCGTCAATATTTGTATCCTTAAAATCGCCTGTGTACGAGGTGCCGTCCGATAGGGTGTTGGTTGTGTCCTTGTATGCGGTTATAAATACCTTATCCGCTTTTTCTATATAAATCGCGGGTCCCGACGTATTGGAGACGGTCGCGTTTTTTAAGATTATGCGCACCTTTGCGGTATCGGGAGCGGATACGGTAATGCTCTCGTGCTCGCCGCTTACAACATAAGTGCCCTCGGCGGTTATTTTGACTGTCTTTTCGCTGTCGGCTACCGTTTTGGCTTCCGATTCGTCATAATCGTATGTCGTGTCATTATTTGAAAATTCAAAATCCATATCGTCGGTGGATATTTCGGTCACCGCCGACATATTGCTTATATTATTCATTCCGCTTGCCGTGTTTTTCTTTCCGCAGGAAGAAAGCGGCAGGCAGGCGCATAAAATCAAAACAGATATAACTGTTTTTTTCATAAGTCATCACAGCTCCTCTGTAACGGTGGCGCGGCAGTTGCTCACAATATCAAGATTGCCGTTTCTGCACCGCATTTCGTCAATAAGTTCTTTTTCACATTCGGGGTTTTTAAGCTCTAAGGTGTAGGTCAGCTGATAAAGACTGCCCATATTCGAGGTTTTAACACGGCGCAGCTTATGCGATACCGTAAGCTTTTCAAAAATATCGTCAAAAACGCCGGTGAAATTAAGATCCTCGGGTATGGTTACTTTAAGCTCGCGCACATTATCGGGCTGTTCGCCGAAGCGGCTCAGGGTATAAATTATATTCGCGCCGCAAATTAAGGCAGTGAAAATTATTGCCACACCTATATAACCCACACCGCAGGCAAGACCCGCCGCCATTGCCGTGAAAACGCCGATAATTTCCTTTGCGCTGCCGGGGGCTGAGCGAAAACGCACCAACGAAAACGCACCCGCAACCGCTACGCCCGTACCGAGGTTTCCGTTTACAAGCATTATTACCGCCTGCACCGTAAAGGGCAGCAGCGCAACAGCCACGGCAAAGCTTTTTGAGCAGCTGTTTTTAAACATATGGCTGAGTGAGAGTACCGGCCCCGCAAGTAATGACACCAAGGTGCACACCGCAAAGGCTCCCGGAGTTATTCCGTTTGTTATTACTGTTGAAAATATACCGTCAAGCACAGTATTCGCCTCCCAATGTTATTATTTTTTTGTTTTCACGCGTCAGCAGTCCGTTTTTGTACGCCGTGCCGTATTTCGAGAAGGGTATGGGATAAATTTTAAACTCATTCAGCATTTCCGCAATCCACATAGGCATAGCGCCCGGGGTCTTGACCTCTAAAATATACAGCCCGTTTTCAAGCACCCGCTCGCCGTAAATGCCGTTTTCAAGCTCTAAATCCCACCCGCGCGCCAAAACATTGCTGTCAAAGGTTAAGCGCACGCTGCTGTCGGTTCGGTCATAAAACGCCTCGCGGTCGTAAAAAATATCCGCCGCGGGCTTTAAGCAGCCGTAAAACCGCCTGAAATAATCAATTTCCTTTAAAATCTGACTGTTTTCAATTCCGTTATCTTCGCCTGCCATATAGCTTTTTATATCCGTATACGGAGCGCTTATTCTTCTTTTAAAAACAATACCCTTGTATTTCTTTTTAAGCTCTAAAAAGCAAGGTTTATCGGCGGTCGGCACTCCGTAGCTGCGCAGCCGCAGCTTTTCTTTATATATCGGTTTATCAAGAGACGCGCGTATCAGGCTGTTACCAGGCGTATCGTAATAAAGGCTGCAAACGCGGCTTTTGCCGTATTCGTCCGGCACGGTGTTGTATGTCAAATAATTTTTAACCTCTTCGTACTGCCTGCCGTCTATAATATACTTCTTTTCGTAGCGCTTGAATACTGTCTGAAACATTTTCACCGCTCCTTTCCCGTTGATTACAGTATAGTCCGGCAATTTCATGCGATTATGAACGGTTTTTGAACAAGTTTAACGGCATTTTAACATTTTTAACCCCGAAAATATTGACATAACAGGTCGAAAATTATATAATATACGATGTATAATCGGTTATTTTAATGTTATGAAGAAGGAGACTGTTATGGGAAGACTGCGCAGATTTTCCTGTGTAATTTTATCGTTTGTAATTGCAGCAATAACGGTGCTCGGCTGTGGAATCGCAACCTCGGCGGCAACCAGGATCGGATATGTCAACGCGACGGGCGTACGAATGCGTGCAGACGCGGGGACGCAAAGCAAGGTAATTATGGAAGGCATATCATATGCCACGGTAACCGTAAACGGCGAAAAGCGCGACCCCGACGGCGATTTATGGTATAATGTAACCTACAACGGAGTTACGGGATATATATACGCCGAATATGTGCAGATAATTGAACAGACCGCAGACAGTGATTTTGACGCGCAGCTTAAGGCTTTCCCGTCAAGCTATCATAATGCGCTGAAGGCGCTGCACACGGTTTACCCGAACTGGTCGTTCCATGCCGACAATGTAAATTTAACGCTTGATGAGGCGGTGCAGCTTGAAATCACGAGAAAGCTTATAAGAACAAATTATAAGTCCCTGCTTTCGATGGGTCTCGGCGCATATGATTACACCAAAAACACCTGGGTCGCACATGACGGTAACTGGTATGTCGCGTCACGCGAGGTAATAAAATATTATATGGATCCGCGCAACTTTTTAGGCTCGGATACTGTGTTTTCCTTTATGCTGCAGGGCTACGACCCGTCAAAGCAAACGGAAGCAGGAGTCCGCAAGATCGTAAAGGGCACCTTCCTTGATACAAACGAATATGTGTCTTACATAATGAAGGCGGCACGGGAGACCTCTTACAGCCCCTATGTTATGGCTTCAAAAATATTGCAGGAAATAGGCAGGAATAACGGGAATTCATCCTTTATATCAGGCAAATACCCCGGCTTTGAAGGCTATTACAATTATTTCAATATAAACGCGACCGGCAATAACGACACGGAAAAAATAGTAAAAGCGCTGACCTACGCCAAGGAACACGGCTGGGACACGCGTGAAAAAGCAATCATAGGCGGCGCGGAGTTCTGCAGCGACGGATACATAAAGGCCGGACAAAATACATATTACTATATGGATTTCAACATTAAAAATCCGAACAGAATATGGCATGAATACGCAGGCGCGATACACGACGCGTCTTCAAAGGGTAAAATATTGTCGTCGGCATACACCTCGGACAAATCATCCGTTGTAAGCTTTTCGATTCCGGTTTATAAAAACACAGGCGGCGCGACAGTTATGCCGAAGGAAAACAACAACCTGAACAACTATTATTTCAAAACGCTTTCCGCCCCCGGGCTTACTCCCACCTATTCCATGACTGACTTTGTATATGAATACAGCTTAAGGGTTACGGGCAACACCAATATCGCCTATACCGTGCCCTCGGGCGCTTCATATGCGGGTGCGGCGTCATTCAAGCTTAAAAAGGGCGCGAACACGGTCGTTCTGCCAGTTAAATCACAGTCCGGCTACATAAATAATTACAAAATTTTCGTCGAAGCAACGACCGACTGCACGCTGACGATCGGCGGCAGCACGCCACCCGTAAAAACCATACCCGGAGATACAAACGGCGACGGAATTGTAAACGGCAGAGACCTTGCGAATGTGCAGATGCATATTTTGGGTATAAAGGCTCTTTCGGGCGAAGCCTTTACAAGAGCCGATACAAACTCTGACGGTAAAATAAACGGCAGAGACCTTGCGAATGTGCAGATGCACATTTTGGGAATCAAGACGCTTGCCTGATTACTGTTTTTCACAATATTATAAGAACGGAGACTGATTATGAAAAAAATATTTAAAAAAGCGGCTTTGTTGATTGCGGCAATAACGCTCATTATATCGGCGGCAGCTATTCCTTCATCAGCCGCAGGCACGGTTATATCCTTCAATCCGCAAAAACCGACGGTAGGGCAAAATGTAACAATTACCGTAACGGTTAATGCAGGCTTTAAAATGTACGGAGCGGATTTTTCCGTTTCCTATAATCAAAGTGTGCTGGAATATAAAAGCGCCGATTGCGCAGCAAACGGCGGAGGCGGCGTAGTAAAGGCAGCGCCCACTCACAGCGGTGAGACAAAGGGCACTTACAAATTTACATTTACCGCAAAAACCGCAGGCTCTTCACCGATAAATGTAAGCGGAGGCGCATACGGTGACGGTGAATACAATATTGGAGCTTCCGCCACCCTTACGGTTTCCGATGCGGCAAAGCCCGGTGTTGCAACGCTGAAATCGTTATCCTTAAGTGAGGGAACGCTGAGTCCGGCTTTCTCCTCCGGCAGAACAAGCTACACCGCCAAGGTTAAATATGAGGTTACCTCCTGCAAAGTATTTGCAACCGCAACCGACGGCAAGGCGACCGTTGCCGTAGGCGGTAATGAGGCGCTTGCGGTAGGTAAAAACACCCGCACCGTAACGGTTACGGCGCAAAACGGCACACAGAAGACCTACACAATAGTTATAACCCGCATGGCGGAGGGCGAAAAAACAGGGGAAGAAAGCAAACCTGAGGACAATACGGCAAGCACCGATAACAGCGCCGTTATAGACGGTGTCAAATATTCCATTGCCACCGACCTTTCCGGCTTTAAGCTGCCGAACGGCTTTAAGGCGACCACCGCTTCGCGCGGCGGAGCAGAGGTTGCCGTTGCGCAGGATACGGACGCAAATTACACCATTTACTACCTGAAGGGTGAAAACAGTGAAAGCTACCTGCCCTATATTTTAGAGGCTGACGGAGAAACTTTCAAAAAATTAAAATATGCAACCTTCGGCAATAATACATATATATTTGCCGATATACCCGAAGATAAATCCATTCCCGACGGCTTTTACCCTTCAAGCGTAAAAATAGGCGATTTTGATATTACTGCCTACAAAAGTCCGGATGAAAGCCTTTCGGATTTTTACTACACCTACTGCTTTTTTGATAAGGGCTTCGGCTTTTACCGCTATGACAGTGCCGAGGGCGTGCTGCAGCGCAGCCCCGAATTCAAGCTCACCGATACAAATGCAGAGGAGCCAAAAAGCGGCGGCTTCATATCGCGGTTCGGCTCGCTTTCCTCAAACGCCAAAATAATAGTTATAGGCATAGCAGTGCTGATCATCGGCGCGGTGATGCTTGTGATTATGCTTATACGCCGCGTTGTGAAGCTCGGCGATTACAGCGACGACGACGCTTATGACCGCGATATGTTTACCGGCGGCTTTGACAGTGTCACCGTAGAGGACGGAAGCACCGGTACAGAAGAAGAGGAAAATACCGAAAAAATCACCAAATAAGAAAGGAAGCGTTTTAAAATGACACTTGAACACGGAATACATTATATAGGCGTAAACGATTATGACATACGGCTTTTTGAGGGGCAATACCATGTGCCGAACGGCATGGCGTACAACTCATATATAATAGCCGACGAAAAAACAGCGGTTATGGATTCGGTCGATAAGCATTTTTCCGCCGAATGGCTTGCAAACATAAAAAAGCTGCTCGGGGACAAAAAGCCCGATTATATTGTGGTTCAGCATATGGAGCCCGATCATTCCGCCTGCCTTGCAGATTTTTTAGCCGAATACCCCGAGACTGCCGTTGTTGCAAATTCCAAGGCATTTACCATGATGGATAACTTTTTCGGCAAGGATCTTTGCAAAAACAAGCTCGTGATAAATGACGGCGACACCTTAAAGCTCGGCGAACGCGAATTGAAATTTATTTTTGCGCCCATGGTGCACTGGCCCGAGGTCACGGTCACCTATGTTGATAAGGATAAGACACTGTTTTCAGCCGACGGCTTCGGCAAATTCGGCACGCTTGACACCGATGAGGACTGGGCGTGCGAGGCGAGAAGATATTATTTCGGCATAGTCGGCAAATACGGCGCGCAGGCTCAGAACCTTCTGAAAAAAGCCGCCGCGCTCGACATTCGGAAAATTCTGCCTTTACACGGACCGATTCTCACCGAAAATCTCGGATATTATATCAATCTCTATAATATATGGTCGACTTACGGCGTTGAAAGCGACGGCGTCGTCATAGCGTATACTTCGGTTTACGGACACACTTTGGACGCCGTAAAACTGCTTGAAAAAGAACTTGCGGACGCGGGCGTTAAAGTCGTCGTTCACGATCTGGCGCGTTGCGATATGGCCGAGGCTGTCGAAGACGCTTTCCGTTACGGCAAACTCGTACTGGCGACCACTACTTACAACGCGGATATTTTCCCGTTTATGAAGACTTTTATCGACGCGCTTACCGAAAGAAATTACCGTAACCGTAAAATCGGACTTATCGAAAACGGTTCGTGGGCGCCGACCGCTGCGAAGATCATGCGCGCGGCGTTCGAGGGCTCGAAGGATATTTCGTTCTGCGATACGACGGTTAAAATTCTTGCCGCCGTAACCGAGGAAAACAAGGCTCAGATAAAGGCTTTGGCAAAAGAACTGGCATAAACCGAAACGAAAATAAACAGGCGGCGGGCAAATCGACAAAATTTGCCCGCCGCCTTTTACGTGATGATATAAAAAACTCCCCCGAACGGGTCGGGGGAGTAAATATCGGGTGATTATTTGTTCATTGCTTTTTCGACGGCAACCGCTACCGCGACGGTCGCGCCGACCATCGGGTTGTTACCCATACCGATCAGACCCATCATCTCGACGTGAGCGGGAACGGACGAAGAACCCGCAAACTGCGCGTCGGAGTGCATT
>OLGA01001435.1_pt1 | contig 18794 bp, 14 predicted proteins | sample 1604881 | NCBI WGS metagenome assembly OLGA01 (sample SAMEA3888896, study PRJEB22519) | human gut metagenome | biome: human gut; feature: human-associated habitat; material: faeces | place: Denmark | collected 2009 | reverse complement strand
TTATCTGTCATTAGCTTTCAATCTGAAAGTGGATTTTACTTTTTCAGTGCCCTCCGGAGACCCCTGTCCTACTTTTAGATACTCTTTCTTGTTGCTGGAGGACGGGGCACGGAGACCACCGTCCTACTATAGTTAGCAAAGCCATTCACTCCCCTCCATAAGGGGAGGGGGAAGCCGTGCCCCGCACGGCGCGGGGGAGGGGCTTTTATTTCATCATCATCTTCCAACTCATGCGTCCCGACTTCAGCACATACACGCCGGGTGCGGGAGCTGTTACCTGTCCGATGCCTGTAGCTACACACTGGCCAGCGGTGTTATACAGCGCGAGTTGTGCGCCGTTGAGTGTGAACGTGCGGCCGTTGATGCTGAGTCCGCCTACCGTTGCCTGTCCTATGCCCGTAGCAATCTGACCATAGATGTAGGTTGTTGATCTCTCGTTTTGATAATAACTATTCTTGTTATATGACGTTTCGTTCAGCACATTGTCGTAATCGTCATACTTATACGTTTCCGATGTTGTTTCTTCGCCAGGATAGCTTTCGTCCTTCACATAGTAATATGTGTTTTTTTCTAACAGTAGGCCTTTATCGTTTATCTTCCATGTACTCCATATGTCATTCTCGGTAACGCCTTCGTCGTTTATCTTCATATCCTTGTAGGTCAGCACTTTGCCATCTTCAGACAGTTCATAGCCATTCTCTTTTTTTGTCTTCCAGCTTTTGGTAGCGGCATCCCATATATACTCTCTGTTCATTTTTAGCTTGCCTTTTTCACATGGCGTGTTTTCAGACAAATAGTTATTAGTCGAAATGGGGTCGAAATGGCGGAAGAGATTGTCTCGCACTCTGTTATATTTAAATTCGGCTTCGGGATAGTTCCATCTACTATAGCCACTTTTTCCTACCCAATCGTTCTGGTCGCTGTCCCAATGATAGAAATAAGAATCTGATCCCTCAGGCAATGCTTTGTACACACTTTTACTATAAGGCACCTGACTACCATCTGCCATTACTTCATAATTAATTTTTACAAAGCCATCGGCCATATCTTCATAGGTGTAGATAGTGCCTTTTTCAAAGTTCCACTGGTTAGCATCACGGTCGTATTTGTACGACAGTGTTTTCTTATCTTTACCATTGTTCAGTTTTTCTTCTACAGTTTTAGTAGTAGGATACTTAGTTTGGTCTGTATCATATTTATATGAGATATCGGTGGTTACGTTACCATCTACAATATATTCACGTGTACTATAAATTGAAGTTGTATTATCATAGTTTATACATACTACATCACTTGTAACTCCTTTTTCATTGTAAGTAAACTGATAATAATCTTTATAAGTGTCGTCAGTAACATACATCCTGTTTTCCTTCACTCGGCCTTGCTCATCGCTTAACAATAGGAAACTGCCTTGGCCGATGAAAACGCTGTTGTTGACGAAGGGTTTCCAACCCTCGCCCTCCTTTTCCTCTAACAGACATATAAAGCGATTATTACTATATTCAAACCCCTTACGGTTCATACGTACAATACGTACCAACTTTTGCTTCTGCTCGTCAAAAACAAATATCTTGTCGCATTTGTCGTTGTCAGAAGTGCTTACGTAAAAATAGGCGGTGTAGGTGCCGTCGGGCGACTTTTCAAGGTTCATCTTTACCTCTTTGTCCTCATCGGTGGTATAGGTTATCGTTGTCTCGTTTGTGCCTCGTGTGAAGAGTGCGTTGGGTGCGAGCCAGATGTTTTCGGTAGTTTCTTCGTTAGGATAAGTAACATACTGATAACGGTTGCCGTTTTCGTAGGTCAAGGGCAAACCATAATATACGTTTGCTGAAGCCTTATATTCGTAGCTGCGGCTGTAGGTGATGACACCGTTTTCCATCCGTGGACCAGACAATACCACGGTAAACATATTTGTGGCCGCATCTTTGGTTACGTCAACCTTAACGCCTGATATATCAACGAGTTTTCCATCTTTATCATACTGTTGGTACAGTTTTTCTTTTGTTGTGCCATCATTGAAGAAAGAATAGAGGTTATGCTGATAGAGGTAAATGTGGTTGTCTTTGTCTTTCTTATAAAATTTCTCGGTGAACAGGAGCTGGGCGGGGTCGTAGTCTAACGATATCTGCTCATAGTCTCTCTGTTTTATAGAAGAGTGTCCAATATAGCAATTGGCATCTTTCAGCCATACCGATTTGTCGATATACGACAATTTATCATTCGTTATATCATATTCGCGACGTTCGCAAAGAAATCCCTCGGGGTCGCTGTCGTATTCATAAAAAATTTCGGTTTTGGGCTTTAAGATCATCTTGTCATAGTCGCCATAAGCCACGCCATCAGGATATGCCAAACCGTATATAGTTTTTTTCTCTACCTTATTGTCTGCGTTATAAGCATAATCAATGCGGCTTTCATAATGTTTTGCTCCAGCATTGTTTAGGTTATAGGTGGCTACCTTTGTAGCGTAACCTGCGCTGTTCAATTCAAAATCGTAATAATAATAATCCTCTCCATCTTGGGTCTGTTTCACGGGCCAACCATTCTTATCATAGATATACTCTCGATAACCAGACGATGTAGAAGTGCCTTTGTCGTTGATAAGAACTGCCTTACTTTCTTCTTTCAACAAACGCGTGTTTGAAGGTTGCTGTGCCAAGCAAGATGCCGACACGGCCATGCATAATGCAATGAGTAAATGTTTCTTCATAAAGTTTTATTTTATTAAATTGTTGGCGAATAGGGGGGCTGTGTGGCGCGTGTTAAGGCTACTGCGTGCCGCCACGTTTCTTATTCTGGGTTGACTTTTTGTTTTTGGTTATGTATTTTGTTCTTGGCTTGATGTTCTTATTCTTTACTCTTATTCTTGTTTAGATGTTTTTATTCTTGCATGATTGTTTTATTCTTGCATGATTGTTTTTATTCTTATATCATAATAACATCTTCAACATTGGCAAATTTACTATTTTTTTCTTTAACGATACACAAATAGTAACCACTTTTTGTAAAAAAAAGTAGGACGGTGGCCTCCGTGCCACGTCCTCCAGCACCCAATGGGAGTTATACAAAGACCGCCACCTATGATGGAGCAAGCAAGAACCAATAAAAATAGCTCGTTCCAAAAGGTGACGGTCTGTAGTAGTTAGAATCTTTCCTGCTACAAATATAGTATTTTTCAAGAAAAAGGGCATAACTTTTTTACCCATTAGGTGTAGCTTTCCTATCATTTAGGTGTAGCTTTCCTATGGGTAACAGGCTTATAATGCCAAGTTTTTGCTTAACAGTATGATGAAAATACGGCCAGTGCCGAATAGAGCGGATAGTTTGTCATCCAGTCTTGTTCGCGATAGGGCGACATTGACAATCTAATATTCGAACTAAGAAGTGTAGTATTTCACAATTATTCGAACTAAAAAGTGTAGTGTTTCACAATTATTCGAACTAAAAAGTGTAGTATTTCACAATTATTCGAACTAAAAAGTGTTGTATTTCACAATTATTCGAACTAAAAAGTGTAGTGTTTTACAATTATTCGAACTAAAAAGTGTGTTAGCCTTTGTTTTCTCGCCATACTGTGGGTGTGCATCCCTCCTTTATTTTGAAGATGCGGTACAGCTGTGTGCGCGATGAGAAGCCACACTCTACCGAGATAACATCGTTGTTATAATTAGGAAACTGCAGCATCATAGCCTTGGCTGCCTGAAACCTTATATCGCTGAGCCATACTCGGAAGGTGGCGTGTTGGTATTGGTCGAAATAGGCGGTCAGTTCGTTTCTGGGCACCATGATGTCTCGCGAGAGCGACATCATATTGGCCGACGAGTCTTTATATCCCATCTTGTCGCACCACTCGTTCAGGCGGCGTGCTATCTCGTTGGCACGATTGTGGTCGATGGTGTGGTTAGCCTCGGTGGAAGCGGCCGTGCTGGTGGCAGGGCTTGAGCCGATGGTAAGGTCTGGGTCGTCGGTTTGTTCGTCTTCATCCACAGCCTCGTCTAACAGTTCTTCCGTAGGGCTATAGTTGCTGCCCAATGCTATAAACGTGACGTTGAAGAACAGCAACGCGAAAAGTCCTACCGGAGCCAAAAAATATAGGGCGGGGGTGAAGAGGAGGCAGGCCGGAAGGGCCAGTCCTGAACAGCATAAGATAAGGATGCTGGCACGCGAATGGCGCACGTAAGGCAGCATATCGGCGCCCGACATGGTTTCGAGCAGCTTGCGGCGCTGCGTCATGGCTTGCATCACGGTACACACAAGGTAGACGGTGCTCGCCACATAGAAGAACAGCATAACGTATAGCCACGGGCCAATATGGTTGCTGCCCGAAAGACATCGACCCACGGCATAGGTGCCTATGATAGCAGCGTAGAGCAAGGCGCTGATAAGGTTCATGCGGCGTAGGCGGCTATGTGTGGCCTCGATGTTATAAATGCTCATCGTTATGAGCGTGAAGCAAGGCATATAGATAAGCATATTTACCACGGCCCCCAGGTCGTCGCTCGAGGCGCGCAGCCCCATCTTCATTTGCAGCAGATATTGTGCGGCCAGCCCCATGATGCCCGCAACCAGCATCCAGCGCGACCGTTCATATTTTTTATTCTTCCAGCGGGTGTGCAAGGCGCTCAGTGTAACAAAGGCGGCGTTGATCATCATAAAGATGAGGCAGCCATATTGTAAAAGGTATAATGCATCCATTTGTGTGTGTATATATAGGTAGGATATGTATGATTACATAGTGGCTAAAGGCCGACACAAAATTATAAATTAATTGGGAAACCGCAACACGATTGAACGACAAAAATGGTTCATTCGGCATCAGTACTATTGCGTTATTTAATAATTTGAAAGAAAAGGCACGCTATGTAAAGGTTACATTCGATACGCCTCAGCAGACTTTTGTTGATGAGTTATTTATTAATCCATCGAAATAAGTCAAGAGGCTTGTGTTCTTAGAGACGGCAGTGTGCGTTTTATGTCTATACGCACACTTGCCGTTTTAATCATCGGCTAAGTCTTAAAACGAAAAAATAGAACTGAAAAAGTAAGAAAGAAAATTAAACAGAATTTATTAATAAATTAAATCAAAATAATTTTGAGCCTGTTTGTTTCGTATCTTATTTAGTTGTATTTTTGTGGAGCAAACGTAAATGATGCTTTATTTTTTAACGCATCAGTAATAACTCTACCAATAGTAATTTTAACTATCACCCACCCACAAAAAGTACCCTAAAATAAATAAATAAAATTTTTATACTATGGATACAAAGAAATATCTACAAGAATGGTCAAAGAAGTATAAGAATGACCTGGTGAACAACATTATGCCGTTCTGGATGAAGTATGGCCTCGACCGCCAGCATGGTGGCGTTTATACATGTGTTAACCGTGATGGTTCGTTAATCGATACCACCAAGAGCGTGTGGTTTCAGGGCCGTTTTGCCTTCATCTGCGCCTTCGCCTACAACAATGTAGAGCGCAAGCAAGAGTGGCTCGACGCAGCAAAGAGCACAATCGATTTTATAGAGCGTCATTGCTTCGATACCGATGGCCACATGTTCTTCTCGGTAACAGCCGAGGGCACCCCGCTGCGCAAGCGCCGCTATGTGTTTAGCGAGACGTTTGCCATCATTGCCATGTCTGAATATTCGCTCGCTACAGGCGATAAAACCTATGCCGAGAAGGCGCTCAAGCTGTTTAAAGACACGCAGCGCTTCCTGGCCACACCGGGCTTCCTCACACCTAAGTATGAGCCCAACCTTGACGTGCAGGGCCATAGCATCGTGATGATTCTTATCAATGTGGCATCGCGTTTGCGCGAGGCCATCAGCGACCCCGTTATCGACCAGCAGATTGACGAGTCGATAGATAAGTTGCGCAAATATTTCATGCATCCCGAGTTTAAGGCGTTGCTCGAAACCGTAGGACCCAACGGCGAGTTTATCGACACCTGCATGGGGCGCACCATCAACCCTGGCCACTGCATGGAGACCATGTGGTTCCTTATGGATGTGGCTCAGGCACGCGGAGGCGATAAGGATATTCTCGATACCGCCCTCACCATTTTCGACTGGTCGTGGGACTGGGGTTGGGACAAGCAGTATGGTGGCATCATCAACTTCCGCGACTGTCGTAACCTGCCGGTACAAGACTATTCGCAAGACATGAAGTTCTGGTGGCCACACACCGAGACCATCATTGCGTCTCTTTATGCCTTCCTTGTTACGGGCGATGAGAAATATCTGTATCGTCATGAGCGCATCAGCGAGTGGACCTACGCCCACTTCCCCGATGATGAGTATGGCGAGTGGTATGGCTATCTGCATCGTGATGGCACTGTGGCTCAGCCCGCTAAGGGCAACCTCTTTAAAGGCCCGTTCCACATCCCCCGCATGATGATAAAGAGCTTGATGCTGTGTGAAGAAATATTGAAAAAGTATTAATAAGTTGATAAGTTGACAAGTTAACAAGTTGACAAGTTGACAAGTTCTTGCTGAAGCAAGCGGCAAAGCCGAGCGAACAAGCTGATAGTTCTTGCTAAGTCAAGCGGAATAGCCGAGTGAACCGACATAGTATTACTGCTAATAATAAGGCATATGTCCATTAACTTCACTCGCGAAGCGAGTTAACTTCCTTTTAACTTCCTATAACTTCGATATACACGAAATTTTTGTTAACAAGTAGAATATGAAAAAACTATTTACGTTGGCGGCTGCCTTCTTGCTGGCCGCCACAGCCACCATTGCACAAAACCTTAAGTTTAATGCCGATGGTAAGTTTAAAATTGCACAGTTTACCGATGTTCACTATAATGGTAGCGAGGCATCAAAGGCTGCGTTAAAGGTTCTTGAAAATGTGCTTACGCAAGAGCGCCCCGACCTTATCGTGCTTACGGGCGACATTATCTATGGCGCCCCCGCCAAGGAGAACCTGCTTGATGTGCTCAACTGCATCAGCAAGTATAACATACCCTTTGTCTACGAGTTTGGCAACCACGACAACGAGCAGGGCCTCACAAACCGCGAGCTATACAACATTGCGCGTGGCGTAAAAAACAATATCTTGCCCGACCTGAGCAATGCCAAAGAGCTCGACTATGTGGTGAAAATTAAAGACCGTAAGGGCAAGAACGATGCCGCCGTGCTGTATTGCCTCGACTCGCACAGCTATCCCAAGGGCTTTCCTCAAGACAAGAGCCACGGCACCTACGCATGGCTCACCTTCGACCAGGTAAGCTGGTATCGTCAGCAGGCACAGGCACTGAAAGATGCCAATGGCGGCAAGACCCTTCCCGCGCTCGCCTTCTTCCACATCGCGCTGCCCGAGTTTACTTATGCCACCGAAAACCAGAATGTGGCCATGATAGGCACCCGTCGTGAGCAGTGCTGCGGCCCCGAGTTTAATTCGGGCATGTTCACCGCCATGATGGAGGGTGCCGACGTGATGGGCATCTTCGTAGGTCACGACCACGATAACGATTACACCACCCTCTTTCGCAATATCTTGCTTGGTTATGGCCGATATTCGGGTGGCAACACCGAGTATAACCACCTGAAGGCTGGTGCCCGCCTCATCGTGTTAGAAGAGGGTCAGCGCCGCTTCAATACTTATATTCGTGAGTGGGATGGCACCGTGCTGAACCAATCAACTTACCCCGACAGCTATGTATGGGACGATTGGAGAGCTCGCCCCCTGCAGAAGTATGAATGATTCTTTAGTTGACGAGCAGCCTGCTCGTTTACTAACGTTTATAAAATAACACATTAAACGGTTTCATAACCGATTTGAGGTTTCACGCGAGATTGTATATTTATGCACATTGTTGTGTTGTTTTGCATAAATATACAATCTCGCGTTTTTACATTCGTTCACACAATAGTTGTTAATTTTCTTACAGTATGTAAGCAAATAGAATGTATATGCTTACAGTTTTCAAAGTTGATACTTCTCATTTGAGAAACCCTTGGTTTCACGTCCTGAAACCCATGCTTTCACGTCCTAAAACCCTTGGTTTTACACCCTAAAACCCATGCTTTCAGATTGTAATTTGATGCCTTTCTCAAAACGATACCCAAAGAATCGTAAAATTGCATAAATATACAGGAGCCCCTCCCCCGCGCCGCTACGCGGCTTCCCCCTCCCCTTCTTGCTCTGGCAAGCGACCAAAGGTCGAGCGATGGAGGAGAGTGAATAGCCTTGCAAACTATAGTAGGACGGTGGTCTCTGTGCCCCGTCCTCCAGCACTCATCCAACAGCATCCATCCAACAGCAAGTGAAATATGTTATCTCTGGGAGGACGGGGCACGGAGGCCCTCGTCCTACTTTTTAGATACCCTGACTTATCTTTACACTTGGCGTTGTTATTACAAAAAAGGAAACTATAGTAGGACGGTGGTCTCCGCGCCCCGTCCTCCAGCACCCATCCAACAGCAAGCGATATAGGTTATCTCAGGGAGGACGGGGCACGGAGACCCCTGTCCTACTTTTTAGATATCCTGACTTATCTTTACACTTGGCGTAGTTATTACAAAAAAGGAAACTATAGTAGGACGGTGCCCTCCGTTGAGGTGTAGGTGTTACTGCTTTTATAGAAATATCGTTGTCTTTAATCTAATACAAAAATCCGAAGCACCACAGAGGAATCTTGTTTCCATAAGGAAACTCTATGCCATCTGCGGCAATGTAAGAATTGCTCATATTTGCAATCTGCTTGCCGTCCTTCGACTTGCCTCCTACCTCAAAGGTGTATTTGCCGTCGACCATAAAATCGGCCTGTGAAGAGGCATATTCTATACGATGCTGATAAACCAGTTGGTTAACGAAGAACACCTCTCGCTGCGTTCCTTCATTGACACCGTTCAGCGACAAAGCGTGCAAAAGATTGCTGTTCTCCATATATATTTTGTCTGGACGTTGCATCTTCTTTAATGAGGCATCGCCTGAATATAACAAATTGATGAGTTTGGCTCGCTGCAGATACTGTAGGTATGCAAGCAGGGTGGTGCGTGACATTCCTGCCATGGCTGACAGCTTCATCATGTCTATCTGCATAGGATATTCAGAGGACAACACAGCCAAAAGGCTCTTCAGTTTTCGGATATTGGACACATCAACACCGCACAATTGTGGCAGCTCAATTTCCAATATAAGATTTGCAACATTCGATATGCGTTCATAATAGTCTTCTTCCCCTTCCAGAACAAACGGGTAATAACCGGTTTTGAGGTACCTGTCGAAATGAACCAACGGGCGACATTTCTCGTTGACAGCCATACATAGCTTGTTTGGTTCTTCTAAAAGAGACGGCAAATCTGTTTGGTCAAACTTCAAGCCTTCACAGAGAGCCAGATATTCACGAAACGAAAGGCCCTGCATGTTATAGTTGATGCAACGGCGCGAGAGGTCGGCATCTGAATTTAATATGTTGAGAACAGAAGAGCCGGTGATGACAAAACGCATGTCGGGAAAGGCATCGTAGGCATTCTTCAGTTCTTGGCTCCATCCATGATATTTATGAACCTCATCGGCAAAGATACACTTGCCCCCCATCTTGTAAAAATCTTCTACAAAGTCGATAAATGTGTGACGGCTGAAATAGAGGTTGTCCAAGCTCACATAGATGGCTTCTGTCGGATTGTCTCCATACGTTTGCTTTATATATTGCAAGAGTAAGGTGGTTTTTCCTACGCCACGGGCTCCTCTGATCGAAATCAGTCTTTGATTCCAATGCACTTGTTTAATGATTGGTCTTACATAGTCTAAAGAGGTGACCCTTAAAAGACGTCTGCATTGGTTAAACAGATTTTCCATATTTACTTCATTTTTTGCAAAGATACACTTATTTGTTCAGAGCGCAAAACAAATAATGGCAAAAAATGTTCAACGCGCTGAACAGATTTTGAAGAAAAGTGTTCAGCGTGCTGAACAAATGGGGTAAAAAAAGGCGAACATCACATGGGGCTTTTACCTTGGTGATGTTCGCCTTTGGCGCTTTTTATTCCTTCCATTTCATGGCACGTTTTCTCGCCATGGCATAGATCAAGCAAGCTCGTCTCTGCTCATTTGGCTTAACGAAAACGTTCATTTTAACCCAAATCGGTCATTAGACCGTTTTGGGTTAAAAGGGTTATAGGGTTAGGTCTCTTCTTTGTCAAGAGACATCATTTGTTCTGCTGGTTTTATTTCACAACAATCTTACACTTTGCTGCTCCGCTCACTGCTATGAAGATACCGTTGGCGGGAGCTTCAACCTGACCTGTGGCTGATGTGGCCACGAGCTGACCGTCGAGGTTGTAGAGGCTGATGGCAACGCTCTTGCCTATCGCGCTCACGGTGCGACCGCTCACGGCGAAGGCGGGCTTGGTAGCGTCGGCGGTGGTAGAGGTGATGCCGTTTACTATGTTGAGCTCGGTGTAATAGTAGTTGGTTATAATACTTGAAACTAACACGCGTGTGGCAGCTGCACGAGTCACCGATGCTTCTTCACGATTGGTGACATATTCCTCATGCGTAGCCGATGTGAGCAGTCCCTCGTCGTTGTAAGTGTAGATATGGGAGGTTCCTGTCAGCCTATCGATGAAAGTATATACATCGTTTTTCTCAACATAATCATTGCTCTCGATATACTCTAACAGGTTGTTACGGCTGTCGCGCTTCCTGGTCAAGGTGTTTACCCTCTTGGTGTATCCGATTCCAGAATTGTTGACACTCTCATCAACGAGATAAGTGTAGGTCCGCGTGAGAGTGTTGGGATCGGGCTGACTGTAAACGGTGGTTTCCTGGTTTCTTATTGCCCACTGACCGTCTTTCCATCCCCAACTGGTATGGTTGGTTGAAGAAGATGGGAAGACATCCTCCTCCTCATCGCTGTCATAGGGATAGAAATACTCGTCGTTGCAAGCCGTGGGGTCTTGCAGGTCAAGCACCTCAAACTGGGGCGCTGTTACAGGCTCTTGCTCGCTCTTTTCTTCGCCTACCCACTGGCCGTCTACCTTATTATAAGTCTCGCGGCGGTTTGCACCGTCTTTGTAATAAGAGCTCTCTTTGCGCGTTTCCACTACGTTGCCATTGTCGTCGATCTCGCGATAGATGCTGGTTCGTGTGCCATCGGCAGCTGTTGTGGTCAGCGTCTTTGCCGTGGTGCTTTGAAGTTCGAAATCCCCGATGGAAGAACTCCAACGATACTGAAGCTGCTTGCCTGTGGGGTAGGTAACATATTTCTCGCCCCATCTTACCTTGCCGCTGCTGCTATACTCGTAGTTGATGTAGGTAACAACATTGGCGGCGTCGATGGTTACTTGGGTGTATTCGTCTACCTTGTTGGTAATGGTGTTATACGACTCTTCAATGTATCCGTTGTCGAGATAGGTATAAACCACATGCTCGGTGTGAAGGCCCTCCTCATATTCGTCCCACTGTGTCATCTGGCCCTTGGCGTTAAACTTCACCTCCAGGTGGTTGTCGCCATCGCCTATCATCAGGTCGGTGGTTACGGTCACCCACTTGCCGTTCTTCAGCTCTTCGTATATATGTTCTTCGGGCACGGTGCTTTCGTATGAGTAGTCACCCGAGTCTTTGCCGTCTTTGTAGATGGCTCTGAGCTGGCGCGTAACGTTGTGGTTCTTGTCGTAGAAGGTGTAATAGCTGCCGTCTACGCCCTTCATGTCGGTCTCCAGAACATAGCCGCCGTTCTTAAACGGTAGCACGTAGCCCTCTTCTTCGCCCGTGGCCGAATATTTGAAGAAACTCGTCTCGGTATAATCTAACACGCCGCCATCATAGCTTTCGTAAGTTTCTTTCAAAAAGCCATCAGGGGTCCAGGCTCCAGTTTCAACGTTCTTCAGATCCCAGTCGGCCTTTGAGGTTTCATACTTGTAGTATTTTTCTGAGCGGTCGCCATTGGCCTGTGTCTTGGGCAGGTCTTTGTTGTTGCTATACACATATTTCTCATTATACACCCACGTGTTTGCGGGCTCGGAGTAAGAGCTCATCTGAGAGCGAATCTCTGTCGTGTAGCCAGCCTCGGGCGTATTGAGCAACAGCTCTGTCTTTTGGCCATCGCAAACGCTTATTTCACCATCAGAGTAAGAGCAGTTGAGATAGCCCAAATCGCGGCCATCGGCAGTGAAGTAGCGCTCTTCAGTGTTGCCTAACACCCACTCGTTATTGTAGTCTTTAAAATATCTTTTGAGGGCGTAGTTGGTGCCATTCACCTCAAAGTCTACCTTCTCGTATCGGGCATCATAGGTGATGCTGATATAGCTCTTGGTGGGGGCAAACCATTTAAGCAGTTCTACTTGTTGGGGCTGGTGAACGTCGTTATAAATATCATAGTCGACATCTTTCACCTCGATACCCTCAGCGTTTTGACTGTAGTCGTACTCGCGCTCTTCTACCAGCATTAGGCCCAATCCATAGGGGTTCTCATAAATCTTTATGGTCGACACACGGTTATACTGGTCGAAGGTGCGCTCTTCTTTGTAGCGGTCATCAATATTTTCGCCCGTTTGATGGCGCACCAGCTTTGTGCTCCACTTGGCCCCCGTTTCGTTGACGTCGTAGGTGTAGAGGTCTTTGTACGTGCCGTAGTCGACCTCGCTGAAGCGGCCATACTTGTCGTAGGTTATCTTGCCCGTCTCTAGTGTGCCGTTGTTTTCGGTTTTTGTCCAGCTTGTGGGCAATGTTTTCTTCACCATCTCGTCGGCCTTCTTGGCGCGTTGTGTCTTGGCTATCTGTGCCAGTGGCACTATGCGCACACCCTTGATGTGTGGGGCATTGGTGGTTTGGGTGTTGGGGCGCTGTGCCTCAGCCCTGTTGCTGTTGGCCTTTTTAAAGAGTTGCTGCGCCTTTACGCCTGGAACGGGTTGGGGCAACGCCTGATGGGTTTGCGCCGTGGCACAAACACTTGACATGAGGGCTAAGCCCATCATGTAGAGGTTAAAATGTTTCATAAGCCTATGGTTTTAAAAAAAATCGTTTCCTTTATGTTTTTAGCCGACGACATCACAAGATGCCCATGCGGAAGGCGTTTCCTATGAGCTGTGCGATGTTTCGAGAGTTGGTCTTCTTAAGCAGTTGTCGGCGATGATATTCTACGGTATGGGCAGATATAAACAACTCCGCCGCAATTTCTTTGCTCTTCATTCCTTTAGAAAGAAGATTTAAGATCTCTTTTTCGCGTGTGGTGATGTTTTCAGTTATATCGGTACCCATGTAGAAGAAAATTTGAAAATTAATAAACTGTCTTCTACAAAGGTAGCGAAAATAAATAAAAGATAAATTCTATTCTTCTGGGTAAACCCCGCTCAAAATGCAAAAACTATGGTTTTTCGTAGGGGGGGCGAACTATGGTTTTCCGTAGCGGAAACTGATTTTTTTGTTGGTCAGATGTTTGTTTTCCACCCAAGCTCTGTGGCACGTCTTATCATCTCGGCAGCATTGGCAACGTTGAGTTTCTGCATGATGCGTCGGCGGTGAAACTCGACGGTGTTGGCGCTGATGCCGAGCTGCGCTGCCATGTCGGAGGTAGAGAGGCCCTTTGCCGTGAGGTCTATGACCTGTTGCTCGCGTTCTGACAAGCGGCTGGGCTGTAGCTTCAGCCCGTTGAGCAGACGCACGAACGTGGCGCTGTAGTGGCCTTTGCCCTCGTTGAGGTGCTTCACCGCCTTGACTAGCTCGTAGGCGTTGTCGCTCTTCATCACCACCCCCTCGGTGTCGATGTCGGCCATCTGGCACACCGACCACGGCTCTTCGTGCATAGTGTAGATGACGATTTGAAGGCTGGGCAGGATGTCGCGCACGCGCCTTATGAGCGTCAGACCGCTCTCGCCGTTGAGGTCGAGGTCGGTTATCATGATGTTCACGTCGCGGGTGGAGCATGCATCTTCAGCTTCCTTCAGGCAGGAAGCGTCTATGACCTCGGCGTCGGCAAACGCTGAAGCCAGCAAGGCGTGTATGCCTTTCCTCACGATGGGGTGGTCGTCAACGATAAGAATTGTCATTGTTGTGCTTGCTTTACGGTTGATTTTTCGGTGTGGAGCTTAAGCGTGAGGGTGAGCGTGTGCTGTGTGCCCTCTGCCTTTACGGTGAGCTTGGCGCCAATGTGGTCGGCACGCTTCTGTAGTGTCTGCTGGCCTATGCCGCTGCCGTGAGGCTGCTTCTGGCTGTCGGCGGGCGTGTTTGTGGCGTTCACGATGCTCACACGCAGGTTGTCGTCCTTGACCGTGAGCGAGATGTCTATGTTGCCGTTGCCGTGCTTGATGGCGTTGCCCGTTGCCTCCTGTATGATGCGGTAGGTTTCGTAAGCCACCCGTTGGGGCAACAGCTGCCAGGCAAAGGAACTGTCGATATGGAGCTTTACGTTGTTCTGGGCGTTGTTGCCGACGGTTGCCACGTAAGAGCGCACGGCGGTGTCGAGGGTTACGTTCTCGAAGCTGGGCGGCATAAGCTCATGTGAGAGTTGGCGCACGTTGCGCCACACGTCGTTAAGATAAGTTTCTGCCTGACGGCTGTCGGTGGCAAGCAGCAGTTTTGAGGCCAGGATGTCGTTGCACACACCGTCGTGAAGCTCCTTGGCTATGCGTTCGCGCTCGTTCTCCAGACCGTCAATGTAGCTCTGCTTCTCGTGCAGCAAGGCACGCTGGGCGGCAATGCGTCGCTTATAGAGCATGAGCACCACCACGGCCACCACGAGCCACAGCACCTGGTTGGCTTTCTCTGCCGTTTGTTGCTTCTGCTCGGCCAACGCTTTCTCCGTCTCCAGCGTCTTGTATCTTACCGAAAACTCGGTCATGCTCTTCTCTATGTCGCTCTGCTTTACCGAGTCGAGCAGGTTGAAAGCCCTGTTCATAAGCGTCAGCGCCTCTGCCTTCCGGTTCATCTTCTCCAGGCAGAGGGCTTTCATGCGCAGCATCTTCTCAAGAGGCATGGCTTGGTTCAGGGCGCCCGAGGCCATGATGCTGTCTATCAGGGTGAGCTGCTCGTTGTAGCGATGTTGTGCGCCAAGCAGATTGGCTTTGGCCTCCAAAATGCCCAACACGCCGTTGCTGTTGGTTGCCATGCCTGCCATCACACGGTCGGCATATCTCATGTATTTGTCAACGGCTTGATAATCGGCCAGGGAGTTGTACGACTTCAGGATGACAGACAAAAATTTCAGCGTGAGCACGTTATACCCCACCTTCTTCACCTCTGGCCAGCAAGGTAGCAGGGCATGGAGCGCCGCCTTGTAGTCGTTCTGTCGCATGTAGATGCCGCCGATGTTGGCTCGTGCCGAGAGGCGTTGAACGGTGTCGTTGGCTGCTGCGGCTGCCTTCTCGGTCTTACGGGCATAGTGGAGGGCCTCGTCAAAGCGGTTGCTTTCAGAGTAGAGCACCGTGACGCAGTTGTTTAGATAGATCTCGTATTCTGTGTTTTGCTCTGCAAGCGCCATGTCTATACCTTTTTTATATTGCACAAGGGCCGAGTCGGTCATGCCCTGTCGCCTGTAGGCTATGCCCATTGTGCCGCGCAGGTTGAGCATGGCCTCAACATCGTGAAGCTTACGGGCAAGGGCATAAGCGCCTTGGGCCACGCCCACGGCATCGGCCATGCGTCCCATGTCGACAAGCGTCACGGCCTTCTCGCTCATGAGCCAGCAGCGTGTGGTGTCGGCGGGGTTCAGGGCCAGGGCACTGTCGGCAAGGGCCAGCGCCGCTGGTTTGTTGCCAAGAGCGTTCTGTTCTGCCACGCGTTCAAGCATGGCATAGGCTTTCTCGGCTGTGGGCTCGTCGCCTTTCTTGTTGCATGCAAGTGTGAGCAAAACAAGGAGCAGGAGTAGATATTTCCTCATTTTTTAGGTCAGTCATTATTTTAAATGTGGCAAAAATACAAATATAATTTGAGAAAGAAAGCTTCTTAGTTAGCATTTTTCTTCTTTTGCCCTCTTTCTTCTTTTGCCCTCTTTCTTTTTTTGCCCTTTTCTTTTTTATTTCTTGATGCCTGTGAGAAGAGCGATCGGCTCACGAAATAATATGTCTTATTTTGTAAAAATGCGGAAATTTTCCGAATATTTCCGCATTTTTCTAATTAAAGTTTCGCAAGCGAAAATGGTTATCGGAAGATAACTCGCTTCGCTCGGCTTTGCCACGTGCCTTAGTAGCGTCTTGCGTTGCGCATGATCTCTCCTGCCTTCGACTTCTCGCTGTCGAATGTGAGCACGTTGTAGATAACGATGGCGTTTTGTGGGTCTACAATGCGTGAAGCCATCATGCTGAGCACCTTCAACTGCTTGTCGCCAAAGGAGAACAGTCGCATCACGCGTGCCGTCTGCTCACACGAGTAGCAGCAGCCGAGGCTTGCCATCTCAAGAAGGTCGAACTTGTTGTCGTCGAAGGTGGCGTTCTTCACCTTATTATATAGCTTTGCGAAGGAAGCGTCGTCGAGACAATAGCCATAAAAGAACGGCGCATCAGGCCCTGCTCCGTCGTATGGAGGAATGGGGGGCTGACAGTTGCCAGTGGCAATGTCGTTTCTGTTGTTGAAGGCACCATTGCTTGTGTTGTCGTCAACAAGGCGCGTGTTGTAGGCAACAACCCTTCCGTTCAGGTCGAAGCCAACCGTGATCTGCTTGTTCTCGCCCGTGAGGACATTGGTCTTTGAATAATCCCATCTGTCGCCATAAGCGTCAAAACTTGTCAGCTTGGGCTGGCCCAGTATGGCGATGACCTCTTGCTTGGTCATGCCGCGCTCTACGTTTTTCTTGCCTTTTGCCGATGCCGAAAGACATATCGCAAACATCAAAAATGTTGTGACGATAAGTGCCATCCATTCATTTCTTTTCATAAGCTGTGTTTTTTAACGGGTTGTTGCTTGTTTTGTTTTTATAACGGGTTCGCCTGTATTTTAACGGGTTGTTGCTCGTTTGGGTTAAAAACGGGTTTCGTCTGTTTTTTTTGTAACAGGTTGCTGCCCATTTTGTTTTTCTGTTTGCAAAGGTATTCGGTTCCGTTGAAAGAGGCATGGCGTGAATCTCTATTGGTTTGTAGGGAAATCCCTAAAACGGTAGCATGAGCCTTGCTTAAGAAAAAAAAGATTGTTTTCTGTCGGAAAACATAAACAAAAAAGCAGCTACGATTGTTTCGTAACTGCTTGTTTTCTTAATGTGGGCCATCTAGGGCTTGAGATTTGTTGACCGAAGGGAGACCCTCTGACCGTAGGGAAGAAACCAGAGACCTCCAGATTATGAGACCAATAGAATGATAGTCTGTGATATTTTGCTATTATAAACTTTCATTGATTATCAACGAGTTATCTCTATTTGATATTTTGTGGCATACCATAGAATGTCCATAACTCAAACAGTTTGCTTACGCATTGTTTACGCAGAAATTAGGAAGTGAGCAGAACTTCTAATAATTCATTGGAAAGTTTGTTGTCTACCACTTTTATCACATTGTCCTCTTCTGTAGCATAGCCAAGGGCATTTATAGCTCCATACCATACGATGTCTTTGTCTATGATGGTTGTACACAGTTTTACTTCTGGCAATATTTTTACAGACAATCCTCTTTGCAAAGGTATTCGAAGAGCCTCATTCTGCTGGAGAATATGGTCGTATTTCTCTTGAATGTCTTCCATATTGAGAGTATGTTTTGAGGGTTTACGTGCGGAAACCTCACGGAATTTTTCTGAAATAAAAATTTTCCGCAAGCTCACCAGTGACTGTAATAGACTGATTGTCAGCACAAATACATATTACATATGTAGACTTGGCTTATACCTCACGGAAGAGTGCTTGTAACCTCACGGAATTTGACTGTTTTTCCGTGAGGTGCCATACGGAAGTAACTTCATTTCTTTCAGTCCATATTTTTCCTGCTTTCCTTAATCGTTTAAGCAAATAATCCAATTTATTGTTCTTCTGTTTGTCGTCCAACTGGTCAGGCAACACGTCCCAAAGCAAACGCACTATTTCAGGTTTCGTCAACGAACCATGATCCTTCAACGAATCAAGCAACAATGCCTCGCATTTCTTGTCGTCCAATCCCTTGTGCTTGGAATATTCTATCTTCTGGTCTGTTACTTGGGCAATATCCTTTGCTATGAAGATATGTGGTAAACGACCTTCTATCAGTTTGCGCTTGCGGAGCATGGCAATAGCTTCTGGCGATATGCGCTTGCCTTTCTGTACAGAGTCTAACAGAACTGCATCTGTAAGAGACATATTTCTGTTTTCTAACAGTAAGAGGCTGTAGTTTTCATCAATGACGGTACCTGGCAAGGTCAAGACCACTTCTGTTGCTGTGGATTTGTCATAATCAGGCATTGGCAGATAACGTTCCTTTTGGCTCACAAACATCTTGTGAATGCCATAACCTTGGGTATCAATCATCTTGATATTTACCATAGCTTTTACCAGTGCTGGGTTGCGATAGTGCCTTGGTGTTTTCTCACCAGTTATATATTGGCTATAGTCTCCTTCAAAGAAGTAACCGTCATTTAGGAACGTCAGTTTGTCCTTGTCTTCCGTAACAATGATTCGTGCGTCGCTTTCGTACCTTTGATGAGCTATTGAATTATGAAGGCCTTCAAGAATGCTCTCCGTATCATATTTCCACACCTCGGCAGGAATAAGCGAGTTCTTCGGGTAAATCTTGAAGCGATAATTCCTTATTCTGTTCAGCAACTCACTCGTGGTCCGTATGAATGGTATAGTGTAGATGTCACCAAAGGTTTGTCCGTCTTGAAAGCATTTCCATACAATCTGCTTTCTATGTTAATATCCAAATATTTTGACCATTATTTTCATTTTAAGCTGT
>OLGA01001427.1_pt1 | contig 18830 bp, 15 predicted proteins | sample 1604881 | NCBI WGS metagenome assembly OLGA01 (sample SAMEA3888896, study PRJEB22519) | human gut metagenome | biome: human gut; feature: human-associated habitat; material: faeces | place: Denmark | collected 2009 | reverse complement strand
CTCTTTAGCCATTTTACTTTTAGATAAAATATTAAAAATGTTTTGTATTTAATTCATTCTTATTCTAACTTATTCTAATGTTGAGTGTTGAATGTTGAGTGTTGAGTTAGGCTTGCGCCCTTATGTGTCTTCATGCTGATGCCGTTAGGCAATTCAACATTCAACACTCCACATTCAACATTCCCTAATATAGGAAACCCAGAAGCCATAACGGAATCCTGTTGTCCTTGCCTACCTCGGTATTGTATCGGGCGTAGATGATGTCGGGATTGTTGCGCACCTTGTTTGGAGATTGCGCATCGCAGATTCTGAACTTCTTCTCACCATCTACAATGAAGTAGTGGTCCTTGCCGGTCTGGCTTACCTTGTGGTCTTTCCAGACCGAGTTGACGAAGAATGTTTCCATCACCTCCTGCTTGTCTATCTTGATAGGATAGATGGCGTACATCAGGTTGGAGTTGTGCATCATCACCTTGGATGGTTTCTTTGGGAACTCCTGCCCGGTAGGGTAAATCATGTTGATGAGTCGCGCATCAGCAAGATACTTGATGTAGTTCATTACCGTAGCTCTGCTGGTGTTGATCTCTTCGGCAAGCTGGCTCACGTTGGGAGCCTTGGCACCTTCTACAGCTAGCTGATAGAAGAGCCGCTTGATCTTGGTGAGATATTTCAGTTCGATTTGCTTGATGAGGAGGATGTCTACCTCGGTCGTCATGTTCATTGTCTTTAGTAGATTCTCTGTGAAGTTGCGGTTCTCCAGGAAGAATGGATAGAATCCATGATGCAAGTAGTCCTGGAAGTATTTCATCGGGCTCACCTTAGGCAGTATCTGCTTGATGATGTGCTCGTGATTGCGCAAGATTTCATCGAGTGTATATGGCTTGAAACTGTTGCCAGTCTGCAGGTTGATAAACTCTCTGAAAGAGAAGCCTCGCAAATTATAGCTTTTCACGATTCCATTGAGCTCTGGATTCTCTTCCTTTAGTCTCATCACGCTGGAACCTGTGAACACGATTCTTAACTCTGGATAGAGGTCGTAGCATTTGCGCAGTTCCTTGCTCCAGTCCGACTGCTTGAAGACCTGGTCGATGAGAAGGGTTCTGCCGCCGTGGCGAACAAAGTCACCTGCAAAATCTGCGATTCCTCTGCTTTGAAAATAGAAATTGTTCATATTCACATACAGGCACTTGCGGTCAGTAGGGCCAAAGTGCTCCTTGGCATATTGAAGGAGGAATGTAGACTTTCCTACACCGCGCGTTCCCTTTATGCCAATCAAACGGTCGCTCCAGTCGATTTCGTCCATCAGAGTGCGTCTTACTGGTGCGTCCGTATGCTCTACGAGGTATGTATGTGTTCTGAAGAATGCTTCTTCCATGAGTTTATATCGTTTCTAATTGTTTTTACGATGCAAAGGTAATTAATTATTTCTAATTTGCAAACTCTAGATAGCAAAAAGTAACTTTTTTTTCATTATTTAGCACTTGTCTAAGTAAAAATGGGGATTTTCTGCCCTTTTTTGCACTTTTCTTTATATCTTTGCACCATGAAGTTACATATTTTCAATCCAGAACATGATTTGGCTTTGGCTGCAAATCTGAAACAGTTCACCGCGCCTCATGCGGGTAGACAACTTAGAAGTGATCTTGCTTTCATTCCGGCTCTTTGGGCGGAAGAGGGCGACCTCGTACTTGTGGATGATATTGATTTTGCGAAGAACAGGGCGCGCCATTTTGGGGCTGAACTGAACAGCAAGGTTGAGTTCATCACCAAGCCTCAGCTGAAGCATCTGCTCAAGACGGAATTTCTGGACAGTGTTCATCCCTGGGGATGGAACTCGTCGCTGAAAGGTGAGTTGGAGCGTTTGGGAATACCGGAGATTATGTTGCCGACTGATGCTGTATTAAATAAGGTACGCGAGGTGAGCAGCAGGCAATGGGCTGCCCTTCATCTGCAGCGTGGCGTGGAATATGTTACTGAGACGGCCCGCGTCAAAGAACTCATTCTCCAGCACGGCAAAGCCGTTGTCAAGGCTCCCTGGAGCAGTAGCGGGAGGGGAGTGAAATATGTGAGTGCTGAGGATTTCAAGACTGCCGGAGATTATCCTACCTTCGAAAGATGGGTGGCAAACATGATTTATCATCAGGGCGGCGTAACCGTAGAACCCCTATATAATAAGGTGAGAGATTTCGCCATGGAGTTTGAAATGAAAGATGGCAAGGCGCTCTATCGCGGTCTTTCGCTATTCGATACGATCAAGAATGCCTATTCGGGCAATGTGCTCTGCTCTGAAGCTGATAAGGTAGAAATGATGAAACCGCTCATTAGCGAGGCGCAGCTTGCCGAAATCAGACAGCGCATCATCGAGGTAATGGAGCCGGCGCTGAAGGATATTTACAGTGGTCCGTTTGGAGTAGACATGATGATCTGCACGAAAGGTGAGAAGGATGAATTCTGCGAGGCTGTGCTGAATCAGGAAGGTGAGGACGTAAACAGAACCGGACTGGGCGTGGTTCCTTGCATCGAAATCAATCTGCGCAGAACGATGGGTCATGTGGCAATAGATCTATACGAACATCTTGTAGCTCATTCGAGCGATGAGATGAAGACCAACAGGACGAACATCATGCGCGTGGAATATGATGGAAACAGATATCATCTCAGAATAAAGCCTGGCAGACCTTCGGAAGAGGCACCGCTGCATTGATTTTTTTGTAAAGTACTCAAGTTTCGCAAGTAAGCCCCACACGCCCTGAAAGGGCAGAAGCTCCTAGCCCAGGGCATCGCCCTGGGTGTTTATGGGCGCAAACCTGTCGCCCTGTAAGGGCAAAAGCTTTCAAATACCTGGCAATATACAAAGCTTTTGCCCTTACAGGGCGCCTTGCTGATTGCCATTATACCCAGGGCGATGCCCTGGGCTAGGAGCTTTTGGGCCTTCAGCCCGTACTTGAACCACATGCGCACGTTCAGTAAAGAACATAGATTTTTTGTTAAGAAATAGTAAAATCGGCTTTTCCCATGCAAGGATTAGCCGATTTTTCATTTTATCTTCAGAACTCACGATTCAGATTCCGATTCGGGAACTGCCTTTTTAAAGAGGAGCAGTCCCTTTTGGGTTCAGGAGCGTTGAGTCATTAAAATGAACTAATAAATTAGAGAAATATGAACAAGAAAGTATTTAGTGCAGCTATTTTAGCTTCAGCTGCAATGGCAATGACTTCTTGCAGCACTAGCAAGAATACACAGAATGAGAACGTAACAAAGGCTGAGAAGATAACAGAGGCAGAGGCTGCCCGTCCGTCGGCAGATGAGGAAATGGACGAGAGTTATCTTATCCTCTCAGAGGCTCAGCAGAACATCGTGAAGAAGAATAATGATTTCGCTTTCAAACTCTATCAGCAGATTAGCGGCATGGATTCTGAGGTGGTTTCGCCAATGAGCATCGCCTATCTGATGGGAATGCTTGCGAATGGTGCCGACGGCATGACTCAGCAGGAGATTCTGAAGGCAATCGGTTGCGAGGGCGTGAGCGTGAAGGAACTCAACGACTGTTATAAGGCGCTGATGCTTTCGGCTGGCAAGCTTGACAAGCAGACAACCGTAAATATAGCCAACTTTATCGCTATCAACAAGAATTTCACATTGAACAGCGATTTCGCTCGTACCGTAGCCGATTCTTATCAGGCTGGCGTGGAGAGCATGGACTTTACCAATTCTAAATCTGCCACTCGCATTAATGACTGGTGCAAGAAGCAGACTAAAGGCATGATTCCTAGCATCATCGACCAGGTAGACCCTGCAGCCGTTTCTTACCTCCTGAATGCTATTTATTTTAATGGAATCTGGCAGGAGAAGTTTGATGCGAAGAACACTAAACTCGAGAACTTCAGCGGTTACACCCGCGATATTAAGAAGGTGAACATGATGCACCAGAACAAGAAGTTTGCCTATACTGAAAATGATATGTTGCAGGCTGTAGAGCTGCCATACGGAAATGGAAGTTATCAGATGACCGTTCTTCTTCCTAAGGCTGGCAAGAGCATCAGCGAGGTGATGAAGGAGATGGATGCTGATAAACTTCAGAAGTTGAGTAATGACATGGACCGTTGCCAGGTAGATTTAAAATTCCCTAAGTTTACCACAGAGATGGATTTGTCGCTCAACCAGATTATCAGTAAATTGGGAGCTCCAAGCATCTTTCAGCCAGGCACGGCAGATTTCAGCCGTTTTGCCAATGGCAGCTTCTACGTATCGAAGATGTTGCAGAAGGCAAAGATTGAGGTAAGCGAGCGTGGAACCAAGGCTGCTGCCGTAACAGCTGCTGTGATGCTGACCTCGCTGGGCCCTCACGAGATGAAGCGTGTAGAATTTCATGCCAACCGTCCATTCGTTTATTTCATTACCGAACGTAACAGTGGCGCCATTCTCTTCATGGGTCAGTTCCTGGGAGAATAATAACAGAGAATTTGCAGGTTCTTAAAACTAGAAAAGCGAAAGCCAAGTCCGTAATCCGGAATCTGGCTTTCGCTTTTTATTTCGCTTAATACACTTGTTTACTCCTGAAACTTTTCTATGAACTCATCCTCAGTAATGATTGGAATATTGAGTTCATGTGCTTTCTTGTTCTTCGAACTCTGCGAAGCTGCATCGTTGTTAATCAGGAAGTTAGTACTCTTGCTCACACTTCCCGTAACCTTGCCGCCCTGGCTTTCAATATAAGCCTTCAGCTCGTTGCGGTTCTTGTAATGATGCAAATCTCCGGTTACGACGAAAGTCAGTCCCTGACATTTGTTTCCCGTTTCTACAGGCTCCTGCTCCTCGATAATCAGCTCGGACAGCAGATGCTGCACATGCTGGAAATGAACATCATCCTTGAACCAGGCGATAAACTTGGCACTCTTTTCAGGTCCAATACCATCAATGCTTGCAAACTCATCATCGAACATGCTCAGACGCGCCGTTTCTATCAGTTCCTTCACCTTGTAACGGCTGAGCAGTTTTTTAGCCACATCGCCGCCGCAGAGCGGAATATTCAAGGCGTAGAGCAGATGACGGCCGTCAGTATGGCGGCTTTTCTCTACACTCTCCAGAAGATTGCTTACGCTCTTCTTGCCAAATCCTTCGAAACAGGAAATCTCGAACGCATAATTCTTCAGTTTGTAGAAATCAGCATATTCCCTGATAAAACCATGATTGATGAATTTCCAGACAGTCTGTTCTGAGATTCCGTCAATATTGATTCCTTCCTTGCTGACGAAGCGGGCAAATTTCTTAAGTTGTTTGGCTGGGCAGGCTGCATTGGTGCAATGGAGAGTCTTGGTGCCGCTCTCGCTCTCGCGCACTACTGCAGTCGCATGGCAAACCGGACATTCGGCGGGAATGACAAAACTCCCAACAACCTCTGTAATATTGATTACCTTCGGGATAATCTTATTGGCCTTGATGACCTGCAGTCTGGTTCCCTTGTCGCCAATGCCCAGACGCTCGCATTCGCTTACATTGCAGAGCGAGGCACGCTGCACGGTGGTTCCTTCCAGTTCTACCGGTTTGAAAACAGCTACAGGCGTGATGGTGCTGGCTGCGCACGACCATTCGATGTGGTCGAGTACGGTGTCAGCATGTTCATCTTGCCATTTAAAGGCAAATCCTGCCCTTGTAGCGTGGTGGCCTGTAACCGACCCCGTAGCTGCATAAGCCGTATCATCGTAGCAAATCACCAGTCCGTCTACCGGGAAAGGATTCTTCTTGCTTGTCACCTTCTCCGTAAACTTGTCTATTTCCAGCTGGATATTTTCTGTGGTAGGGTGGTCAATACGCTCACGTTCTACAGGATTCATTCCCAGTTCTTTCAGCATCTGCATGCGTTCGCCCCATGAGGTAAGTTCCCGCTCAGTATAAACCAGGGTGAACGGAATCCATTGGATGTGGCGCTGCTTCACCTCTTCAATATCCTTCAGCGTGAGTGAGCCTGAAGCGAGGTTTCGTGGATTGGCGTAATCGCCTTCGCTTTCGATGATGAACTGTTCGAAATCAGTATACGAAATGACGGCTTCTCCTCTTACTACAAGATGTCCTTTCTCTGAAATGGTAGCAGGAATGCCTGAAATGGCTGGAGCCAAGTGGGTAATGTTGGTGCCGATGTGTCCGTTACCGCGGGTAACGATTTTGGTGAGTTTTCCGCCGTCATAGGTTACTACGAGGGTTAGTCCGTCCAGTTTCCATGAAATCCAGATAGGGCGGTCTTCTGCCCATTTTACAAGATCACTTACCTGTTTGGTCTTTGCCAGAGAGAGGGCGGCAAATTCATGCTCCTCTTTCTTTCCTACGATAGAATCTTCTGACACGCGATTAGTAGGGGAGTCAGGCAGAATTTCGCCTGTTTCCTCTTCCAATCTCTTGAGCTGGTCGAAAAGGGCGTCCCACTCATAGTCGGTCATGAGTTCGCCTTTTCCGTTATAATAACTATCCGAAGCTTGGTTGAGTCTTTCAACCAAGCTCTTCATCTGCAATAGTTTCTCTTCCATAATGAATGTTTGAGGATGTTTATCAAATGTTGTGTTTTTCGATGGTCAGAAATTATTCTGCAGGTTCCATGGCTATGGAGAGTTTTTCAAAGGCGAAACGCTGACCTCTGTTTCCTCCATAGTTAACACGTCCGCAGATGCAGAAACCCATCGAAGACAGAAGGTTAATCATCGGCGTATTGTCAAAGTTGGTGTCAACCTTGATGCTAGGTATTTTTTCTACCTCGCACATGCTGTTCACCTTACTGATGAAAATACGCGCCAAACCTTCACGCTGGAAACTAGGCAACGTGGCAAAGCGATGTATTACATAATAATCGCCATCAGTAATCCAGTTGCCTACTAATTTCTTATATTTGGGTTCACCATTCAATATGACTGCTCCATAGACAACCACCTCTTCGTTTACTGTCAGAACGAAGGCGTTGCCATTTTCTATGTCTTTTCTGATGTCTTTTTCTGATGGATATTCCTCAGTCCATTGGTGACGTCCCGATTCTATCATACTTTGGCGAGCCTGGTCGATGACTTTCCAGCAAGCAGCAAAGTCCTTTATATACGCCGGTCTGAAGTTTGTCTTCATATTTATTACGCTTTTATTATTCGGGTGCAAAATTAACAAAAAAAAACGAATTAAACTAAAAAACGGAGGAAAAACTTCACTTTTTTGTTCGTTTTCCTCCGTTTTTCTTGTTTCCTGCTCATTTTGAGCTATTTTTCCTTTTGCTTTTTGCTAGGAACTGGGCAGAATAAGATTCTGCAATATTTGTTCTGAAGATAGACTTCTGTTCTGCTTGTCTACTTCTTTAATCTGTTTTATGCCAGACATTTGTCGAGTTCAGCAATAATAGCATCTTTCTGCTCCTTGATATGCTGACCGATGAATACGATTTTTATCATGCGGTCGCCCAATTCCTGATCCCATTCCTTCTGCAGCTGTGGGTTATTCATCAAGACCTGGGCGAGTTCGTCTTTCGGCATGGTAGCCAACCATTGGCCAGCCTGCTTTACAGTCTTCTGCTTGCCAGCCTGTTCGAACACGTAGCACATGTCGCGCTCATCATCGAAATAGCAGATTCCCTTGGCGCGAACCACGTCTCTAGGCCATTTTCTTGCTACGAAATCATCGAAGAGACCCAGGTCGAAAGGCTTGCGACGATAGTAAACGAAGGTGCCGATTCCGTATTCCTCAACTTCTCCGCCTTCATGATCATGGTCATGATCGTGGTGATGATGATGGTGATGATGCTCATGCTCATCGTGGTCATGATGATGCTCATGTTCGTCTTCCTCGTCTTCCTCGTCATGATGGTGATGATGTTCATGTGCTTCTTCTTCATCATCTTCTTCATGCTCTTCGTTTCTTTCTGATTCAATCTCCTGAATCCAACCGGCTGAAGTGGATACGGTTTCCCAATCAAACTTCTTGGTGTTGACGATCAGATTCAAGTCAACGTCACCATAGTTGCATTCAAAGATTTCTGCCTTAGGCTGGATGGCACGGATAATCTGCTTCAGGTGCTCCAGTTCCTTAGGTTCAACCTCTGCAGCCTTGTTCAGAAGAATGATGTTGCAGAACTCAATCTGCTGGATGACGAGCGAAGCCAGATCTTCCTCATCCATATTCTTCTTCATCAGGTCGCTGCCGTTGGAGAATTCATCCTTCATGCGCAAAGCATCTACTACGGTAACGATGCTGTCAAGGCGCAGAATGCCATTCTCGATGTACTGAGGACCGAGGGATGGGATAGAGCAGATGGTCTGTGCTATAGGAGCAGGCTCGCAGATTCCGGAAGCCTCGATGACAATGTAATCGAAACGCTTCATGTCTACGATTTCCTTGAGCTGTTCTACCAGGTCCATCTTCAATGTGCAGCAGATGCAACCATTCTGGAGAGAAACGAGCGAATCATCTTTCTGACCTACTACGCCACCTTTTTCTATCAGGGCTGCATCAATATTGACTTCACCAATATCGTTGACGATGACGGCAAACTTAATACCTTTTTCGTTAGCTAAAATCTTGTTGAGAAGGGTTGTCTTTCCACTACCCAGGTAGCCTGTCAAGAGCAATACAGGCACTTCCTTCTTTGCGTTCATATTAAAATATTTTAATGTTATACTTCTTAAACCCAGTCTGCTGATAATGCTGCTTTCTCGGGCAGCTGTCATCTGGCAGTCTGACGGTTTTGCGAAACTGCAAAGATTGTGCCACACCTTATTTTTTTGCCATCTTTTTTTCGTACACCCCTTTTTTGTCAGTTATCTTGTGTTATTTTTAGGTTATATTTCATGTTTTTCTCATTTTTCTTTGGTGGTTTCAACTAGAAATAGTATATTTGCAGAGAAAATGTGTTTCTAACAGCACATAAACTTAATGAATAAACATATTTAATATACATAAGTAAGTTAAGATGAAAAAGTTTAAGGTTTTAGTTTTGACGGTTGTGGCAGTCCTTGCGCTGTCATCTTGCGGCACTACTCAGACGGTGCCTCTGACCGGTCGCACTCATCGCATCTCTGTATCCGATGAGCAGGTTCTCAGTCTGTCTAATCAGGAATACACAAAGTACATGGCTTCTGCCAAGAAGTCGACCAATGCAGCCAATACGGCGATGGTTCAGCGGGTAGGAAAAAGACTTGCCAATGCTGTTGAACTCTATTTGAAGCAGAACGGATTTGAAGCCGACGTGAAGAATTATTCATGGGAATTCAACCTGGTACAAGATAAGTCTGCCAATGCATTCTGTATGCCTGGCGGTAAAATCGTGGTTTATGAAGGACTTTTGCCTTACACTCAGAATGAAACCGGTTTGGCAATCGTTTTGGGTCACGAAATAGCTCATGCTGTGGCTAAACATAGTGCTGAGCAGCTCACCAAACAGCAGAATCAGCAAACCGGTACAAGCATCCTGGGAACTGTGTTGAACCAGACAGTAGGTAATGGTGTAGGAAATGTGGCAAGTGCAGTTGCCGGACAGTATTTCTCATTCCGCAATCTGAAGTATTCCCGTGATAATGAAACCGAGGCAGATTACATGGGGCTTATCTTCGCTGCCATGGCTGGTTACGATCCTCAGCAGGCCATTCCTTTCTGGAAGAGAATGTCACAGGGCTCTAGCAGCAATCAGAGTGATATTTTCAGTGATCACCCTTCAGACGCCAAGCGTATTGCAGCCTTGCAGAAGGAAATGCCTACTGCGCTGAAGTATTATAAACCTCAGACAACTTATAAGGTAGGTTCTACGAGCAAGACTTCTACAACCAAGAAGACCAGTAGAAAAAAGAAGACTACAACCCGCAGAAAATAAGGAATTTTCCGAATCTCTCGAATCTGAAGAAATGAATTCATCTTCTCTTTCGAATCTCTCGAATCTGAAGAATCAAATTAAAATAGTTAAGTATGGAGTATTTATCTCATAACCTTTGGCTGGTATGGACGTCGGTGATGTTCATCTGCCTCATCTTAGAGTTGTCTTCCGGCGATTTCTATGTTACTTGTTTTGCCATTGGTGCGCTCATCAGCATTCCTGTGGCATTAGTAGGAGCACCTTTCTGGGTGCAGGTAGTGGTTTGGGCTATCTGCTCTATGCTGAGCATCTGGTTGGTTCGTCCGCATCTGCTGAAATCGCTACACAAGGGTGGGGAAGACCGCCGCAGTAACGCCGATGCGCTGGCAGGACAGATAGGGGAAGTGACCGAGATGATTCCTGCCGGAGGATATGGTAGAGTGAAACTGGATGGAGATGATTGGAAAGCGGAAGCTCCGCATCTTGCCGAACCGCTTGCTGTAGGCGATAAGGTTCGAATCTTAGGTCACGAATCTATCATCCTCAAGGTAGAAAAAGTTTAGGAAGGAAAAGTTTAAATTCAACATTATTCACTTAATCGTATAAACATCATGAACATAGGAATTTATGTGCTGGTGGCTCTAGTAGCACTTGCACTCGTAGTGGTTAAGAAAACCATCGTCATCATCCCTCAGAGTGAGACGAAAATCATAGAGCGTCTCGGACGATATTTTGCTACGCTCAAGCCGGGTATTAATATCATCATTCCTTTCATTGACCATGCCAAGGATATTGTGGCGATGAGAAACGGAAGATACCTTTATACAAACAGCATCGACCTTCGTGAACAGGTCTACGATTTCGACCGTCAGAACGTAATCACTAAGGATAATATACAGATGCAGATAAATGCGTTGCTCTATTTCCAGATTGTGGACCCATTCAAGAGTGTGTATGAAATCAACAATCTGCCAAACGCCATAGAGAAACTGACCCAAACCACCTTGCGTAATATAATAGGTGAGATGGAACTTGACCAGACGCTTACCTCCCGCGATACGATTAACACCAAACTCCGTGCAGTTTTGGATGATGCAACCAATAAGTGGGGAATCAAGGTAAACCGAGTAGAGTTGCAGGATATTACACCTCCTGAGAGTGTGCTCCAGGCCATGGAAAAGCAGATGCAGGCTGAACGCAACAAGCGAGCTACCATCCTGACTTCTGAAGGTGAGAAGGAAAAGCAGCGCCTGCTCTCAGAAGGTGAGAAGGCTGCCATCGTGAACAAGGCTGAGGCTGCCAAACAGCAGGCTATCCTGAATGCAGAAGGTGAGGCTACTGCCCGCATCCGTAAGGCTGAGGCCGAGGCTATTGCCATTCAGAAGATTACGGAAGCTGTAGGACAGAGTACGAATCCAGCCAACTATCTCTTGGCTCAGAAATACATCAGTATGATGCAGGAAGTAGCTCAGGGTAAGGATAATAAGGTGGTTTATCTGCCATACGAGGCAACCAATCTCTTGGGTTCTATCGGAGGAATCAAAGACCTTTTCAAGGGGTAAAGACCTTTGAGTCAATGGATAATGCCCTTTGGCTCAAGATTGGCTCAAAAAATTAAGCACTCTGAATATCAGTAAACTGCAAGTTCAGTAAGTAAAAATATTAAACAGGATAAAAATGAAGAAAATCTGTATCGTTGCAGGCGCAAGACCTAACTTTATCAAGGTTGCGCCCGTAATTAGAGCAATTCGTAATGCTCAGGAAGCTGGTAACGAAATCAGCTATCAGTTGGTTTACACAGGAAAAGAGGATGATCCGACTTTGGAATCTTCTCTTTTCGATGACTTAGGCATTCAGAAACCGGATGCTTATCTCGGCGTAGACTGTCCAAACATGAACGAACTTACCGGACAGGTGATGGGTCAGTTTGAGCGCTATCTGCAGCAGAATGCTACAGATGTTGTCATTGTGGTTGATGATCTGGCTTCAACCATGGCCGTGGCTATTGTTACCAAGAAGCAGGGTGTGCAGCTTGCTCATATTGCAGCCGGAACCCGCAGTTTTGACATTACCATGCCAAAGGAAATCAACCGTCTGGTGATTGATGGCTTGTCAGATATTCTCTTTACCGCTGGCATTTCAAACAACAGCATCGCCAACAAGGAAGGTGCAGAATTGTCTAAGGTTTACATGGTAGGAAATGTGCTTATCGACAACATCCGCTTCCTTCAGTCTAAAATGCAGCGTCCGGAAGTCATGGACGAGTTTCATCTGAAAGAAGGCGAATATATGGTTTTGACCTTGAACCGCAAGGCCATCGTCAATAACATTGATGAGATGAAATCGCTCATTTCTGTCATAGATGAAGAGGCGCGCCAGGCTGGAGTGAAGGTAATTGCTCCGCTTCGAGGTAAAGCCTTGGGCTTCGTGCTCGCATTCAAGGCTTATCAGGAAGAGAGTAATCATCAGAGTGGAATCCAGGTGGTTCAGCCGCTCGATTATCTGTCGTTTGCTTATCTTACAGCTCACGCCAAAGGTGTGATTACCGATTCGGGTAATGTGGCTGAAGAAGCTACCTTCAATGGGGTTCCTTGCATTACGCTCAACAGCTATACTGAGCATATTGAAACCGTAAAGGTGGGTACAAACGAACTGGTTGCTGAAGATCCGGAGTTACTGAAGCAATCTATGCAGAAACTTCTGAAGGGTGAATGGAAGAAAGCGGGCATTCCTGACAGATGGGATGGCCGCTCAGCAGAAAGAATAGTCCAGATTCTCGCTGAATAGAATCTAAACTCATAGGTATAATCTCATGGAGAGAGATGATTCTATGTAAACTGATTCTTTTCAGAATAAACTTAGAGGTTCACTTCAATATGATTATATTGAAAAGTGAACCTCTTTCTTTTTATGCTTTATCTTTTTCTTAGCTTAAAACCATCCTTTTCTTTAATCTTTTTCAGGCACTTTTGGCACAGGATAGTCGTATTGCTTGAAATAGGACGGCGTCTTATTATCATACCATACTCCTTCTACGTTTAAGCCGATAGAGAAAGTCTTTTTGGAATTAGTGTATCTTACACCGGCTCCTAAAACGTTGGCGCCAGGTACTCCCATTCCGTAGCCACCCGGCATGATTCCTCTGCCCATACCCCAAGGATACATTCCGTAGCCCCAAGGCGAATAGCCGTATGGACCATAGCCATAACCGCCATAACGGCCGTAGAGAGAATTGTAATTGTTGGCTACACTAAGCTGACCGTAAACGTAAGCCTCCCAATGCTCATTAAACTGGTAGCCCAGAATGCCGTAGACTCCACCGTCATGATAACTGTCTCCACCATAGTTTACGTTGTTGATATAAGTGCCCAGAGCCAGCCAGAGTTTGTTGTCTTTGGTAAGTGGCGTTAGGTAGGTTGCATCGATGGTCTGAGTGAAACCGCCTCTGTGAGGCACATTCTTGCCGAATGTGGCAAAGGCAGAAAGATCTACCGAGAGATTCAATCCCTTGTGCAGCCCCCAGCCATAGCCCAACGGATAACTCAAGCCGTTGGTAAGGTTGGAGATGGGATTATTATAATAGGTGCTGTCTAGCGAAGCATCACCCAGCAATCCGTTTTTGCCGAGAGTTTCTTTCTTATCTGATAGTCGGGCAGGAGTCATATATGCATTCTTCACCGGCTTTCCCTGATAAATCATAGGTTTTCCTGCCTGGTAAACCGTATCGCCAGGCAGCAACCATTCTTCTCGCGGACTGTCCGGACTGTGCAATGGTCCGAAGCTTACCTGTTGCTGTGCACTTGCTTCTGTAGTGAGGAAAGTGCAAAAAGCGATGATAATATATGTTTTTTTCTTCATAATTGATTGCATTTTCTGTCTTCTGCTGCAAAGATATGAAGAATGTATGAAACAAAGGAACTTTTCCCGCATAAAAAATCAATTTTTTAGAATAAAATCATTATCTTTGCATCCGATAACATAAATAGATGTAAAATTATACAAAAATATGAAGAAGATCATCAGATTATTGACACTCGCTCTTCTTACGGTGCCTACTACGACATTCGCTCAGAGTGAAGGCAATCAGAACACATCAGAACCAGCCGGAAAAGTTGTGGCGTCTAAGCCCGATTCTCTGCTCGACTGGGAAACACCGCACGATCCAACTTGCCCTCAGGTGTTGCTGGAAACTACGATGGGCAACATTCTCGTGGCTCTCTACAACGATACTCCCAAGCATCGGGATAATTTCCTGAAACTTGTCAATTCGGGCTATTATGACGGTTGCATCTTTCAGCGTGTCATCAAGAATTTCATGATTCAGGGTGGCGATTATTCATGCAGAAAGGTAAACATGGAAAAGCCGCAGAAGTTTGATGTAAACTATACGGTTCCGGCAGAAATCATCTATCCTAAATATTATCATAAGCGCGGACAGCTCTGTGCTGCTCGCGAAGGAGATGATGAAAATCCGATGAAAGCTTCGGCGTCTACTGATTTCTACATCACCTGGGGCAGAAATTTTTCTCCCCGGCAGATGGAATATTATGTAGAAAAACTGAAACGGGACGGCAAGTATTACGCCATTCCTTCAGAACAGTTGCAGAAGGGCTACATCAAGCATGGTGGTGTTCCTCACCTTGACAACGGCTACACTGTATTCGGAGAGGTGCTTGAAGGCATGGATGTGGTTGATAAGATTCAGAATGTGGCTACCGATAAGGCGAACAACGACAGACCTCTCACGGATGTCATCATCCTGAAAGCCAAACAGATGAAGTAACTTTCGGATGGTAAACTGAAGAAATAAGTAACTGAACCCATTAAAAGGGAAAAATCGATAAGTAAAAATATTAAATACGAGAAAAATGAAGTCATTAAAGGAATTATATAGAATAGGTAAGGGACCATCGAGCAGTCATACGATGGGGCCTCAGCGTGCTGCCAAACTTTTTCTGGAGCGTTGCCCTAACGCTTCTTATTATGAAGTAACCCTCTATGGAAGTCTGGCTGCTACAGGTAAGGGACACATGACTGATGTGGCAATAGAAGAAGTACTCAGACCTCATAAAACTGTGAATATTATCTGGCAGCCACAGACTTTCCTGCCTTATCATCCCAACGGAATGAAATTTGTGGGCAAGGATCTGAACGGCGATGTTATTGATGAATGGACCGTTTACAGTATTGGTGGTGGAGCCATATCAGATGGTACTGCCGGCAACGAAGAGCTGGGCGCCAAGGATGTTTATGATCTGAACAAGCTAGCCGATATCAAGCAATGGTGCTATGATAACGGACGCTCATTCTGGGAGTATGTTGAGAAATGCGAATCGGAAGATATCTGGGATTATCTCGATATGGTTTGGCAAACGATGAAGCAGAGCATCAGGAATGGTTTGGACCATGAAGGTGTTTTGCCTGGTCCGCTGAAGCTACAGCGTAAGGCTGCCACCTATTATATAAAGGCGAAGGGCTACCGTGCTTCCCTGCAGAGCCGCGGCTTGGTTTATGCTTATGCGCTGGCTGTGAGCGAAGAGAATGCTTCGGGTGGCACCATCGTTACAGCTCCTACCTGTGGCGCCTGTGGTGTATTGCCAGCCGTACTATATCACATGTTTACATCTCATGATATGAGTGAACAGCGCATCTTGAGAGCCTTGGCTACAGCCGGATTGGTGGGCAACATCGTAAAGCAGAATGCTTCTATCAGCGGTGCTGATGTAGGTTGCCAGGGCGAGGTAGGTGTTGCCTGCGCCATGGCTTCGGCTGCAGCCTGTCAGCTTTTCGGAGGCAGTCCGGCTCAGGTAGAATATGCTGCCGAAATGGGATTGGAGCATCATCTCGGAATGACCTGCGACCCGGTTTGCGGACTGGTTCAGATTCCTTGCATCGAGCGAAATGCCTTTGCTGCCGCCCGAGCTTTGGATGCAGACCTCTACGCTTCCTTCTCAGATGGCCATCATACCGTATCTTTCGACCGTGTAGTTGAAGTGATGCGACAGACGGGTCATGACCTACCTTCGCTTTACAAGGAAACAAGCGAAGGCGGTTTGGCAAAGGGATTTCCAAGAGACATTTGATTATAAAATGCTTCGCTGAATCATAAAATGTTTTTCAGCTATTTTATTCAGTTTGGTAAGAGGGCTTTTATTTTGGCACGCTATTTGTTAGCCCCCTTGCCAAACAATAATAAAGTAAATACGAATAAAAACATTTTATATTATGGCACAGAAAGGTAATATTGGTGTAACGACAGAGAACATTTTCCCTGTCATCAAGAAATTCTTATATTCAGATCACGACATCTTCCTCCGCGAGATGGTTTCAAACGCCGTAGATGCTACACAGAAGTTGAAGACTCTTGCTGCTCAGGGCGATTTCAAGGGCGAGATAGGCGAAACAACCGTTCGTGTCTCTCTCGATGAGAAGGCTGGAACCTTGACTATCAGCGACCATGGTATAGGTATGACTGAGGAGGAAATCGATAAATATATCAACCAGATTGCATTCTCAGGCGTAACCGACTTCCTCGATAAGTATAAGGAGAATGCCAACGCCATCATCGGTCACTTCGGTCTCGGCTTCTATTCTTCTTTCATGGTAGCCAGCAAGGTAGAAATCATCACTAAGAGCTACAAAGAGGGAAGCAAGGCTGTAAACTGGAGCTGCGATGGTTCACCTGCTTTCGAAATCGAAGATGCAGACAAGGCTGAGCGTGGTTCAGACATCATCCTCCATATTGCTGATGACTGCAAGGAATTCCTGCAGAAGAGCAAGATTGAGGAACTTCTGAACAAGTACTGCAAGTTTATGGCAGTGCCTGTAGCCTTCGGCAAGAAGACCGAGTGGAAGGACGGCAAGAATGTGGAGACTGATGAGGATAACATTATTAATAATGTGGAGCCTCTCTGGACCAAGACTCCTAGCACCTTGAAGGATGAGGACTACAAGAAGTTCTATCACACCCTTTATCCGATGCAGGACGACCCGTTGTTCTGGATTCATCTGAATGTAGACTTCCCATTCAATCTCACGGGTATTCTCTACTTCCCACGCATCAAGAGCAGCATCGACATGCAGCGCAACAAGATTCAGCTCTATTGCAACCAGGTGTTCGTAACTGACCAGGTAGAAGGCATTGTACCAGAATTCCTCACATTGCTTCATGGTGTAATCGACTCACCTGATATACCATTGAACGTTTCACGTTCTTACTTGCAGAGTGATTCGAATGTAAAAAAGATTTCTACATACATCACCAAGAAAGTGGCAGACCGTCTGCAATCTATCTTCAAGAACGACCGTAAAGAGTTTGAAAACAAATGGGATGACCTGAAGATTTTCATCAATTACGGTATGCTTACTCAGGAAGATTTCTACGAGAAAGCAAATAAGTTCGCCTTGTTCAAAGATACAGACAGCAAATATTATACTTTCGAAGAATATCAGACTCTGATTAAAGACAATCAGACAGATAAGAACGGTAGTCTGATTTATCTGTATGCCAACAACCTCGACGAACAATATACATACATTGATGCTGCAAAGAACAAAGGCTACAATGTATTGCTGATGGACGGACAATTGGATGTTCCGATGATAAACATGCTGGAACAAAAGTTCGAAAAGAGCCATTTCACACGTGTCGACAGTGATGTAATCGACCGTCTGATTGTCAAAGAAGAACAGAAAGGTGAAGAATTGGCAGATACCAAACGTGAAATTTTGGCAACTGTATTCAACGGCCAGTTACCTAAGGTACAGAAGACAGAGTTCCATGTAGAAACACAAGCTATGGGAGAAACATCCGCTCCTATCATTATAACTCAGGCTGAATATATGCGTCGTATGAAAGAAATGGCCAACATACAGCCGGGAATGAGTTTCTATGGAGAAATGCCGGATATGTTTAACTTGGTTCTGAATGTCGACCACAAACTGGTGAAACAAGTTTTGAATGATGCGGACAACTCTTGCAAAGCTGCTCTTGAACCTATTGAAGCTGAAATGACCAGTCTGAATAAACGTCACGACGAACTTCACAAAGCACAGGAAGGTAAAAAAGCCGATGAAATACCTCAAGCAGAAAAAGATGAATTAAGTGATGTTGAGAAAAAGTTGGCCGATGAAAAGACCAAGAAAGAAGCTGTTTTAGGTGAATACGCAGGTGGTAACAAAGTAATCCGCCAATTGATTGACCTTGCTCTGTTACAAAACAACATGTTGAAAGGTGAAGCTTTGACAAACTTTGTAAAACGCAGTATCGAACTGATTTAACAAATCTATCACATTTTGCTATCAAAAGCGTCGGGAAGTTCATTTCCGGCGCTTTTTTATTCTAAAAAACGATTGGAAACGAAGATTTCTTTCTATATTTGGAGCGACACATACAAAGATTCGACATCCATGAAACATTATCTATATATACTTTTTCTTCTCTTTTTACTACTTCCTCCCATCCATGCACAGAAAGTGGGACTGGTACTGAGCGGAGGAGGTGCCAAAGGCCTAACCCATATCGGCATTATCCGCGCATTAGAAGAAAACGGTATCCCCATAGATTATATTGCAGGCACATCCATGGGAGCCATTGTCGGTTCACTTTATGCCATGGGCTATTCTCCCGATGAAATGGAGGCTTTACTCAAATCCGATGACTTCAAACGCTGGTATTCAGGTAATGTGGAAGAGAAATACATCTATTATTTCAAGAAAAATCCTCCAACACCCGAATTTATCAACATCCGTATCTCCTTAAAAGACTCGCTGAAGAATGTCAAACCTCAGTTTTTGCCTACCAGCATTGTAGATCCCATTCAGATGAATATTGTATTTCTGCAATTATTCGGTCAGGCAACAGCTGCAAGCAAGGCCAATTTTGACAGCCTGTATATTCCCTTCCGCTGTATAGCTTCGGATGTGTACAACAAAAGACCACTGATATTGAAAAAAGGAGATCTGGGAGATGCCGTACGTGCCTCCATGAGTTTTCCTGCCATGTTCAAGCCTATCGAAA
>OLGA01001425.1_pt1 | contig 18847 bp, 14 predicted proteins | sample 1604881 | NCBI WGS metagenome assembly OLGA01 (sample SAMEA3888896, study PRJEB22519) | human gut metagenome | biome: human gut; feature: human-associated habitat; material: faeces | place: Denmark | collected 2009 | reverse complement strand
GTACCGGGACTCCACGATTTCCAATAAGTCCCTATCTTCCGTTTCTTTCAAAGGGTGCAGAAGCCATTCGTCAATACTCTTCTGTGTGCGCTGGACCGCATCATTGATGAGGCTGCGATTCAAACTGCGGGGCGAGAGCTTCCGCAGGAAAAAGCTGGATACAGTTTCTATACGACTGGCAAAGTAAAGGCCGTTGAGCTGCTGGCTGACCGGCAAAAATAATAATACTTATTTGCTATTTTGGGTTGTTGGTACTATGAAATTCTATCGATTAGCTTCCGGTTTTGCGACAAAAAGCGGTTCGTTGCTCCCGACAAAAAACGGGGGCACGAATTCCCGACACTAACAGTTTTCCTGACGAACGCTAACAAAATTAACAAAACAGGTGGTGAATGTTGACTAATTAACATTAAAATGTTATAATTAGCCGTAATTGTATGACTATTGACAGTTGTGGGCGTTGCCACCGTTACTGTTTTGAAAGGACTGTGGGGCGTTCTTTTTTGGAAAAGCGGATTTATGCGTCAGCAAGGATGATTTGTGCCTTTTGACATGAGAATATCCGAGAAATGTTTGAAAAAGTTTGAAGGAATTAGTATTAAACTAGCGTTAGGAGTGCATGAAATATGGACGTTTTGTGTATTGGAGAAACTCTAGTAGATATTATCACCCACCCCGTATCTAACACCTTTTTTAACAACGATAGTACCAATGTACAGGAGATTTTGCTGAAGACCGGCGGTGATGCGCTGAACAATTCTGTAGATCTGGCAGTGATTGGGAACTCCGTAACCTATGTGGGCCGCATTGGGTCGGATGTGTGCGGGAATTATATTATGGATATCTGCACTAGGGCGGGAGTTGATATGAGCCACACAATCCGGTCAGAGACTCCACATGGTAAAATGAATATCCTCATTGACGAGGAGGGAAACCGGGCATTCTATTACTTTCCCGGTGTTTCAAGGGAGTTTACTTCGGCGGATGTGGATCTCTCCCTATTGCGGCAGTGCAAAATTCTCCAACTAAGCAGCACCTTCCATCTGCCCAACTTTGACGGAGCCAACGGGGCCGCTTCGCTGTTGAAAATGGCGCAGGAAATCGGTGTGATTACGTCCATGGATGTGACTAAAGACCCAACAGGACGGTGGAATGAAATATTATCCCCATGTTATCCTTACTTGGATTATTTTCTTCCCAGTGAGGAGCAGGCGATGCTGTTGGCGGGCACGGAAGATGTGGAAGCCATGGCGGATTTCTTCCTGAAGGGCGGCGTGAAATGTGTGGTAATCAAGCTGGGAAGCCGGGGCTGCTTCTGCAAAACGGCGCAGCTGTCCTTTTACTGCGGCTGCTACGATGTTCCGGTAGTGGAGACTACCGGTGCGGGAGACGCGTTTGTGGCAGGCTTTCTCAGCGGCGTCTTGCGGAACGGGTCCATGGAGGACTGTGTTCGCCTGGGGACCGCTGCTTCCGCGCACGTTATTCAATGTGTCGGTGCCAATACGGGCATTCGGGATCTGAAAACGCTGCTGGCATTTATAGGGACGCATCCTCTTGAGATTCGATATACGGGGAAATGATTCTTTAAAGTTGAGGTTTATTCATGTTAAATGAACGACAAATGTCAATCCTTACCTATATTACGGAGCATGGTGAGGCAAAAAATACGGCGCTGCAGTCTTTGATCGGGGACTGTTCCATGATGACGCTCTGGAGGGATTTGACCAAGCTGGAGCAGGAAGGACGGATCATCCGCGTCCGCGGCGGTGCGATTGCTGCCCAGGGCCCCATGGCCGGACAAGAAGCGAATTTTACCTGCCGCGCAAAGCAGAATGTCTCTGCAAAAGAAGACATTGCCAGGATTGCCGCAGATCTGGTATATCCGGGCCATGCATATTATTTGGACGCGGGGTCCACAATTCTGACGCTGACCTATTTTCTGCATGAGGGCAGCTATACAGTGGTCACCAGCGCGGCCAACACAGCGGCAGAGCTGGCACAGAAGAATCGCTACAATATTACACTTTTAGGGGGACAGGTCAGCGGCGTGACGCTTTCATGCTCCGGACCGCAGGCTGAGCAGATGCTGGATGGCATGAACATTGATGTGGCGATCATGGCTGCCTCCGGCTATTCCTTTAATGGTGGTTTTACAAGCGGTTCATTACAGGAGGCACAGCTGAAGCAGCGGGTGATTCGGAAAGCAGCCTGCACAATGATGCTGATGGATTGTGGAAAGATCGGACGGAGCCATCCCTTCACCTTTGCATCGCTGGACGATGTAGATGTACTGGTGGGGGACAGTATGCTCACGCCTGAGTTTGTGAGAGAGGCAGAGGCGCACAATGTCCGTGTATTCAGCGTCAACGATGGATTGACCCCAGAGGAGCGCAGTGCGATCATGAAGGAGCTGTTTGCGCACAAATACAGATAATACTGGTAAAGCCGCGAAACCCGCCAGAGTCTATCTGGCGGGTTTCGTTATAAGCGATGGGAAGCAGTACCCATTACGGTACTGCTTCCCATCGCTATATGGAAGGAAGAGAAAAATGGTTTGAATTTGGGGAAGAAAATCAGATGCCGTACTTGTTTTCGCGCAGCTGCTCCAGTTCCGTGCAGTTGTGGCTGCAGACATGGCCGGGAAGCGGCAGGATCCGCTCATGGATGGCATCCACGATCCAGGAGGGCTGGGGGAAGAAGCACTCCTCAAGTTCGTGGGCGGGGGTGATCCAGTTCTTCGCACCCACGACGACCGGGGGCGCATCCAGATAATCGAAAGCAAGCTCCGTGATGTTGGATGCCAGATTGCGCATGAAAGAATTGCGTTCACAGGCGTCGCCGGTGACGACGATGCGGCCTGTTTTCTTCACGGATTCGATGACCTTTTCATACTGGAAGGGGACCAGGGAACGGGCGTCGATGACCTCGGCGGAAACGCCATACTGATTCTGGAGAATATCGGCGGCCTCTATGGCGCGATACAGTGTTGCTCCAATGGAGAGGATGGTGACGTCCGTGCCGCAGCGTTTTACGTCCGGCTCACCCAGCGTGATTTCGTATTCCTCCTCGGGAACGCCCTCTGGGTGGAAACGTTCGCCCATGTCATAGATCCGCTGACTTTCCAAAAAGATGACAGGGTCGGTGCCGTTCAGTGCTGACTGCATCATGCCCTTGGCGTCATAAGGCGTAGCGGGGAAGACTACCTTCAGGCCGGGGATATGGGCACACAGGGCGGACCAGTCCTGAGAGTGCTGGGCACCGTACTTGGAACCTACACTCATTCGAATCACCACCGGCATCCGCAGCACACCGGCGCTCATACTCTGCCACTTGGACAGTTGGTTGAACAGCTCATCGCCGGCGCGGCCGAGGAAATCAGCGTACATGATCTCCGCTACCACACGACCGCCGCTCATGGCATAGCCAACGGCTGCACCCACAATGGCCGCTTCACTAATGGGAGAGTTGAATAGACGGTGATAGGGAAGTGTTTCCGTGAAGCCGCGGTAGACCGCATAAGCACCGCCCCAGTCCCGAACGTCTTCGCCGAAAGCAATGAGAGTGGGATCCTCGTAAAATTTCTTTAGAATGGGCTCCGCAATGGCATCCCGGATCTGATAGACCTTGTTCTTACTGACAGGGTTCCCCTTTTCATCCAGCCCCTTGCGGACCTTTTTGGCGATGGCCTGTGCCCGAGGGGATTCCTCATAGGGCAGCAGGGTTTCCGCTTTGCGATTTTCATCCATGGTGCGGACAGTCTGATTGGAGAACATCAGTTCACCGATAGCATTTGGTTTTTTTCCAAACACATCAATGCGGGGGGAAACAGTCTCGTCAATGGCCAGTTTCATATTTCGAAGCATATCCGCCGCCACGCCAGTACGAATAGCCTCTAAGTCTGCCTGCGTGCAAAGACCAGCTTCCATCAGTTGCTTTCCGTAAGCCAGAATAGAATCCTGGGCCTCCCAGGCCTCAATCTCCTCCTTGGTGCGGTAACTGCTGGAGTCGGAGGGGGAGTGGCCGGAAATGCGGTAGGTCACTACATCCAGCAGGGCAGGGCCGTGCTGCTTGATAATGTCCTTTTTCCGGGCATAAGCATCGATAACAGCCAGCGGATTGTAGCCGTCCACACGCTCAGCGTACATCTGGCTGGGCAGCAGGCCGGCGCCGATCCGAGCGGGAGTCTGATAGCCCATGGTCTCGCCGTTGGTCTGACCTCCCATACCGTAGCTGTTGTTCCAAATATTGAACAGAATCGGCATACCGGTGAACTCATCGCCCCAGAGGGTGCGGATCTGATCCATGGAGCTGAAGACCATGCCCTCCCAAACGGGACCGCAGGCGGTGGCCGCATCACCAATGTTGCAGACAACGATGCCGTCTTTGTGGTTGGAGAGTTTATAGAGGGCCGCACCGGGCGCGATAGAGCCGGAGCCGCCTACGATAGCATTGTTGGGATAGATGCCGAAGGGGGTGAAGAAAGCGTGCATGCTGCCGCCCAAACCACGGTTAAAGCCGTTTTCCCGGCCAAAGGTCTCACAGGTCATGCCGGAAGTCCCGGCCCAGCGCCCGGATATCCAGCTGGCTGTTTCCCAGAACTCTGAGGATTTTTCCACCATCAAAGTCCTCCATAATGGAGCGGAGCTGTTCTTCCGGCAGAGTTTCTACGGCTCGCAGGCCCCGGGCCAAAATTTCGCCGTGGCTCCGGTGAGAGCCAAAGGAGAAGTCGTTAATGGACAGGTGGTAGGCCTGACCTACATAAGCGGCCTCTTGTCCGATACCCAAATGAGCCGGACCGGGGTGATTGTAAGGAACGCCCTGATACTCACCAGTGGTTTTGATGAGTTGGATCATGGTTTCAAATTCCCGGATATAGCACATATCCCGATAGATTCGGATCAGATCCTCTCTGGGGAAGTTTCCAACTTCGTCCTTAACGGTTTTCTGGTACTGATTTTCCAGAATGTCGGTAAACTCAATTTTGCCGGGTGCCCGCATTTCTCTGGGGTCCACAAATAACTGCTTAGACATCTTTCAGCTCTCCTTCTGCCGTTATGCCGGCTCAATATTTGCAGATGGCTTCCCGCAGGATCTCCGCCACAGTGGGATGCGGGAACACAATTTCTTTCATATCCGCCACAGTCAACTCCAGCTCCATACAGATGCCTGCAGCAATGATGAACTCAGACGAGTAATTTGCCAGCACCTGGGCACCCAGCAGAGTCTTTGTACGTTTATCGAAGACCAGCTTGCAGATGCCGTTGCCACCTTGGTTTTCCGCCACATAGCGGCCGCTGTAGCTCATAGGCAGCTTGACAACCTTAACATCGTAGCCCTTCGCTTTGGCGGATTCCTCTGTCTCACCTACGCTGCTGAGCTCCGGCACTGTATATAGGACGCTGGGAATCGCCTGATAGCGCATTCGGTCGCGTTTTCCGAGAATATTGTTGACAGCGACCTCCGCTTCCCGGTATGCGGTATGGGCCAGCATGGCTTTGCCATTGGCATCGCCTACGGCATAGATACCAGGCACATTGGTCTGCATCCGCTCGTCTGTAACAATGGCCCCCCGCTCTGTCAGCACACCGACATTTTCAAGGCCAATGCCTGCGGTGTTGGGTTTACGGCCAATGGACAAAAGCACCTTATCAGCAGGGAGTGTGCAGGTTTTTCCTCCTTGCTCATAGATGACGGAGCCCTCCCGGATCTCTGTAACCTTGGCGTTCAGCAGGAAGTGCATGCCCTCTGCCTCACAGTTTTTCTGAAGAATTTTCACCATGTCGCGGTCACTGGGGCCGCCGATATGATCCTGCATTTCTACGACTGTCGTGTCTACATCTGCCATGGCGTAATAAGTTGCCATTTCCAGTCCGATGACACCGCCGCCAAGCACCACCAGATGCTGAGGAAGCTCCCGCAGTGCCAACATTTCCCGGTTAGTCAGCACGAAGCCGGAGGCAAGTCCTTCCTTCAAGCCAGGAATGGGAGGAACGGCGCAGGAAGACCCAGTAGCAATAATGAGATTCTTGGCTGTATAGGTTTGACCGCCAGCTTCAACAGTACAGCCATCGGCGGTGCGGCCGGTGATGACGCCTTTTGCGTCCACAACATCCACATGACAGGCTTTCAGTGTAGCGCCCACACCGCCCACCAGCGTGCGGATCACCTGCTCTTTTCGGTCAATAACGGCGCTGTGATCCAGTGTAACATCTTTGGCATGGACACCGTAGGCCTGACTGTGCTTGGCATGGGCATATAGTTTGCCGCTATACAGCAGGGTTTTGGTAGGGATGCAGCCCTCATTAAGACAGGTGCCGCCCAAATGGGCCTCTTCGATGCACAGAACCTTTTTTTGGGCCTGTCCCGCCCGCTCAGCGGCCAGATATCCGCCGGGGCCGCCGCCTAAAACAATAATATCATATTCCATCCTATGCACTCCTTAATTCACTCCGCCAGCAGTGCGGAAAAATGTTCCAGAACTGTTTTCAGCTCTTTCAGGAAGCGAGAGGCCGGTGCGCCATCCATGGCTCGGTGGTCATAGGTCAGGGAGAGGCCCATGGCGGGATAAACGGAAATGTGCCCGTCGGCCATACGGACCCGGTCCACCATGCAGTCAACGCCCAGAATGCCGGTTTGGGGAGGATTGATCACAGGGGTGAACATCTCGATATCCAGTGTTCCCAGATTGGATACCGTGAATGTGGCACCGCTCAACAGGTCCGGACTAATGGAACCTCCCTGGGCGGCAGCAGCCAATTCTTTGGTTTCCTTGGCGATTTCCGCCAGGGACTTGGTATCCGCATTGAAAATCGTGGGAACCAGCAACCCTCTCGGCGTATCCACCGCCATGCCCAGGTGAACGTGGTCAAAGTAACGGATCTTATCATCCATCCAGTGGGCATTCAGAACAGGATGATGCTTCAAAACACGGGAGACTGCATAGAGGATCAGATCATTATAGGTAATGCCGGGAAGCTCCAGAGATTCGGCGGCTTTCAATTCCTTGCGGTATGCGATGATGCTGCTGGCGTCAAAGGAACTATGATGGGTGAGCTGCGCCATGGTAGCCAGAGAATTGTGCATGGAATCCGCAATGATCTTCCGCATGTGGGAGATCTTTTCATCGTGATATCCCAGGACGGAGGATGTCTCGGACGCGACGGCGGCAGGAGCCTGCTGATCGGCCAGCGTGACCCGGCCGCCTAACCCAGTTCCCGGTATACCAGCTGTAGAACCGGCTGCCACTGCGGCAGAGGTACTGCGGCCGGCTGCCAGCACATCCCGCTCCAGAATACGGCCATGAGGACCAGTGGGGGTCACACCGGTCAAATCCACATGGAGCCGCTCTGCGGCCACTCTAGCCCGAGGGGATACACCGGCAGCCGCTGTGGGAGCAGTGAGTTGTACGGCCATGGGCGCGGCTGCCACCGCGGGAGTAGCTGCCTGCGCCGTTTCCGGCGCAGCGGGCGACACATCTGCATGAGGACCGAAAGCGGAGATATCCTCTCCGGGGGTGCCGATCACCGCCACTTCAGAAAGGCAAGGCACGTCGTCCTGCTCCTGATAAAATACTGCAAGCAGTGTGCCGTCTACTTTGGCCTCCTCATCGAAGGCGGCTTTGTCAGTTTCGTAACTAAATAGGGTCTCGCCGGTATGAACCGGGTCCCCAACCTTTTTGGCCCAGCTGGTAATGACGCAGCTTTCCACGGATTGTCCCTGCCGGGGCATGATAACTACTGTTGCCATGTTTGCACCCTCCACATGTTGTTATGATTTATGATGATATATATTCCGTTTAGAATTTGTTATATATCATATTTTTGACATGATTATAACAACATGCATTGAGCGTGTCAAGATGATTTTGAAAAAACACTTCATTTATGATAAAATAAGACGAGGTCAATTTTATGTTAAGAGCAAGGCAATATGGTTAATTTTCTGACAAGCATCTGTATATCCATGGTGCAGATTGTGCAATATAGCCAGTGCAAAAGGGAGCATTTGTGGGGTGAGGCTTGCATTTTACCTTGACAGCAGCAAATGCGGATGTTAAAACAGTCATAACAAAAACGTTATATTTCAAAAGCGCATGGTTTTAATGTATGTTGCCTGTGGTTTTAGTTTTGGTGACTCGAAAAAGGAAAGGATCTATCTGAAAAATGGCTGATTTTGACATCAATAGGCTCCCCGCAAAGCCAACAGAACGGGTTATTAAAGCAAAAGAGATGTTTTTGGAAGAGAATCCAGAAATGTGCTGTCAGAGAGCCATTATTTATACAGAGGTGTACCGAAACCTGTCCGGGAGATGTCCCACGATTTTGCTGAGAGCAAAGGCTTTGTGCAGGACATTGGAAGAACTCCCAATCTTCATTCAGCCCCAGGAGGTCATCGTTGGACACTCAGCTTCTCGTCCACGCTCTGCGGAGGTATTTCCGGAAGTGAATATCAATTTTACGGATGAGATCGACCAGTTTGAAACCCGGAAGTACAATCGGCTACGAGTTAGACCAGAGGTACGGGCGAGCCTGTTGGAAATTGCTCCGTTTTGGAAAGGGAATACACCGCACGATTATTTGATGAGGCAGAGAACAGCGGCAATTCAGAACGCCTACGTCTGCGGACTGTTGTCTGATCCTCATGAGGGGAGCGGTTTTGCGCATGTGGCAATGAATTATCAGCAACTGCTTCAATTTGGAATTTACGGAATGTTGGAAAGGGTGAGAAAACAACGGGATACACTAAACCGATCTGATCCCGCGTATGATGGAAAATTGGCTTTTTATGATGCCGAGGAAGAGGTTTGTGTCGGTGTGCTTGTTTTTGCGGAGCGCTACCGCAGACTGGAGAAGAAAATGGCCGCGCAGGAGAAGGATCCGTGCAGAAAGGTGGAATTGACCGCAATTAGCCGCGTCCTGGCCCGCGTGCCTGCGCAGCCTGCGTCATCTTTCCATGAAGCATTGCAGATGGTTTGGCTAATGCAGTTGATTCCTCAGATCGAATCAAACGGATTCTCTATCAGCCTCGGACGGTTGGACCAGTATTGCTGGCCCTATCTGAAAGCGGATTTGGCAGCAGGCACGATCACATTGGAACAGGCGCAAGAACTCCTTGACCTGCTCTGGCTAAAATTCTGCGAGATTCTGCGGGTGGACAGCAGAGACGCGGCCGAGGTCAACGCGGGCTATTATGTGGCAGGGCAGAATATTGAAGTAGGAGGGGTTGACCGCGGCGGTCATGACTGCACAAATCTTCTGACTTACCTCTGTCTAAATGCAAACAGACATATCCAACTGCATCAGCCCAATTTTACAGTACGGCTACACGCGGGGACACCTCAGGAGTTTTTGGATCATGCAGTTGGCAGCATTGCTTGTGGAAATGGAATGCCGCAGGTGCTGAATGATGCAGTCATCATTCAGCACCTGCGGCATTCCTCTTCAGGAGGCACGGGACTATATCGCTGTAGGTTGTGATGAAATCTCTGTGCATGGCCATTGGGCGCGGTGCAATGGCGGCTATATCAACTTGCCGAAAGTTTTAGAGTTGACTCTGGGAAACGGAACGGACCCGAAATCTGGCGTCTCCATGTTCCACCCAGACGATGCAGAGCCGAAATCTTTTCGGCAATTGATGAATCGCTTCTACAGCTATTTCCAACAGGGGATCGCCCTACAGGTTGAAGAGGCGAATATCACAGATGGAATTCATAAGGAGCTTTTGCCTCTTCCTTTTGTCAGTCTGTTTTGGGACGATTGCGTTGCCAACGGGCGTGACTGTACGAATGGCGGAGCGCACTATAATACAACTGGATTGGTTGCTGTCGGCACGGCAACGGTAGTGGATTCTTTGGAGGCCGTCCGGCAGTTGGTATACCGAGGCCAAAGATTGACACTGAATGAGTTTGCTCGGATTCTGAAGGATAACTTCCGGGATCGAGAGCCACTGCGGCAATTCATTTTAAACCGTATTCCAAAATTTGGAAACGATGTTGACCGTGTTGACATACTGGCTGTTGAAATTACGGACATGTTTGCAAATCAGTTGGAGCGGTTCGAAAATTCCAGGGGGCAATTCTGGCCAGCACTTTATTCTGTCAGTGCGCAGGTGGGTTGGGCAACGCCTGCGGAGCCACGCCAGATGGATGTCTTGCAGAGCAACTGCTACGGGCGTTTGCGGCTCAGGGCTGCTTCCATTGGCAGTTCAATATTGTGGATAATTCCGTGTTGTTGGCGGCGCGGAAGGATCCGGATTCTTACCGCAGTCTGGTGGTTCGGATGGCCGGTTAGGGTGTCTCCATCGCCGTTTCCTAATATCCTCCCCGGCATCGGTGATGAAGGAATAGTTTAAATTCCCAAGATCATGATACACAGCGCCTCCGCCGGTAGATCTTCGAACCACATGAATCTGATGTGCTTCTACAAAGCTGCGGTTGATTTCCTCTTCGCTATTTTGATTTTGCTCAATGACGATGGTATTGTCATTCTGCCAAAGGATTAGATAGTCTCCCTCCACGCGGTGCGTTAGGACGAATTCTTATGGGTTCTGAGAACCCGTTTCCAAGTAAAATACCGGATGATTCATAATGTTCGCTCCTGCCGCTAAAATTCCACATATTGGTACGGCCCACTCAAGATGGCAACCTTCCCTTGCTCTTGATTCCACCGGTGCAAATTGTGCGATAGCATCGAGCAAATTTGCCACCGGTCATCCTCCTGAAAAGGGATATGATAGACGCAGAGAAGATCTGGCTGCAGTGTGCCCTTAAAAATGTTCCGGTTCGAAGTGCATTGAAAAAGAGTGGATTAACAAACGCCGCATTTATGTGAACACACGAAATCTGTTCAAAGGTTTCTATTGTATAATCCACATCAGCTGTCAGCAAGACATGTTTTTCACCGAAGGAGATCAAATAGCAGCCATGCGGCATATTCCAAAAGGCTTTATCAATATGACGGGTAAAATAGGGTCGAATAACGGTCCCTCCCGGAATTTGAAAGTCCGCCGTCTGCATCCGTGCTGTAAGCAGAGTCCATTGGATTCTCCGCTCTTCCAGGAATGGCTGCAGGATTTCCCAATGCTGGGGCTCCATAACAGGAAGCACTACCTGTCTGACCGTACGATACCGAAGGTACTGCATCAGGCGCTCCGGGGAAAAGTGATCCGGATGATCGTGGGTAAACAGCAACGTATCCACACCGTCAAAAGGGGGCTCTCCGGCCAGCATTGCGGACCACGCGGCTGGCGGGGGGGTGCTGAAGGGATCTGTGGTATGGTAGATGGCATCCACCAAAAGCTTCACTTCCCTATATTCCAGCAAAAGACCGGCATTAGAGATCAATGTTGCCCGGACCATATTCTCCACAAACATTCTCCTCGTCCCTGTTCCAGAGGCTTTCGTTCTTCAGCGTTGAATAACGGTACAACTGCCGGTGTTATCTCACATGTACAGTCCGCCGTTGACATTCATATAATCTGAGAGGTCACTGGCATAGAAGAGGACAGCGTTGGCAATGTCTTCCGCTGTCCCATAACCAGCACATCAGTCTGCACTTGCGCGCGGCTGCAGGCACCGCCCTCGGATTTGCAATGGCGGATAAGGTAAATCTTTGTCATAACCCCTATGTAATTATTAGTAATAGCCATGAGCAAAACTCAAAAAGAGTAGTAACTACAAGGGATTCCAGCCATGATTGAAGCTTGGAATCCCTCATATAATATAGAAAGCGGAGCTTCTTTTAGAAGTAACTTGCAAAGAAAAATTATACAAAGATTACATGAAGTTGGAAACACGGGTCAAATGATCGTACATCAGTTTTTCTGCCAATTGGGCATTCCTACAAATCAATGCACGATAAATCTCATGATGTTCTTCCAAAATGCGTTCATGGTCCATGCGCAGTCCTACAAAATACTCAATATGGCTCAGGCGAAGGTTGCTGATTACTTCATAAAGGGAAATAAACAGAGAATTATTGGTCAGGAGAACAATGTTGCGATGAAATGCTATATCCATTTCAAAGGTCACGGTTCGAATATCGTTTTGATCTTTGATGCTTTCCAAGGACGGAGCGTACTTCTCCAATTCAAATAGCTGCTGATTGGTGGCGGTTTCTGCCACCTTATGCACACAGTATGGCTCAAAAATCTTTCGGAACTCCAACAAGTCCACGATCTGTTCATGAGAAACAGCGTTGCAGGACAAAATGGTTTCCATCGCCTCCAAAGGAGAATTCCCGCACACAAAGGATCCACTGCCTTGGAGAGAACGTACAACCCCAATAGCACGCAGGCGCTGGAGGGCTTCCCGAATAGGGACACGGCTTACGCCAAACTGCTCCGCCAAATCTTTTTCCGAGGGAAGGCGAGTTCCTACCGGCCACTCTCCGGAGATGATATAATGCAGAAGCTGTTCATAGATTTGACTGCTTGCACTGTTGTGATTAACTGGTTTTAACATAATCCTCTCCTAATATCGTTTATTGAGGGTTGAGCAAAACGCAAGCCTTGCAAAATTAAGGTACAATATATAGGGTGCATCTGAAAAGTCATCTTTACTGGGAATCTAATCACGGTCGCTGCCAGCAGCTTCAGGCGTATCTGGACGAGTCTTGTTTCCGCTTCAATTGTAGAAAAACCGGAGATCAGAACTTCATGCGCATGGCAAGAGCCGCCACTGCATTTTGTGTCCGACTGCGTTAAGCTGATAAGTATAGATTGTATTATATATCATTCCCAGTCAAGTTGTCAAATAAGCATACAACTTCTTTGTGTATATTTTCAACAATAAAACGCTTGCTTTTTCCCATAAGAGATGTTATACTTTGACCATGAGTTGTATGACAACATGGCAACATTACAACGCTGATGTCGAAATTCAAAAATGAAAGAGAAAGGATGCAAGGAAAAGCCGATGAAAACCTATCTGGAACGAATCAATGAGCAGACCCCTACTAGAATGTGGGTCAACAATCCGACGCCTTCCGAGGCAAAAAAGGGACTTGAGGCGGGAACTTTTGGAGCAACCTCTAACCCCACCTATCTTTCTCATATGCTTAAAGCGGAGGAGACAAAGGACGCAGCGCTCAGCGCAATCGACCGCTATGTGCGGATGACAGAGGATGATCATCTAGTAGTGGCGTTGGCCTATCAGGAAATGATCGCAAAAATCGCAGAGATTTTCTTGCCGTTGTTTCAGGAGACTGGCGGCGAAAAGGGCTGGGTCGCCATTCAGGGAAATCCCTATCGGGATGACGACATTGACTTTATCCTGCAGGAAGCTCACCGTTTCTATGAAATTTCCCCCAATATTGTTGTCAAGGTTTCAGCAACGCTAGCTGGCATTGCAGCCATGGAAAAGCTGACCAGTGAAGGCAGGTGTGTTTTGGCAACAGCGGGCGTTTCTAATTACTATGCTGTACAGATGTTTGAGGCATATGCTAGAGGAGTACAGATTGCTGGTTCGGCCCCCACGCTGTTTGTGACCACATTGGCGGCTCCTTTTGAAAATTATGCAAAAAAATATGTGGAAGCCAATCACATTTCTATCTCTCCCGACTTGGTTGAGAAGTCAGGGACGGAAATGTCTAAAAAAATCTATCAGATTTGGAAGGAAAAGTATTCTACGCTTAACTGTAAATTGATGGGGGGAGGCGTCCGAGCTGCCAGACATTTCACAGAAATGGTCGGTGGTGATATGCATGTTACCTGCGGTTGGAACTTCATTGATGAGATGAACCGCACAAATCCTGTAATTCTGAGTCGAATCGATGCAATGGCCAGTCCGGAGGAATTGGAAGAGCTTAAAGAAAAAATTCCGGCCTTCCGACGTGCCTATGAAGCAGATGGTCTGGTGGCCGCTGACCTTTCTTCACATCCGGCCTTTGAGCTGTTTCATAATGGCTTCTTGACTGCATGGGACGGGGTTCTGTCTACAGTTCGGGAACGCAGACTGCTTCTGTGCCGATAAAAGGAAGGCTTGTTTCTAAAATATAGGGATGAGCAAAATATTGATTTGCTCATGAGACTATACAATAAATGCCACTATCGGGCTTACTAAAGTCTATCTATATATTGTGCATTGGCTTTGCAAAGCTTGCGTTTTGCTCATCCCTATACTAAAACAGGATAGGAGGTGTGTTTATGAAGCTAGCATACCAGGTAGCTATGCCAGACTTGGAATCCAGTCCTTTGCTGACAGCTTATCAGGGAAGTTTGGAGGACTCCTTTCGACACTTAGCGGAAAATGGATACCAAGGAATCGAATTGATGGTTCGCGACCCCAAAAAATTGGATCCCGAACTGCTCAACCGATTGACTAGCACCTATGGTTTGGAAGTTGTCATGTTGGCAACAGGAGAGATATGGGCACAGGATCATATTTCTTTAAGTAGTTCGAATCCTGAAAATCGCCTGCGTTGCATCAAACGATTTAAGGAATTCATCGACTGTGCTGCTCCCTATCATGCCCAAGTCAATATCGGCCGTGTGCGGGGAGAACTAGTACCAGGGATCCCGCCGGAAACGACTCTAGATCTTGCCGTGGATGCCTTTCGCCAGTTGGCCAGTTATGCGGAGGACAAAGGTGTTACAATCGCTTTGGAGCCCGTCAACTTCCTACAGTGCAATTTTATTAATTCTACCGCTGAAGGCCGAGACATCGTAGACCGGGTGGGATATCAAAATTTTCGGATTATGTTGGATGTATTTCATATGAATATCCAGGATGCGGACATTTTCAAAGAAATTCAACGCAGTAAAGGATATTTTTCCTATGTGCATCTGTGTGATAACAATCGCCTATATCCCGGGAACTGCGGATTGAATTTCCCGAAAATTATGCAGTCACTTCATGCGGTGGACTATGAGGACTATGTCAGTGTGGAAGTGTTACAGTTTCCCAGCGGCGACATTGCACTGACTAAATCTGCGCAGTGTCTGCTGCCATTGCTTTGATATACAACGACTGGAAAAATTATTTTCAGGAGGACATTATGAAAAAGAAGTTATTTGCTGGATTACTTGCAGCACTTATGCTGTTGCCGGTGCTTAGTGCCTGCGGAAGCAATAAAGCCAGCGAGAAAGGGTCAGAGGGAAAAAAGCAGGAAGCCACATATGTGTGGAAATGTGCGCTAAATTCCACAGAGGGTGACAACTGTTATGATCAGGCAGTGCTTTTTGCAAAGAAAATTCAGGAACTGACAGGCGGTCAGGTTCAGGTCGACCTTTATGGTGGAGCCAGTCTGGGTAGTACCTCCGAAGTCTTGGAAGGTATGTCTGCCGGCGTGGCAGACATCATATGTGAAGCTCTGGGAGTGCTGGCCCCATTTACAGAACTTGGAAATATTGACGCTATGCCATATATGTACAGCGGAGCTGATCACTTCATGGCAGTATGGTCCAGCGATCTGGGCGATGAAATAAAAGAGGCAGTCGGAGAAGCTTCTGGATTTAAACTGATGGGCGGAGCCTATCGTGGTCCCCGCGTCGTCACAGCTACAAAGAAAATGGAGACCATTGATGATTTCAAAGGTTTCAAACTCAGAGTACCCAATCTGGAGGTTTACCTGAAAACTTGGCAGTGGCTGAATACCTCACCGACTCCTCTGGCTATGAACGAGGTATATACTGCACTGCAGCAGAATACCGTGGAGGGACAGGAAAACCCCTTTGCGGATTCTCTGAACTATTCCTTTGATGAAGTCTGTAAATACTGGATCAAAACCAATCATGTATATAGCTGCAACCTTTTCATGATGGACCAGACCTATTTTAACAGCCTCCCAGAGGAGATTCAGAATGCAGTGATAGAGGCAGCGGAGTACGCTGGTCAGGAAATCAGCGCGGTTCAGAAGCAGAGAGACCAAGAAGCGGAGCAGAAAGTTCTCGATGAGGGCTGTGAGGTCATCGAAGTGGATACAAAAGCGTTTGCAGATTACTTTGATACCTTTGCAGAGACAAACTTCCCCAACTTGGCGGATTGGGTGGGCCGCATCAAGGCAATGGATCCGGCTAATTCGTAGTTTTCATGTAGCAGGCATTGGTTTGTATCCGCTGGGTCGGCGGCAGCAGGCCCTTGCCGCAACTTGAAATGGACACAAAAGCCCGGCATCTGTCGGGCTTTTTGTTCTAAGTCTCAGCTGTGACAGGAGGCAAAAGGAAAAATGAAGGCATATTCAAAATTTTTAGATATTCTGGAAAAAATAGAAAAAGCGCTGCTATGCATTTCAGTAGCAGTAATGCTGGTTGTCATGATCTATCAGGTTATTTTGCGCTATGTCTTTGCACATGCTACCGCATGGAGCGAGGAACTGGCTCGGTATTTATTTATCTTTCAGGTGATGCTGGCTTCTGCAATTGGTATACGACGAAATAGCCATCTGCAAATCGATGCATTGATTCATCTGCTGAAGCCGCGCTGGAGAATGCTGAGCACAGTTATTTCAACTTTGATAGGTGTGGTTTTCCTCTGCTTTTTACTGGTATATTCTATTGATTTGGTAAAGACTGGAGCAAATAATCTTTCTGTGGGACTAGGCGTTCCTATGTCGATTCCTTATCTGTGTCTGCCGATTGGAACCGTCCTGATGATTTTGACTTCAGTTGAAGTGATTTTCAAGCAAGTCAGGGACTTTCGTAAAGGAGGGAAAGAAGAATGAATGTGGGAGTTGTGGTGATCATCTTCTTGCTGGTCTTATCTTTCCTTGGTGTTCCCATTTTTATTGCCTTGGGAATCGGTACTCTGGTAGCGCTCCATATGGCGGATATGGCGCTGATCGTGTTGCCACAAAAACTCTTTGCTGGCATGAATTCTAGCTCTTTGCTGGCAATTCCTTTTTTTATTTTGGCAGGGAGTCTAATGTCCCGAAGTATTACCGAGAAACTGATCAACATTGCAAATGCGTTGATTGGGCAAATCAAAGGCAGCTTGGGAGTGGTAACTGTTTTGTCCTCTACGCTGTTCGGTGCTATCTCAGGTTCTGGTGTGGCGACGGCCTCTGCCATTGGTGGCATTACGATCCCCGCAATGAAAAAATCGGGATACCCGGATGAATTTGCTACGGCGATTTCTTCTATTTCTTCTATTTTAGGTCCGATCATTCCTCCATCCATCCCCCTTATTGTTTATGCAAGTGTCAGCACAGTCTCTGTGGCGTCACTGTTTATTGGTTCGGTTTTGCCGGGCATTCTCTTAGCGTGTGCCATTGCAGTTTACTGCCTTATTTACGGTCGAAAGCATGATCTCCCGTCTTATCGGAAAAGCAGCCCCATAGAGATCCTGCGGGCTTTCAAGAACGGTATTTGGGCCTTGCTGATGCCAATTATTATTTTGGGAGGCATTTTTGGAGGCATTTTTACGCCGACAGAAGCGGCAGCGGTCTCCGTTGCCTATGCACTCTTTGTCAGTGGATTTATTTACAAAGACCTGACATGGAAGGACATTCCTCAAGTTTTTGTGGAGACATCTATTTCTACTGCGACTATTATGATGTTGGTTGGCTTGTCAAAAGCATCCAGTTATGTGGTGGTCACATCGGGATTGCCTCAGCAAATGCTGGAATTCTTCACCTCTATTACCAGCAGTAAGGCCGTGATTTTGCTGTTGCTGAATCTGCTTTTCTTGATTATTGGTATGTTGATGGAGGCCAGTGCTGCCATTATCATGATGACGCCCCTTCTGACTCCGCTTTTACCGGTTTTTAATATTGATCCTTTGACTTTTGGTGTGATGATGAGTTTTAACCTCTGTATCGGTTTGGTGACACCTCCGGTAGGATTATGTCTGTTGGTCTGTAATCAAATCGGAGAAACCAGTTTGTCCAAGACTATTCGCACAATGATCCCCACGCTGATTATCTCATTGGTGGCATTGATGCTGGTCACATTTATCCCACAATTGACACTGTGGCTCCCTAGCATTTTGTGATGAATACCCCACCCAATTTGAGCAAGTTGATGAGACTTGCCCGAATTGGGTGGGGGTATTTTATGTCTTGATAGCTTTGATCTGACTGGTGTTTTGGAGGTTGTCACGCATGGGGGGTGCTAGCGTTCACCAGGAAACCACTGAGGGGGGGTAGTGCCTATCAGGGCAAATAAGGGCGTCAACCTGTATCATGCAAAGCAAGGCCACCGGGTGATTTACGGTGGCCTCATGCTCTACTCATGAACGGTATTTGGTTGATGCCCCTGTGCGGGGGTGCCTTTCGCTTGGAATTATCAGCTTTCTGAATCCTTTTGTCTCAGAAAACTTGCGGCAGCGTGTCAAAAAAATCCTTGATATGCAGCAATGGCCATATCCCGTTTCCGGGATATGGCCATTGGTAAAATCAAAAGCGCCGGAATGAGGTTACAGGCTGTTGGCCTGTTCCACCACATTGCGGATGGCCTCTGCGGCGTCGTCCGGCAGAGCGTTGAAGCCGCCCTCGGCTTCCTTCAGGCTTTCCACGTAGTTCAGGCGATCCTGCATCCGCGCCTGCATCTGGGCGACGTAGGCCTTGTCAGTGAGGTCGGGCACAAAGCCGTCCCATTCCATGATCTCAATGTCGGAGAAGGGCCCCCAGGGCTTAAACTGTGCGCGGCCTTCCACAACGGCTTCCAGAATACCGAGGGTATCCTCTTTCTGAACCTTCTTACCCATGAAGTCGCCGGTGTTGATGATATAGCAGGCCACATTCTTTTCCGCCACCAGCTTCTTGAACTTTTCGTAGTCGTTCACCAGCGGGTAGGTGCGGAAGGGGTTGGCGTAAGGCTCCACCACCAGCGCGTTGGGGTCAACGCCCTCCTTGAGCCGCTCGGCGGAGGAACGCTTGGTGGCCAGTGTAGCGCCCATGACGGAAGCCAGAGA
>OLGA01001419.1_pt1 | contig 18857 bp, 17 predicted proteins | sample 1604881 | NCBI WGS metagenome assembly OLGA01 (sample SAMEA3888896, study PRJEB22519) | human gut metagenome | biome: human gut; feature: human-associated habitat; material: faeces | place: Denmark | collected 2009 | reverse complement strand
TTTGTGCTTGAGACTGCCTCATAACCCGGAGGCCGTAGGTTCGAGTCCTGCCTCCGCAACCAGAAAAGCCCTGAAATCAGTCGGTTTCAGGACTTTTTTCTAACCTTTTGACAGAAATTAGAAAACGCAAAATAACGCTTTCTAACACTTTTCTAACCCATTCCGGCAAAAGGCTGTTTTTGGGCACAAAAAAACAGCGAACGCTAACAAAATGTCCGCTCCCAAGATCATCTTGATCTCGGGAGCGGTTTTTTGCACTCAGATAGCTGTTAGATCAGGTGCGATATTCTGCGGCAGCAGTTCCCCCAGCCGCTCCGACATACTGAGCACCATTTGCTCATGTGCGCCCATGCCAGAATGAATGTAGGTGTCGGCAGTGAAGTTGTAGTTGCTATGACCCAGCCATGTTTGAATGTCTTTGAGCGAGTAGCCAAGGTATAGCATGATCGTTGCGCAACTATGCCTCAGGTCGTGAAAACGAATGGGGCGCAATCCATATTTATTGAGGATATAAAAAAGGATGATCACTTCAAACGGAAGTGGTCATCCTTTTTCTATGCCGAGTAACCAGTCTGTCGATACATTTAATGCTTCCGCAATGATAGGAAGCTCAAAGTCAGGGACAAGGCGTTTACCGCTTTCAATTCTGCTGATTGCCATTTGGCCCATTTGCAGGCCCGCTACTTGCAGCCTCGCCGCAAGCTGATCCTGTGTCAATTTTGCTTTGGCGCGTGCAGACTTAATCCGCTCGCCGGAGATATTGCATTTGCCGTCTAACGTGTATAGCCGCACCGTGTCGCCCTCTCATAATCATCTTTGACATATTCTTTGCTGACAGTACCACAAATATGAGCTATTCTTATAAAAAAGATGATTAAAGAGACCGAGAATACTTCACTTTTTGAGGAGAGAGAAAACCATGAAATGTAAGCATTGCGGAGCTGACAACTTCAACGAATCCAAGTTCTGTTTTCAATGCGGTCAAGAACTGAGCTCGGACGATGTACAGCATTCAGAAGATCCCCCTGTTGATCCGACACATCCTATTTGCAAGAATTGCGGTGCGAGTAACACGGCAGATTTGCCGGCATCGCCATGGCCATGGGCTTCGATGCAGTTGTGGGCATGGCCATTGTGGCCTTCGGCGCCGCCACGGGCTACTCCGGCGCTATGATGAACCCCTTCACCGTGGGCATCGCTCAGGGCATCGCCGAGGTGGTCCCCATGTCCGGCACGGGCTATCGCTTCCTCTGCCACATGGTCCTGCTGGCGGTGGGCTCCGCCCTCACCATCCGCTACGCTCTGAAGGTTCAGGCCGACCCCAGCAAGAGCCTGGTCTACGGCGAGACCGGACACATCACCATGAGCGAGGATGACGTGCAGAATTCCCCCTTCGGCATTCGGGAAAAGCTGGTCCTGCTCATCCTGCTGGGCGGCATCATCGCTGTGGTCTATGGCTGTAAGGCCTATGGCTGGTACTTTGCCGAGCTGTCCGCTGTCTTCGTCATCATGGGCGTCCTCAGCGCCATCGTCATGGGCTGGGGCCCCAACAAGATCGGCGAGCTGTATTCCAAGGGCTTCACCGACATCGCCATGGCCTGTATGATGATCGGCCTGGCCCGGGGCATCCTGATGGTCCTCCAGGCCGGCAACATCATCGACACCGTGGTGTACTACTTCTCTCTGCCCCTGGCCGCCTTCCCCTCCTGGTTCTGCGGCGTGGCCATGCTGGTCATGCAGACCCTGCTGAACTTCTTCATCCCCTCCGGCTCCGGTCAGGCCGCCGCCCTATTCAGCAAAAAGCGGCCCTCGGTTCGGCGTATGCCAAACTGAGGGCCGCTTCTCTTTTTGCTTTTCTGCTTATATGCCCTGCGCCATGAAGCTGCCCATGGACTGTGCGGCTTCATCCTGCTTCTGCCTTGTGGCGTGGGTGTAGGTTCGCGGGGTGAAACCCGCGTCGTAGTGGCCGAGCATCGAGGACACCGTTTTGCATCCGCGCCGTTCTATAGTGCCAACGTTGCGAAGGTGTGTCTGAGATCATGAAATCTGATGTGCGGCAGCCCAGCGTCTTTTAGTATTTTCTTGTGCAGGTTTACGACGGAGTCTGGGTAGTACATCTCGCCGGTTGCCGGCGAGGGGAACATGTAGGGATTCTCAGGGTGCTTGCTGTGTTCCGCCATAGCAGGTCGACGGCCTCCTGCGGGATAGATACTCTTCTGACCGAAGTCTCCGTCTTAGGACGGGACAAGGTCAGTCCTCGGTCGGGTTGCGCAGGATCAGGTGCTCCTTGACCGCCCATTCCAAGACGCTATTCAATCAAACCGCGACGGCAAGCTGCTCAAGCTTCGAGCCGCTTTGCCAGAGTGCGCAGTAGATCTCCGTGCATTTCCTGTATTTTGCGAACAGCAAGCGCGCCTTTTCCTCGTCGCCGTAGACCTTCCAAAGCCCGGCGCACTTGAAATTGTTCGCGCGGTGGTCGATGAAGCCCTTCACATCCTCCGGCGGATAGCTGAGAAACAGCCCTACCTCGTGCGGGAACTCTCCGCTCTCGCGGAAACGGCGAGCAAGGCGCGCCACACAGCGCGCACAGCTTTCCTCGCCGTAGCCTGCCCGGCGCAGCAGCTCGGAGGCCTGCGCGTCCCGCAGGTCGCGCCGCAGCTCGGCGGGGCGGTAGAGGTAAAGGAGCGCCTGCCCTGCCAGAAAGCGGATCGGCAGCAGGCACAGCCCCTTTGGCGACAGCCGCCGGTTCAGCTGGCGGATATCAGAGAGCAGCGCCTCGCGATCCTCGCAAGGGCAGGGAAAAAGGCTCCCCGTCTTGATGCCCGCGAGCGTCGGCGCGCCCTGCCGGATCAGAATTTCTTCGGGCATTCGCTTTCGCCTCCTTGTTTCGTCATTGCATGAAGTTAGATAACTCTAACCCGTGGTCTTTTGAAAAGCCGCCCGGAAGCGGTTTCTCAAAATGGGCTGCGTATTGCTCTGAAACGCGAGAACAGCCACTGCTTTTTTGCGCCTCAGCTGCGACGGAGTTAGAGCCATCTAACTGCTACATCTGTAAGATACCACACATCGGCAGAAAAAGCAAGCACATTTTCTTTTTTTGATGCTCTGAGCTGTCCTGATTTTCCCTGATAGATCCCTCTATCCAAGCCGGCGCCCCGGAAAGCTTAGCTTTCCGGGGCGCCGGTCCTATGTTATTTTGGGGAACGTATTCCTGCGCAAGCTGCCGGATCTGGTCGGCTTCTTCATTTTTGGCAGGCGCTATGCTCGCTCCCTGCCTCCAATGCGGCGGCGAGGAAACCCTGAAAGAGCGGATGGGGGCGGTTGGGACGGCTCTTGAATTCGGGGTGATACTGCACGCCTACATAAAATGGCCTGTCGCTCAGCTCCACGGCCTCCACCAGCCTTCCGTCGGGGGAGAGGCCGCTGATGGTCAGGCCTGCCGCCTGCAAGGCCTCCCGATAGTCGTTGTTGAACTCGTAACGGTGGCGGTGGCGCTCCCGGATCTGCGCGCTTTGATAGCAGCGCGCCATCGTCGTTCCCTCGGCGATCACGCAGGGGTAGCTGCCCAGACGGAGGGTTCCCCCTTTGTCGATCTCCTCGCCTTGGCCGGGCATGAAGTCGATGACCTTATGGCGGCAATCCGGGGCGAATTCACCCGAATCAGCATCGGCGAGGCCGAGCACATGGCGGGCAAATTCGATGACGGCGATCTGCATGCCGAGGCAGATGCCCAGATAGGGGATGTGATGCTCTCGCGCATACTGCGCCGATAAAATCATCCCCTCGATGCCGCGGCTGCCGAAACCGCCCGGAACAAGGATTCCGTCAAGGCAGGAGAGCAGCTCATCCTGCGTCTCTGCCGTGACCGTTTCCGAGTCGATCCAGCGGATATCCACCTTTGCGCCAAGGGCAAACCCGGCATGGCGCAGCGCCTCTGCAACGGAGAGGTAGGCGTCGTGCAGCTGCACATACTTCCCCACAAGGCCGATGGTCACCGATTTGCTGCGGCTTTTGATGGCGTCGACCATCGCCTGCCACTGGCGCAGGTCCGGCTCGGGCGTGGATAGGCGCAGCTCCCGGCAGACCACCGCGGACAGATTCGCCCGTTCCAGATAGAGCGGGGCCTCATAGAGGACGGGCAGCGTCAGATTTTCAATAACACAGTCCGGCTTCACATTGCAGAAATCCGCAATCTTGCGAAAAATCTCTGAATCGACGATGGGCTCGTCGCAGCGCAGAACGATGATGTCCGGAGCGATCCCCAACCCCTGCAGCTCCTTCACGGAGTGCTGGGTCGGCTTGGACTTGTGCTCCCCGGACGCTTTCAGGTAGGGGACAAGCGTGACATGGATATACAGGGCGTTTCCGGGGCCGACCTCGTGCCCCACCTGGCGGATGGCCTCGATAAAGGGCTGGCTCTCGATATCTCCGATGGTCCCGCCGACCTCGGTGATCACAACGTCGGCCTCCGCCTTGCTGCCCACGTTGTAGATAAAGCGCTTGATCTCGTCGGTGATGTGGGGGATGGTCTGCACGGTGCTTCCAAGATACGCGCCCCGGCGCTCCTTGGAGATGACGTTGGAGTAGACCTTTCCGGTGGTCAGATTGGAATACTGGTTCAGATCCTCGTCGATGAAGCGTTCATAGTGACCCAGGTCAAGATCTGTCTCGGCGCCGTCCTCGGTAACATAGACCTCGCCGTGCTGGTAGGGACTCATGGTGCCGGGGTCCACATTGATATAGGGATCCAGCTTCTGAGCCGCCACCTTCAGCCCCCGAGCCTTCAGCAGCCGCCCCAACGAGGCTGCCGTGATGCCCTTTCCCAATCCGGATACAACGCCGCCTGTTACGAAAATATACTTTGTCATGTGCTGCCCTCCCATGGAAATTTAAAAAGAAAAAGCGTCCGTCAGGGGGCAAAAGCCCCTTGACGAACGCCTTCGTTCAACAGCTCGTATTTTACTGCGCATGGCGGCGGTTTGTCAACCCGTGTTTTTTGTGAATCCGAACATTTCTGCATACGCTGCGTCGGCTATTGATACGTCTTGATGACGGCCTGCGCCACCTCCCGCTTGGAGACGCGCCGGTCCATCGACTGCTTTTCAATATAGCGGTGAGCCTCCGGCTCTGTCATGCCAAGGCACTCGATCAGCAGCCACTTGGCCCGGTTGACCAGCCGGATCTCGTCGATCTTTTCCTCCACCGCGGTCTGCTTTTCCTCCATTCGGCGCATCCGCTCTCGGGTGGCGCAGAGGATCCTCAGATTCTGCGCGACCATCTGCATACTGGTGGGCCTGGACAGCGTGAGCACGCCGTAGCCGACGACTCTTGCATAGACGTCGTCGAATTGATCGTTTCGGACCATCAGCAGGACCCCTGCACCGCTTCCGGTGCAGATATCGATCGCCAGACGCATCCCGAAGTCATCCGGCAGCGGCGCGTTGATCAGCACGATGTCAAACGCCGTTTCCGCGATCCTGCGGCGCGCTTCGCTGTTGCTGTGCGCCGTTGTCACCGGCCAGTAATCCGTCACAGGGAGCAGCGGCATGATCTTCTCGGTGAAGCTGTCCGAGGCGGTGACGATCAGCACGCTGTATGTTCGCTCCTGAAAGACCATGTTCTCCCCCTCCTTTCGCCCGGTTCGATCAGGCCTCGCAGCGATGACGGTAGGCGGAGATCACGGTTTCCGGGAGATGCTTGCTGATGAATGCGCTTGCCCCGGCCAGCGCGGCCGCCTCATAGAGAGAGCCGGGCAGCTTTTTCAGCCCGCTCAGCACCTCGGCGGGCGCGGCATAGACGTTGAAATCCGAGACGGGACAGAGCTGCAGGTCGTGCTCGAGTCCGTACATTCCGGCGTAGATCAAAAGCGCATAGGCGATGTACGGGTTGGCCGTTGGGTCGGCGGAGCGCAGCTCGGCCCGGCGGTATTCGCCCGCCGCTGCCGGAATGCGGATCAGCTGGGAGCGGTTTTCCGCAGACCATGTTACATAGCAGGGCGCCTTGTCGTGGCCGAGGCGGCGATAGGATTCCTCACAGGGGTTCATAAAGAGCGTCATGTCCCGGATATGCTCCAGGATCCCCGCGATGACGCCGGGCAGCGGCTGGGCGAGCGTGTCGCATTTGACCGAGACGTTGATGTGCATCCCGTTTCCGTCCCGGTCCGCCAGGGGCTTTGGAGAAAAGCTGGCGCAAAGCCCGTTCTGCGCCGCCACGGTGCGCACCGCCGCGTGGAAGGTAACGGCATTGTCGGCGGCGGTGAGGGGGTCTGAGTAGCGGAAGTCGATCTCATTCTGGCCCGGGCCGCTTTCGTGATGAGAGCTCTCCGGCTGGATGCCCATCTGCTCCAGCATCAGGCAGATCTCCCTTCGGATCGTCTCGCCTTTGTCGTCCGGCGCAATGTCCATGTAGCCCGCCCGGTCATAGGGGATCCTGGTGGGATCGCCGTATTCGTCAAGTCGAAAGAGGTAGAACTCCATCTCCGCACCGAACGCAAACCGCAGGCCGCGGGCCTCGGCATCCGCCACCGCCCGCTTTAAAATGCTGCGCGTGTCCCGCTCGAAGGGCCTGCCGTCCGGGTGGGAGATGTCGCAGAACATCCGCACCGCCTTACCCTGCTCCGGCCGCCAGGGAAGCTGGATCAGCGTGGAGGGATCCGGGTGGAGCAGAAGGTCGGAGCGGATCTCGCCGCCGAAGCCTTCCACCGCCGAGGCATCAAAGGCGATGCCGGAGGCAAAGGCGCGTTCCAGCTCGCTGGGCATGATGGCCACATTATGCTGTTTTCCGTAGACGTTGCAGAAGGCCAGACGAATGAATCTGACGTTCTCCTCCTGAACGAACTGTATCACTTCTTCCGGCGTGTACTTCATGTTCGCACCTGCTTTCCTCGATTCAAGGCGTATATCTGACGCTGAAATCGCCGTGTTCGGAGCAATCGCGGCAAAGAGAAACGCCGCGAGACTGCCCGATGCTTTGATAAAATATGAAATATCATACCACAGCTTCCGTCAGTTTTCCATCCAAAATGAAGCGCCGGTGCAAAAAAATGGAAACGCTCTGTGCTCCGGCGGTCGGGGCGGCGAGGCGAAGAGTCCCTGTTTTGCGGCGAAAACACGGGAAAACGCATTTTTGCAGGATCGAAATTGCCAAAAATCATTTTTTAATGCAATGCGATTTTCAGCAAACCGACAATTGACTTTCCGTCATAGCGGATGTATATTTTGCAATGTTAAGAGACACTGGCGTCTCGGAGGCAAGTCCTTCCGCGGCGTCAGTGTCTCTTTTTATTTTTTCGAAAGGAAGACGCTACTATGACGACTGTACCGGAGATGTTTGGAAGCATGGTCTTTGATAGCCGCGTGATGAAAGCGCGCCTGTCCGGAGAGGTATATCACTCTCTGAAGCAGACCATTCAAAAAGGAAACAAGCTGGATCTGTCGGTAGCCAATGCGGTGGCCGACGCCATGAAGGACTGGGCAGTTGAAAACGGCGCGACCCACTTTACCCACTGGTTCCAGCCCCTGACCGGGATCACGGCGGAAAAGCACGACAGCTTCATCACCCCGGCGCCGGATGGCAGAGTGCTCATGGAATTTTCTGGAAAGGAACTGATCCGCGGGGAACCGGACGCCTCATCCTTCCCCTCCGGCGGCCTGCGGGCCACCTTTGAGGCGCGCGGCTACACTGCATGGGACCCCACCAGCTACGCTTTCATCAAGGGAAAGACACTTTGCATCCCCACGGCCTTTTGCTCCTACGGCGGGGAGGCGCTGGACAAGAAAACACCGCTTCTTCGCAGCATGGAAGCGCTGAACCGGCAGGCCCTCCGGGTGCTGAGACTGTTCGGCAACGATACGGTCAGGCGCGTGACGCCCGCGGTCGGCTCGGAGCAGGAATACTTTCTGATCGACAGGGCACTGTATGAAAAGCGCATGGACCTGCGCTACACCGGCAGGACCCTCTTCGGCGCAAGACCGCCCAAGGGACAGGAGCTGGACGATCACTATTTCGGCTCCATCAAGCCCCGGGTGGCCGCCTTTATGGAGGAACTGGACGCAGAGCTGTGGAAGCTGGGCATCCTTGCCAAGACGGAACACAATGAGGTGGCCCCGGCCCAGCATGAGCTTGCCCCCATCTATACCACCGTCAACCTCGCGACCGATCAGAATCAGCTGACCATGGAGATGATGCAGCGCATAGCGGCCAAGCACGGCATGGTGTGTCTGCTGCATGAAAAGCCCTTTGCCGGGGTCAACGGCAGCGGCAAGCACAACAACTGGTCGCTCTCCACCGATACCGGCGTCAACCTGCTCTCTCCCGGCGAGACGCCGCACGAAAACGCCCAGTTCCTGCTGTTCCTGGCAGCGGTCATTCAGGCGGTGGACGACTATCAGGGGCTTTTGAGAGCCTCCGTTGCCACGGCCGGAAACGATCACCGGCTGGGAGGCAACGAGGCGCCTCCCGCCGTGATCTCGATCTTCCTGGGCGATGAGCTGACCGCCGTGCTGGACGCCATTGAGAGCGATTCCGCCTATGTGGGCGCGGAAAAGAAGAGAATGAAGCTGGGCGTCGACGTGCTCCCCCGCTTCATCCTGGATACCACAGACCGCAACCGCACCTCTCCGTTTGCCTTCACCGGCAACAAATTTGAGTTCCGGATGCTGGGCTCTTCCGATTCCATTGCCTGTGCCAACATCATGCTCGACGCCGCGGTGGCCCAGTCCCTGAAGCGCTACGCCGACGAGCTGGAAGGGGCAGAGGATTTCAACACCGCCCTGCATGAGCTGCTCAAGCGCACCATCAAGGAGCATAAGCGGATCATCTTCAACGGAAACGGCTACGATGAAGCGTGGATCCGGGAGGCGGAGGAGAAGCGGGGACTGCTCAATCTGCGCACCGCCCCGGACGCGATCCCGGAGCTTTTGAAGGCGAAGAATGTTGAGATGCTGACTTCTCTCGGGGTCTATACCGAGACGGAGCTTCGTTCCCGCTATGAGATCATGCTGGACAATTACTGCAAGACCGTGTGCATCGAGGCGCAGACCATGAGCGACATGGCCCGAAAGCAGATCCTGCCGGCCATTGCACACTACAGCGCGGGGGTGGCGCGGGACGCCGCCGACAAGAAAGCCTTCGATGGCGAGATCAGCTGCGGCTATGAGACAAGACTTGTCAAAAAGCTGGCGGCGGTGACAGACAGCATTGACGCGCAGACCGACGCGCTGGACAGCGCGATCGCCGGTTTTAAGACGATCTGCGATGTGACCGAGGGCGCAGATTTTATCCGCGATGAGATGATCTCCCGGATGACGGCGCTGCGGGCCGCTGCGGACGAGGCGGAAACGCTGACCGCGGAAAGCGCCTGGCCGTTCCCCACCTACGGAGACCTGATGTTCAGCGTCAGATGAATAAGACGAAAAAAAGAGGCAGCGCCGCGAAAGCGGCGCTTGCCTCGTGAATGATGAAATGATATGATTCAGGAGGTCATTTTATGAAAACTTGTGCCATTGTAGGCATTAACTGGGGCGATGAGGGGAAAGGCCGTATGGTCGATCTGCTCACGCAGGACTATGATATTGTGGTGCGTTATCAGGGCGGCGGAAACGCGGGGCACACCGTCATCAACGAATACGGGAAATTTGCCCTGCACCTGCTCCCCTCCGGTATCTTCCGGCCCAATGTGGTCAATATTCTGGGAAACGGCGTTGCGCTGGATATGAAGAGCCTCTGCGGCGAGATGGAAAACGTTACCGCAAAGGGCGTGAGCGTGACGCCGGAGAACCTGAAGATCAGCGACCGGGCCTCGCTGGTGCTGCCGTGGCACATTTTGCTGGATGAACTGGAGGAAGAGCGCCTGAAGGACAAAAAGTACGGCTCCACCAAGCAGGGGATCGCCCCCTTCTATTCCGACAAATACCAGAAAAAGACGATCCAGGCCGGCGAGCTCTTCTATCCGGAATATCTGGTCCGCCATCTGGAAGATCTGCTGGAATGGAAGAACCTGACCCTGACCGGGGTCTACGGCGCAAAGCCCTATACCATGGCGCAGCTGTGCGATTATCTGCACACCTATGGGCAGAAGCTCAGACCCTTCATCTGCGATACCGGCAGCTGGCTGCGCAAGGCGCAGCAGGACGGGAAGAGCATCCTCTTTGAAGCACAGCTGGGGGCGCTGCGGGATCTGGATTACGGCATCTATCCCTACACCACCTCGTCCAATGCGGTAGCGGCCTACGCGCCGGTCGGGTCCGGCCTTCCCTCTGCCAGGCTGGACGAAGTCGTGGGCGTGGTGAAGGCCTACTCCACCTGCGTGGGCGAGGGACCCTTTGTCTGCGAGTGGTTCGGCCCTGAGGCCGACCGGCTGCGGGAGGCAGGATTTGAATACGGCGCAAAGACGGGGCGTCCCCGCCGCGTCGGCCCGCTGGATATCGTAGCCACGCGCTACGGCGTGCAGACGCAGGGCGCCACGTGCATCGCGCTGACCAAGCTGGATGTCCTCAGCTATATGGACAAGATCCCCGTCTGCACCAAATATGTGGTCAACGGAGCGGAAACGGATGTGTTTCCGTTCCCCGCGGCGCTCGAAACGGCGAAGCCCGTTACGGAATATCTGGACGGCTGGGGCTGCGATATCTCCGGCGTCCGCACATGGGAAGCGCTTCCCAAGCAGGCGCAGGCCTATGTGGAGTATATCGAAAAGGCCATCGGCTGCCACATCGGGTACGTATCCGTCGGCGCGGAGCGAGATGCGTACATCAAGCGGTGAGCGGGCGCATGGCACAGGAACGATAAAGGAAAAAATACGACAGCGCTTGCCGCTGAGAAAATCAATCAGAGAAAGGTGTCCATGATGTACGAAAAATATGAATCGCCCCTCTCCTCCCGTTATGCTTCCGAAGAGATGCTGCATCTGTTCTCGCAGGAAAAGCGTATCCAGACATGGCGAAGGCTCTGGACCGCACTGGCCCGGGCCGAGCACGACCTCGGCCTTCCCATCACGGCAGAGCAGGTGGCGGAGTTGGAAGCGCACATCGACGACATTGATTTTGAATGCGCCGCGCAGCGGGAAAAGGAAGTACGGCATGACGTGATGGCGCATGTTTACGCCTACGGAAAAGCGGCGCCAGGTGCCGCGGGCGTGATTCACCTGGGAGCTACAAGCTGCTATGTGACCGACAACGGGGATCTGATCCTTTACCGGGACGGCTTGCGCTACCTTCGCGGAGCGCTGCTGGGCGTAGTGAACAATCTTGCATCCTTCGCGGAGAAATACAAATCGCTGCCCACCCTCGGATATACCCACTACCAGCCGGCTCAGCTCGTCACCGTGGGCAAGCGGGCGACCCTCTGGATGCAGGATTTCCTCTCCGATCTGGAGGAACTGGATCATGTGCTGGCGCACATGAAATTTCTCGGCTGCCGCGGCACCACCGGAACCGAAGCGAGCTTTCTGGATCTCTTTGACGGCGACACGGACAAGATCGACCGGATGAACCGCCAGATCAGCGCGGAATTCGGCTTTGAGCGCTGCTTTGATGTCTGCGGGCAGACGTACCCCCGAAAGGTGGACAGCCGCATCCTGAACTGCCTGTCCTCCATTGCCCAGAGCGCCTATCGCATGGCGAACGATATCCGCCTTTTGCAGCATGACCGGCAGCTGGAGGAACCCTTTGAAAAAAACCAGATCGGTTCCTCCGCCATGGCGTACAAACGGAACCCCATGCGGAGCGAGCGCATCTGCTCGCTGTCCCGCTATCTCATTTCAGACGCCGCCAACGCCCATATGACGGCAGCTGTTCAGTGGATGGAGCGCACGCTGGACGACTCTGCCAACCGCCGCATCTCCATGCCGGAGGGATTCCTCTGCGCCGACGCGATCCTGCGCCTTTGCAATAATGTGACGCGCGGGCTTGTTGTGAACGAGAAGATCATTGACAAGACTGTTCGCGAGTACCTGCCGTTCATCGCCACGGAAAACCTGATGATGGAAGCCGTCAAGCGGGGCGGAGACCGACAGGAGCTGCATGAAGTCATCCGCCGCTGCTCCCTTGCAGCCTCCGCAAAAATGAAGGAAGGCGAGCCCTGCGATCTTCTGCGCCGCCTGGCGGCGGAGCCGGCCTTCTCCATGAGTGAGGAGGACCTTGCCGCTCTGCTGAAGCCGGAGGACTATATCGGCCGCTGCCCGGAGCAGGTGGATGCGTTCCTGCGCAAGGTGAGGCCTGCGCTCGAGGGCGTCTGCGAGACGTCCGACGATATTGCGCTGTAGGAAGCACCATCGGCTCGCCGCCGCGCGATCTGTGCGAGGATCTGAGCGCCGGGGCCGCTGCGGTCGAGGGTGCAAAGAAATAAGCTTCCGCGGGAGGCACCCTTCGGGGCGTCCCCTGCGGAAGCTTTTGTTTTGCTCCTGTGGGAGTTCACCTATGCTACATATTCACGAAACATTGTGCTTTCAGCACAATGAAAATTGAATTTGTTGTACCGGAAGATTCTTGCCTTTGCAGAAGAAAAGGGTAAACTATGTTACAGAAAAAGGAAAGAGGGGGTAAATGAAAAGGAAGCGGATGCAAAAGCGCATGGAAAACTGTGTGCAGAACGATTGCATCGCCGGTTCGCTTTTGGTTGCTGCGAGCGCTTGACGCTTGTGCGATCGGAACATGCGGCCGCGCCTCCTGTCCATCGCAATCCCGTATTTCATCTTGAATGGAGGAATTGATTATGGTACCCAGCATCTATGGTGAAAACATGTTTGATGATTTCTTTGAGAATGGTTTCTTCGGCGGTCACAGCCCGCTGTTCGGCAAGCACGCAAGAAACCTCATGAAGACCGATATCCGCGAGACGGACGACGCCAAGGCTTACCGCTTTGCGGTGGAGCTGCCCGGCTTTGAAAAGGACGAGATCCATGTGGACGTGCAGGACGGTTACCTGACCGTCAGCGCGGAGAAGGGCCTCGACAAGGACGAGGAGGACAAGAAGGGCCGCGTGCTGCGTCAGGAGCGCTACTCCGGCGCATGCTCCCGCAGCTTCTACGTCGGCGACGTAAAGCCCGAGGACGTGAAGGCCAAGTACGAGTCCGGCGTGCTGACCGTGCTCATCCCGAAGGAGGAGCCGAAGAAGCTCACCTCCTCCAGCAAGATCGCCATCGAATAAGCAAATGAATCGGGCGGCGCGCCCTCTGATATGCAGAGGGCGCGCCGCCTTTTCCTTTTCGGACGCAAGGCTTTGGGAGAGCGCACGGGGTTTTATTGAAAAAAACGACACAGCTTTCGGGAAATCATCGGATTTTTCCCTTGACAATGCCGCGGCCATGTTATACTATGTCGCTGAGTGAAGAACACTTCTTCATAATATGAATACGCACGGAGGACAAAAACATGCGCATGATGGACGCAATCGTCAAGCCCGCGGCAGCTCCCGGACTGGAGCTGCGTCAGGTCCCTGTCCCCACCCCCGGCGCGGGGGAAGTGCTCATCAAGGTACACAAAACCGCGATCTGCGGCACAGACGTGCACATCTACGACTGGAACGAATGGTCGGCCCAGCACGTGAAGCCCCCGATGGTCATCGGCCATGAATACGTCGGCGAGATCGCCGAGCTCGGCGCGGGCGTGACGGGGCTTACCGTCGGCCAGCGCGTTTCGGGCGAGGGCCACATCACCTGCGGCCACTGCCGTAACTGCCACACGGGCAACATCCAGTGGTGCAAGAACACCACGAGCGTCGGTGTGGACCGCGACGGCGCGTTCGCCGAGTATGTCTGCATTCCGGCGCGCAACGTCGTACTGATCGACCCGGCGCTCGACGAGGACGTGGTTGCTATGTTCGACGCGGTGGGCAACGCGACGCACACGGCGCTGATGTTCAACCTCGTCGGCGAGGACGTGCTCATCACGGGCGCGGGCCCTGTCGGTATCCTCGCTGTCGCCATCGCCAAGTATGCCGGCGCGCGCCGCGTGGTCGTCACGGATCTCAACGACTACCGTCTCGGCCTTGCGCTCAAGATGGGCGCGGACGCGGCCATTAACTCTGCCAAGCAGGATCTCACGCTCGCCATGAAGGAGCAGGGACTCGTCGAGGGCTTCGACGTCGGCTTTGAAATGTCCGGCTCCGGCGCTGCGCTGCATCAGATGATCGGCGTGATGCGCAACGGCGGCAAGATCAGCCTGCTCGGCCTCGGCAACGGCCCTGTCCAGATGGATATGAACCTTGTCATCGGCAAGGGTCTGACGCTGCAGGGCATCTACGGCCGCAAGATGGACAACTGGCACCAGATGAGCTACATGGTGCAGGGCGGGCTGGATCTCACCCCTGCCATTACTCACCGCTTCCACTACACCGAGTTTGAAAAGGGCTTTGAAGCCATGCACAGCGGCATGAGCGGCAAGGTCATTCTCGACTGGACGACGAAAAAGGAGGACGAAGCAGAATGAAGACCGCATACGAGAGCTATCGCGCAGAGCTTGCCGCCATCCGTGAGGCGGGCACCTACAAGGATGAGCGCATCATCACCACCCCGCAGAAAAGCCGCATCGACACCACCGCCGCGCACGGCGTTGTGAACATGTGCGCGAACAACTACCTGGGCCTTTCCAACCACCCGCGCCTGATCGAGGCGGCGAAGAAGAGCTATGACGACTGGGGCTTCGGCCTTTCCTCCGTGCGCTTCATCTGCGGCACGCAGGAGATCCACAAGACGCTTGAGCGCAAGATCGCCGACTTTGTCGGCATGGAGGACGCCATCCTCTATTCCTCCTGCTTTGACGCCAACGGCGGCCTTTTTGAAACGCTGCTCGGCGCGGAGGATGCCGTGATCTCCGATGAGCTGAACCATGCGAGCATCATCGACGGCGTGCGCCTGTGCAAGGCGCACCGCTACCGCTATAAAAACAGCGACATGGACGATCTGCGCGCCCAGCTCGTGAGCGCGCGCGAGGCGGGCTGCAAGAAAATCATCATTGCGACCGACGGCGTTTTCTCCATGGACGGCTACATCGCCAACCTCAAGGGCATCTGCGACCTCGCTGATGAGTTCGACGCGCTCGTGATGGTCGACGACAGCCATGCCGTCGGCTTCATGGGCGAGCACGGCCGCGGCACGCCCGAATATTGCGGCGTGATGGACCGTGTCGACATCCTGACCGGTACCTTCGGCAAGGCCATGGGCGGTGCCTCCGGCGGTTACACAGCCGCCAAGCGCGAGATCGTCGACCTGCTGCGCCAGCGCAGCCGTCCCTATCTCTTCTCCAACTCCCTCGCCCCGGCCATCTGCGCGGCGACGATTGCGACGATCGACATGCTGACCGAGTCCACCGCGCTGCGCGACAAGGTGCATGAGAACGCGCGCTACTTCCGCGCGGAGATGGAGAAGCTCGGCTTCGATCTTCTGCCCGGCGAGCACCCCATCGTTCCCGTCATGCTCTACGACCCGAAGGTTGCGAACGAGTTTGCACGCAGAATGCTCGAAAAGGGCGTGTACGTCGTCGGCTTCTGCTATCCGGTCGTGCCCAAGGGCCGCGACCGCGTGCGCACGCAGATCTCCGCGGGCCACACGAAGGAAGACCTCGATTTCGCGGTCAAGTGCTTCGGTGAGGTGAAGAAGGAGATGGGGCTCTAAGCCCGCTTTCCTGCCGGACGCGAAAAAGAAGGCGCGCTCCCCGCGCCGCATCAAAAAGAGAAAAGGGTGGACGCTTTGCGGCGTCCGCCCTTTGTTCATGCCATAAAATGGCGGCGAAAAAACCTTGACGGGAACTAAACGGTACGTGCCGGGATGGGAAAGCGGCATGGTATCAGGCTTTTTCAGGCCATAGCAAAATGGTATGGCAAGCATGCGAAAAATAGCGTATTGCAATTTTCGAGCGGATAGGTATAATGGCTCGCGTTGAGAAAATTTCCGGGAGGCCACTATGTTTGCACAGATCATTGCCATTTGCATTTTCATTGCCATGTTTTTACTCATCATCGTCGATAAGTTCGAGCGGCATTACGTCACCCTCGGCAGCGGCGTGCTCGTGCTCGTGCTGGTGTTCGGCGTCTGTATGCGCTCGATGGGCGCGATATGGGAAACGCTGAACCTCGGCGCCTTTTTCCAGAGTTCGTTCTGGTACGGTGCAAGCGAGGAGAGCACGGCGGGCATCAACTGGGAGACGGTGCTGTTCATCGCGGGCATGATGATCATGGTCGAGGGACTGGGCAAGGCGGGCTTTTTCCGCTGGCTGTGCCTCACGCTTGCAAAGCTTGTGCACTACCGCACGGTGCCGCTGCTCGTGTGCTTCATGACGCTCTCATCCTTCCTCGCAATGTTCATCGACAGCATCACGGTCGTCCTCTTCCTTGCCACCGTCACGCTTGAGCTTGCCCAGACGATGAAATTCGACCCTGTGCCGATGATCCTCTCCGAGATCTTCTGCGCCAACCTCGGCGGCGCGGCGACGATGTGCGGCGACCCGCCGAACATCATCATCGGCACCTCGCTTGGCTACACCTTCTTCGACTTTATCGAAAATACCGGCGCGGTCGTGGCGATCTGCTTTGTGTTTATCCTCGTTTATTTTACGCTCTGTTTTCGTAAGGATTTGCTGCGCGCGGAGAAGGCCAACGGCGGCCCCGTGACCTGCCCCGCGCCCGCAACGGCCATCAAGAATAAGGCGGCGTTCCTCTCAAGCGCGGCGGTGTTCCTCGTTGCGGTCGTGCTGCTCATCACCCACGCGCAGACGGAGCTGACCGTCGCGTGCATCGGCGTCATCGTCGCGCTGCTCACAATGCTCGTTTTGGGCTTGACCAGCGGCAAAAAATCTGTTATAGAAATCATTGAGGGCGTGGATTATAAAACGCTGCTCTTTTTCATCGGCCTGTTCGTTTCCGTGGCGGGCCTTGAAAAAACGGGCGTGCTCAACGTGATCGCGAACTTCATCACCTCGGTCAGCAACGGCAACGTTGCCGTTATCGTCGTCATCATCCTGTGGATCTCCGCCATCACGAGCGCCTTTGTGGATAACATCCCCTTTGCCGCGACGATGATCCCCGTCATCCGCGCCATCGCGGCGGCGGAGGGCATGGATATCGGCGTGCTCGCCTGGTCGCTCTCACTGGGCACCGATCTCGGCGGCAACGCGACGCCCATCGGCGCGAGCGCCAACGTTGTGGGTACCTCGGCTTCGGCCAAGGGCGGCTACCCCATCAGCTGGGGCCGCTACTGCAAGTATTGCGTGCCCGCCACGCTCATCGTCATGGTGACATCCACGGCATATCTGTTCCTGCGGTATCTGTAAACGGAGAGAAGAAAGGAGCGTTCTATGAAACAGCAGATCATCATCACGCTCGGCCGCGAGCACGGCAGCGGCGGGCATTACATCGCGGACATCATTTCCAAGGAGCTTGGCATCAAGCTCTACGACAAGGACTCCATTGAAAAGGAGATCGCCTCCGCGGGCTACAGCGAGGAGATGATCCGCAAGGCGGACGAAAAGCCTGTGAACATCTTCGCCTCCCGCCGCATCGGAAAGTACTCCAACTCTATCGAGGTCAACGTGGCGGAGCGCACCTTTGCCATGCTGCGCGAAAAGGCGGCGGCGGGCGAGAGCTTCCTCATCATCGGCCGCTGCGGCGAGCAGGTGCTCAAGGACAACCCCAATATGATCAGCGTCTTCATCTGCGGCGACCCGGACTTCAAGCTTGCGCGCGTGATGGAGAAGATGGGGCTCGACGCCGATCGGGCCATCGATGAGATCAAGTCGGTCGACCGCTCGCGCAAGAATTACCACAACTATTACTGCAATACCAAATGGGGCGACGCGCGCGGCTATGACATGACCATCAAGAGCAATGTGCTCGGCTGCGAGGAGACGGCGGAAATGCTGGTATCCTATATCCGCCGCTTCATGGCACAGGATTGAATCAAGCAAAAGGGCAGGCCTTGAGCCTGCCCTTTTTTGCTTTACGCGGCACTGTAAAAAACGAAAAAGCGCTGTGATCGACTGAGATCACAGCGCTTTCTGGCACGCCAGAAGGGATTCGAACCCCCGGCCTTCCCCTTAGGAGTATGGCTTACCATGTGATACACGGTTCGGATGTAACTTCCAATATCATCCCTTACGCAGAATGACTTGTAGTAAACGAACTTTATGGTGCAAAACACCTATTCTGACGCAGTTTTATGTGTCCGTTGGGTGGTCCTATTAGCAAATTCTTAGCAAGAGGACACCCAGCCAAAGCCGATTGCTACTGCCATTCTTCACTCCCTTAGTCAAAATGACAAGGCAAATACATGGAGGTTACTATGGACAAGAAAGAGAAAAAGTCACTGCCGGAACCGCGCACATATACCGTGGAACAGATTGCGGCCATGCTCAACATTGGCCGCACAACCGCATATCAGCTCGTCAAGCAGGAGGAGTTCAGGATCGTCCGCATAGGCAATGCGATCCGCGTCTCCAAGAAATCTTTTGACGAGTGGCTGGAAAGTTTGGAATTGTGAATATCGCAAGAAACGCCGTAGGCTCAAAAAACCTATGGCGTTTTTTTATACCCATTTTTGAAGGAGGCTGGCAATGAAACTGACAGAAGCAGAAATGAGGATGGTGTTTCAGATTGAAAGTACCAATCAGAACGCTGCCCTGAATGAGATTTACATGACATGGCGCTATGCGCCGAACCCGGCAACGAAAGAAACGGCGGAAGGCCTTCTGGACAAGCTCCGCCCACTGTCGGATCAGGAGTGCATGGATTTGATCCGCAAGGTGCAGGCCGAATACCGTCTGCCGGAGAAAGCCCGCACCATCGGGGAAATGCTGGCAGAAGCCAGACAACGATCCGGGGCGCAGAAGTTATCCGGCCATGACATTATGGCTTTGGAGCGTTTCGAC
>OLGA01001404.1_pt1 | contig 18999 bp, 17 predicted proteins | sample 1604881 | NCBI WGS metagenome assembly OLGA01 (sample SAMEA3888896, study PRJEB22519) | human gut metagenome | biome: human gut; feature: human-associated habitat; material: faeces | place: Denmark | collected 2009 | reverse complement strand
GGCGGATGATCGAAGAAAACGTCCGCGAGGTCTGCGCGCTCTGCGGCTACGATGGCGGAGTCTCCGTCGTCATTTCCGTCCCGGAGGGCGAGGCGCTTGCGAAAAAAACGTTCAATCCCCGCCTCGGCATTGTGGGCGGCATCTCGATTCTCGGCACAACTGGCATTGTCGAGCCCATGAGCGAGCAGGCGCTTGTAGACACCATCCGCGTCGAGCTGCGGCAGCGGCGGGAACTGGGCGCGGAGTATGTCCTTCTTACGCCTGGGAACTACGGCGCGGATTTTATCCGGGATTCCATCGGCATCGACCCCCGAACGGCGGTCCTGACCAGCAATTTTATCGGCGACGCGCTGGAATTAAGCCGGGAACTGGGCTTTCACGGCGCGCTTCTCATCGGCCACATCGGAAAACTCGTGAAGCTGGCGGGCGGCATGTGGAACACGCACTCGAAATTCGGCGACTGCCGTATGGAGCTTCTCGCCGCGCACGCAGCATCGCTTGGTCTTCGGCCGGAAAAGGTCTCGGAGCTGCTGTCGTGCGTCATGTGCGACGACGCGCTTCGCATTTTAAAGGAAGAGCAGCTATATGACGCGGTGCTTGCGCGCCTTGCCGGACGCATTGAGTTTCACCTACAGCACAAATGCGGCGAAATGGAAGTCGGCGCGATGGTTTTTTCCAAGGAATATGGCCGCCTGTGCCAGACCGGCTGCGCGCAGGCTCTGCTGCAAAAGATAATGGAGGCATAATTTATGGTACACTTTGTCGGCGCCGGAAGCGGCGCGGTCGATCTCATCACCGTGCGGGGAAAGCGCCTGCTCGAGGAGGCGGACGTGATCATCTACGCGGGGTCTTTGGTGAACCCGGAGCTTTTGTCCTATGCAAAAAACGGCTGCGAAATCCACAACAGCGCAAAAATGACGCTCGAGGAGGTCATCTCTGTTATAAAAAAGGCCGAGGAAGAAAAGAAAACCACCGTCCGCCTCCACACCGGAGACTCCAGCATCTATGGCGCTGTGCGCGAGCAGTTTGACCGGCTGGAGGAGCTTGGAATTTCCTACGATGTCTGCCCCGGCGTGAGCGCATTTTGCGGCGCGGCGGCCGCCCTTCGCGCGGAGTATACGCTCCCGAACGTCAGCCAGACGGTCATCATCACAAGAGCCGCGGGCAAAACGCCCGTGCCCGAGCGCGAATCCATCCGCTCTCTTGCCTCCCATCAGGCGACAATGGTGCTCTTCCTCAGCACGTCTTTGACAGAGCAGCTGCAAGCGGAGCTTCTCGCGGGTGGGTATGCAGAAACTACGCCCGCTGCCGTTGTTTTTAAAGCAACCTGGCCGGAGGAAAAAATCTTCCGCTGCACGGTGGGGACGCTTCACGAGGCGGTCACGAAAAACAATCTCACGAAAACATCCCTGATCATCGTCGGCGGCTGTTTGGGCGACGATTATATGCGCTCGCTTCTCTATCATCCCGCCTTTACGACCGAGTTCCGCGAGGCGACGCTTTGAACGCGGCCGTTTTCTGCTACAGCAGGGCCGGAATCCAGACGGCAAAGCGCGTGAGCCGCGCTCTGCATGACGCGGAGCTTGCGCTCTATACGCTCGCGCGCTTGGAAGAGCCCGGCTTTTTGCCGATCGAACCATCCGTCTACGCTCTGGAATTTTCCCGAAGGGATGCGTTGATCTTCGTCGGCGCGTGCGGCATTGCCGTCCGGGAAATCGCGCCGTATGTGCGCGATAAAAAGACGGACCCAGCCGTTTTAGTTCTCGACGAGCGGGCGCGGCACGTGATTCCGCTTCTTTCCGGGCACATCGGGGGCGCGAACCGGCTGGCTCTCCGGCTATCAAGCGTGCTCGGCGCAGACCCTGTCATCACCACGGCAACGGATGTGAACAGAAAATTTGCCGTTGACGAATTTGCTGCGCGAACGGGCTGCGCGATTTCCGACATGCAGCTTGCAAAGGCCTTTGCTGCCGGAATTTTAGAGCGCGACCTGCCGCTTGCAAGCGCCTTTCCGATCGTCCCGCCCCTTCCCGGCGGCGTATATGAATCCGGTTCCGGCGCACTTGGGGTCTACATCGGCTGCGACGTGCGCGAGCCCTTTCAGAAGACGCTGCGCCTGATTCCAAAGAAGCTCCGCGTCGGCCTCGGCTGCCGCAGAGGCGTTTGCGCATCGGCAATTACATCCGCCATCCGGCACGTTTTTGCGGAGAACCGGCTGGACCTTCGCGCCATCTCGGGCGTTTTTTCGATCGATCTCAAAAAAGACGAGCCGGGGCTTTTGATGGCCTGCCGGGAAAACGGCTGGTCGGTCTCATTTTATCCCGCGCAGACCTTGCAGGCCGTGCCGGGGGAATTTACAGCGTCGAGCTTCGTCGCGTCCGTTACGGGCGTGGATAACGTCTGCGAGCGGGCGGCCATGGTGGGTGCGGAGCAGCTGCTCGTTTCAAAAACTGCGATGGACGGCGTGACTGTCGCCGTCGCGCTGGAGCATTGGGAGGTACACTTTGGGTAAGGTTTTTGTTGTGGGCATCGGCCCCGGTAATTTTGAAAATATGACCATCCGCGCAGATCGCGTGCTTGCTGCCTGCGACGCAATCGTTGGGTACCCGGTCTATGTCGACCTCGTCAAGGACCGCTATCCCGGAAAGGCACTTTTTGAAACGCCCATGACGCAGGAGGCAAAGCGCTGCCAGCTGGCGCTGGATCTGGCGCGAGACGGCAAGCAGGTCTGCATCGTCTGCTCGGGCGACAGCGGCATTTACGGCATGGCGGCGCTCGTCTATGAGCTGCGCGGGGAATGCGTGGAACCGGAAATCGAAGTGGTTCCCGGGCTCACGGCTGCGTGCAGCGGCGGCGCGGTTCTGGGCGCCCCTCTGACGCACGATTTTGCCGTCATCAGCCTTTCCGACCGCTTGACCCCGTGGGAAACGATCGAAAAGCGGCTGCTGGCCGCGGCGAGCGCGGATTTTTCGATCGCCATCTACAACCCCGTGAGCCACGGCCGGCCCGAGCATTTAAAACGGGCGTGCGAGGTTCTTCTTCGCGTGCTGCCCGAGTCGCGCCTTTGCGGCATTGTCCGCAATATCGGCCGCCCCGGCGAGAGCCGCCGGATCCTGACGCTGGGAGAGCTCCGGGACGCGCAGGCAGACATGTTCTGTACAGTCTTCATCGCAAACAGCGCGGCGAAGGAGCTATCCGGCAATCTCGTAACGCCGAGAGGGTACCGCAATGTCTAAAATTTGCATTTTCGGCGGCACGACCGAGGGCCGGAAGCTCGCCGAGTTTTTGAGCGGGCAGCCGTGCGACGTGATGGTCTGCGTCGCGACCGACTACGGCCAGACGCTTCTGCCGGAGGCCGAACATGTCAGCGTTTCGGCGAGGAGACTCCCGGTCGGCGAAATCGTATCGCTTCTGACGGAGCATCGCTTTGATCTCGTCATTGACGCGACGCACCCGTATGCGCAGTCCATCACAAAAAGCATTGCGCGCGCCTGCCGGGAGACGGGAACGCCCCGCTGGCGGCTGCTGCGAGGCGCGTCCGGCGTTTCTCCGGAGCATACCTACGTGGAAACCGTCTCGGACGCGGCGGCGTTTCTGTCCGAAACTGAGGGAAATATCCTGCTTACAACCGGCAGCAAGGAGCTGGCGGGATTTTCGCAGCTTCCCGGCTTTTCTGCGCGCGTCTGGGCGCGCGTGCTTCCCTTGCAGTCGTCCCTGGGTGCATGCGCGCAGGCAGGGCTCCCGGCCTCGCACATTTTTGCGATGCAGGGCCCGTTTTCTGAGGCCATGAACGCCGCGATGCTCCGAACCATCGGCGCGCAGTATCTTGTCACGAAGGACGGCGGCGCGCCGGGCGGGTTTGAGGAAAAGGAATCTGCCGCCAAAAGCGCGGGCGCACGTCTGGTCGTGATCGGCCGGCCGCCGGAGGAAGAGGGGCTGTCTTTATCCAAGACCATTTCCGCCCTTTGCACGCGGTTCGGCTTCTCGCCGAATCCTGAGGTTTTTATCGCCGGCATCGGCCCCGGAAGCGAGGCGCTTCAAACGCAGGAGGTCCGCGCGGCGATCCGGCGGGCTGACTGCTTGATCGGCGCAAGGCGGATGCTGGACGCTGTGGCAGGGCCGCAGCAGCTGACGATCGACGCGATTGCGCCGGAGACGATTGCCTCCCATATCGCGCAGCACCCGGAATGCGGGGTCTTCTGCGTCGTCATGTCGGGCGATACCGGCTTTTACAGCGGCACAAAAAAGCTCCTTCCGTTACTGAAAGCATGCCGCGTGCAGGTGCTGCCGGGCCTCAGCTCCATGAGCTATCTCTGCGCGCGTGTTGGCGTGAGCTACGAAGACGCGGTCCCGGTCAGTCTTCACGGAAGAGATTTTGATATCGCGCGCGAGGTGCGCCGCCGCAGGAAGGTCTTCACCCTCGTCGGAGGAGACGGCGGCATGCAGGCGCTCTGCGAGCGGTTGACGCAGGCGGGCCTCGGCCACGTGCGCATCGCTGTCGGCGAGCGGCTGAGCTACCCGGACGAAGCAATCACTCGCGGCACGGCGCAGGAGCTGCGTTCCCACACGTTTGACAAGCTCAGCGCCGCACTGATTGAAAACGATACCCCCGGCGAAATCGTTACGCCCGGCCTTCCGGACGAGGCGTTTTTGCGCAATTTAGAGCCCGGGAAGCTCGTCCCCATGACCAAAAGCGAGGTGCGGAGCATCTGCCTGTCTAAATTGCGGCTCACCCCAAACGCCGTCTGCTGGGACGTCGGCGCGGGCACGGGCTCGGTATCCATCGAGATGGCGCGGCTCTGCGCGGACGGCACTGTCTATGCCATTGAAAAAAGCGAGCGGGCGCTGGCGCTTCTGGAACAGAACAAAGAGGCGTTCTCCGCCTCCAACATGCAGATCATCCCCGGCTCTGCGCCGGAGGTCTGCCGCGACCTTCCCGCGCCGACGCACGCGTTTCTTGGAGGCACGTCCGGGAGCGTCCGGGACATTCTCGCGCTGCTGCTGGAAAAAAATCCGCATGTGTGCATTGTCGCGACGGCAGTGACGCTGGAGTCCGTTTCCGCGCTGAGCGCGTGTATGGAAGACTTTGAGGCAGCGGAGTGCGTCTCGGTGCAGGTCTCAAAGGCTGCGGCACTCGGGCAGTACCATCTGATGCAGGCGCAGAACCCGGTCTATATCTTTACGCTTCAAAACGGAGGCACGGACGCATGAAATGGTCTTTTTATGCGCTGATTCTCGGCTTTTGCATCGACCTTCTTCTGGGCGACCCGCACGGCTTTCCCCATCCGGTGGTCCTGATCGGGAAGCTCATCGATGCGCTGGGGCGCCTGTTCCGTGCCCTCCTTCCTAAAACGAAACCCGGCGAGATTGCGGCGGGCGCGCTTCTCTGGGTCTTCACTGCGGCCGTCTCAACCGCAATTCCGGCGCTGCTGCTGATCTTTGCGCAAAAAATTTCCGTCTGGCTGCGGCTGGCGCTTGAGAGCGTCATGTGCTGGCAGATTCTCGCTACGAAATCTCTGCGCGACGAGAGCATGAAGGTCTATGCCGCGCTGCAAACCGGCTCGCTTTCCGACGCGCAGAGGGCCGTTTCCATGATCGTCGGCCGCGACACGGAGCGTCTTGATGAAAAAGGCGTAGCCAGAGCCGCCGTCGAGACCGTCGCGGAAAATACGTCCGACGGCGTGATTGCGCCGCTTCTGTTTCTCGCCATCGGCGGCGCGCCGCTCGGATTTTTCTACAAGGCAGTCAACACCATGGACTCCATGCTCGGCTACACGGAGCCGCCCTACAAAAACATCGGGCTGGTGCCCGCAAAAATGGATGATTTTTTCAATTTCCTGCCCGCGCGGCTCTCTGTGCTGTTCCTTCTGGCAGCGGGCTTTTTTCTGCGGCTGGATGTGAAAAACGGCTGGCGGATCTTCAGGCGCGACCGATATAAGCACGCAAGCCCCAACTCCGCACAGACCGAGTCCGTGTGCGCGGGGCTGCTTGGACTTCGGCTGGCGGGAGACGCATGGTACCACGGGGTGCTGCACAAAAAGGAGTTTATCGGCGACGCGGTGCGGGAGATCGAATATGCGGACATTCCGCACACGTGCAGGCTCATGGAGCTCGCCGCTGTTCTGGCCCTCATCGTCTGCTGCGCGATCAAAGCCTGCTTCATTTTCTGAGGAACGATTATGTTATACGGAACCCAAAATCCACACGGCGGGGATGTGTACGGCGCGGAGGTCGCGTTTGATTTTTCTTCGAACGTGAACCCGCTTGGCACGCCTCCAAACGTTCTTGCCGCCATTTCCCACGCAGCTCTGCACGTGCGGCAGTATCCTGACCCCTATTGCCGTGCGCTGACAGCGGCGATTGCCGCGCACGAAGCCGTTCCGGAGGATTTCATTCTCTGCGGCGCAGGTGCGGCGGAGCTCATCTACGCCTACTGCGACGCGCTGCGCCCGAAAAAAGCGATGGAACTCGCGCCGACCTTTCTGGAATACAGCGCGGCGGCCTCACATTTTGGCGCGGAGATGGTGCGCGTGCCGCTGCAAGCGCCGGAGTTTCTGCCGGATGACCGCCTTCTGGACAAGCTGCGAGAGGAAGCGCCGGACGTGCTCTTTCTGTGCACGCCGAATAACCCCACGGGCCAGACGATTGGCCGTTCGCTTCTCCAAAGCGTGCTGGACATCTCCCTTACGCAGGGCACGCGCGTGCTGCTCGATGAGTGCTTTCTCGACTTTACGGGCGAAAAAAGTGCGAAGGATCTGCTGGCCCGTTATGAAAATCTTCTGATTTTAAAGGCGTTTACCAAAAGCTACGCGCTGGCAGGTCTTCGCGTAGGCTACTGCCTGACGGGCGATACGCGCCTGCTTTCCCAAATGGCCGCGTGCTCGCAGCCGTGGAACGTCTCGCTTCCAGCGCAGGAGGCAGCCGTTGCCGCGCTGCAAAATCCCGATTGGATTTCCGGGGCGAGGGCACTTGTTTCCGAGCAGCGGGAATATCTCACAAGGGCGCTGCAATCGCTCAAGCTTACCGTCTGCCCGTCGAGGGCCAATTATCTGCTGTTCCGTGCGCCGGTCGGGCTGGACGAGGCTCTGCGGCGCGAAAAAATCGCCATCCGCAACTGCGGGAACTACCCCGGGCTTTGTCCCGGCTGGTACCGCGTCGCTGTGCGGCTGGCGAAAGAAAATGAAGCGCTGGTGGAAGCCATCCGGCGCGCAATGGAGGAACCATCATGGCACTGAATATCATGCTGCAGGGAACCATGTCCAACGCGGGAAAGAGCCTGCTTTCCGCGGGGCTCTGCCGGATTTTCCGGCAGGACGGCTATCACGTCGCGCCCTTCAAGAGCCAGAACATGGCGCTCAATTCCTTCATTACAAAAGACAGCGGCGAAATGGGCCGGGCGCAGGTTGTGCAGGCGGAGGCCTGCGGGTTAGAGCCCGATGTGCGCATGAACCCGATCCTTCTGAAACCGACCACCGACGTTGGCAGTCAGGTCATCGTCAACGGCCAGGTGCGCGGCAACATGCGCGCGATGGAGTATTATGCGAAAAAGCGCGAATTTCTGCCGGACGTGATGCGAGCATACGAATCTCTTGCGGCGGAGAACGACGTTATCGTCATTGAGGGCGCGGGCAGTCCCGCCGAAATTAACCTCAAGCAGGACGATTTCGTGAACATGGGTCTGGCAAAGCTCGTAGACGCGCCGGTGCTTCTCATCGGAGATATTGACCGGGGCGGCGTTTTCGCCCAGCTCTTTGGTACCATCGCGCTTCTGGAGCCCGACGAACGCGCGCGCGTCAAGGGCACGATCATCAACAAGTTCCGCGGCGACCGGACGATTCTGGAGCCCGGCCTTCGTCAGCTCGAAGCGCTCTGCGGCGTGCCGGTCGCGGGCGTGGTACCGTATGCGCAGGTGGACATTGATGACGAAGACAGCCTATCGGCGCGCTTTACCAGGAACACCGCGCGAAAGCTTCTGGACGTTGCCGTCATCCGCCTGCCGCGCATCTCGAACTTTACCGATTTTTCGCCCTTTGAGCGCTATGAAAACGTCTCGCTTCGCTACATTGAAAGCGTCCGGGAGCTCGGCGCGCCGGATCTGATCCTGCTGCCCGGCACCAAGAGCACGATCGCCGATCTCCAGTGGCTGCGCGAGAGCGGTCTCGAGGCCGCAATTTTAAAGGAAGCCGCACGGGGTACATTGATCTTCGGCGTCTGTGGCGGATATCAGATGCTCGGCCGGTCGGTCTGCGACCCCGATGGCGTAGAGGCAGCAGGTGTTACGGAACTTCGAGGACTCGGCCTTCTGCCGGTAGATACGGTGTTCCATGGGCAAAAGGTACAGCGGCAGACCAGCGGCAAATTTTCCGGCATTTCCGGCATGCTCGCGAATCTCAGCGGCCTTTCCTACGAGGGCTATGAGATTCATATGGGAAGAAGCGAACAGGCCCTGCCGCCTCTCATCGGAAGCGGCAATGTCTACGGCAGCTACGTCCACGGCATCTTTGACGCGCCCGGTATTGCCGACGCTGTTTTAACGGCTGTCTGCCGCATGCGGGGCTTAGACCCTGCCGCACTCGGCGCGTTTGATCTGCGCAAATATAAAGAGCGGCAGTATGACCTTCTGGCCGATACCGTCCGCGCCGGGCTCAACATGGACTTTGTCTACCGTGTGCTGCGGCGCGAAGCGTGAGCCACACGTTTCGGTTGCAGGTCCAATGCGGTCCATCGCTTGCGCGATATGTTATAAACTTGCACCAGAATCTGCACAAAGCCGCACCATCCGGGCGTCCTGGATGGTGCGGCTTGTCAATTCGTATTTTACTTCTCTGCCGGGACGCGGTATACTGTCATGGGAGGAGAAAATCATGAACCGAAAAAATGTTTTGTGGAAGCTTTTTGTCTCCACGCTCTACCTCAGCGCCTTTACCTTCGGCGGCGGCTATGTGATCGTCACGCTGATAAAGCAGAAATTTGTCGACGAGCTGCACTGGATCGAAGAGAATGAAATGCTGGACCTCATCGCCATCGCCCAGTCCGCACCCGGCGCGATTGCCATCAACGGCGCAATTGTTGTGGGCTACAAGCTCGCGGGGCTTCTCGGCGCGATCGTTGCGATTATTGCAACAATCATTCCGCCGTTTGCGATCATCACGGTCATCTCGTATTTCTATGAGCTCTTCCGCGATAATTTTGTGGTCAGCAAGCTCCTTTCCGGCATGCAGGCGGGCGTTGGCGCGGTGATCGCTTCCGTCGTGTGGGACATGGGAGGCGGCGTTTTGAAGCAGAAAAGCGCTGTTTCTGATTTTATTCTGGTCGCGGCATTTCTCGCCGCGTGTATCTTCCGCGTGAACGTGGTCTATATTATCCTCGCCTGCATCGCGCTCGGCGTTTTGCGGACAGTGCTTGCAAAAAGCTCCCCATAGAGCCGCCGCGACGGTTTGCGCGGTCCGCTATATGGGGAGCTTTCTTCGTTATTCTTTTCCGGGGCGCTTGCCGAACTGGAACTTCGGCTCGGTGCCCTGGATGAGTCTTCGGATGTTGCTGCGGTGCATGAGCAGCACAAGAAGACACGTGAAAATACCGAGCGAAATGAGCACGGGATTTTTCGTAAAGACCGGGGTCATCGCCGCAACGGCAATGGAGGCCGCCATGGAGGACACCGACGCAGTTCTCGTCAGCGCTGCGACCACGGCAAAGACGGCAAAGGCACTTAAAAACACGCGCCAGTCAAGCATCAGCGCGACCGCCACCGCCGTTGCCACGGCCTTTCCGCCTTTGAAGCCAAAGTAGATGGGAAAGCAGTGCCCGATCATGCAGGCCGCGCCCGCAATGGCAAGCCCGGTCGTCCCGCCGAGCCACGAACCAAGAAGCATCGAGATGATGCCCTTGAGAAAATCGCCCAACAGCGTAAGCGCGCCTACGCGAGGGCCGAGCGTCCGAGCCGCATTGGCCGCGCCCGCGTTGCCGCTTCCGAGCGTGCGCACGTCCTGATGGAAGATGTATTTGGAAATCAGAATGGAAACGCTCAGAGAGCCGATGAGATAGCCCAGCACGAGGCAGGCGAGATATCGAACCGTCATTTGGACACGACCTTCTTTTTTAACAGTTTCTATACCATAGCATATTCTGTGCAAAAGCGCAATGCGTCCGGCAGTTATTTTTATGGTGCATGTGCGCTGTAATTGTGCTACAATCAGGAAAACAGAAATTTTGACAGGAGAGATGCAGAATGGAACGAAAGTACGCGGAGTTTGCGGCGACGAAGGCATGTGAACTGCTCGCCATCGACAGCCCGTCCGGCTATACGCAGAAGGCGGCCACATGGGTCAAAGAGGCGTTTGAAGCGCTCGGCTTTGCGGCAAAGATCACGACGAAGGGCGGCGTTCTGGCGGACCTCGGCGGGGCAGACAAAGATGATGCGCTTTTCCTGCAGGCGCACACCGACACGCTGGGCGCGATGGTGGCAGAGATCAAGGCGAACGGCCGGTTAAAGCTCACGCCCCTTGGCGGCCTGCGCGCGGAAAACGCGGAAACGGAGAATGTCCGCATCCATACGAGGACCGGAAAAATCATTGAGGGCACGGTGCAGCTGTGCAACGCCTCGGTGCATGTGGACGGCGAATACGGCGAGGCCAAGCGCACGTTTGACACCGTTGAGGCGGTTCTCGATGAGGACGTGAAGACGGCGGAGGACACGCGCGCGCTTGGGATCGAAGTTGGAGACATCGTCTGCCTCGAGCCGCGCACGAGGATCACCTCGTCCGGCTACATCAAAAGCCGCTTTTTAGACGACAAGCTCTCCGTCGGCGTGCTGCTGGGGCTCGCAAAATACCTCCATGATACCGGCAAAACGCTCGCAAGACGGGTCTACGCGCATGTGACGGTCTACGAAGAGGTCGGCCACGGCGGGTCTGGCTCTGTTCCCTCCGGCGTGACGGAGTCCATCAGCGTGGACATGGGCTGCGTGGGAGATGGGCTTACATGCACAGAAAAGCAGGTCTCCATCTGCGTCAAGGATTCCGGCGGGCCCTACAGCTACGAGGTCGTGGGCAAGCTCATTGATGCGGCCAAGAAAGAGGGCGCCGACTACACGCTCGACGTGTATCCGCACTACGGCTCGGACGTGGAGGCGACGCTCCGCGCGGGCTTTGATATCCGGCACGGTCTCATCGGCCCCGGCGTCTACGCGAGCCACGGCTACGAACGGAGCCATCTGGATGGCGTAGAGCATACGCTCCGGGTGCTGAAGGGCTATCTTGGTGTGTAAGTGATAAAGCATCCCCCGCAAAAGACGGACAGCAGCGTTCCATCTTTGCGGGGGATTTTTTCTTCTTTATGCAGGCGCTCAGAAGGCCCAGGTGCCGTTCCGGAAAATCGGGACGGTTTTTCCGTCCTCGCAGGTCGCGTCGATGCAGAGGTCGGCCGTGCCGATCATGAAGTCCTCGTGGATCATCGAGTCGTTCACGCCGAGCTTGCGGCAGTCCTCGAGCGTTCGGTTCTCAAAGCCGTCGATCGTATCGGCAAAGCCCATGCCGAGCGCGAGATGGCAGCAGGCGTTCTCGTCAAAAAGCGTATTGTAGAACAAAATGCCGGACTGATTGATGGGAGAATCGAACGGCACGAGTGCGCATTCGCCGAGGTACGCGCTTCCCTCGTCCATTTCGATGAGCTTTGTGAGAAGGTCGTTATTTACCTCCGCGTGCCACTCGACGGCCTTTCCCTCGTGGAAGCGGATCCAGAAGCGGTCGATGAGCTGCGACTGGTAGGAAAGGGGCTTCGAGGAGTAGACGATGCCCTCTGCTTTTCCGCGCATCGGGGAGATGAAGCACTCCTCGGACGGAATGTTCGGGTTAAAGACGATACCCTGCAGGCTTTTTTCCGCGCCGCCGCAGAATCTGGCCTCGGGGATCATGCCGACATGGAAATCCGTGCCGTTGGAGGCTTTATAGTGAAGCTCTTTGATGTGAAGTGAATTGAGGTACGCGCACCGGTCGTGCAGGTCTTTGTTGTGTGCCTGCCATGCGGCGACCGGGTCTTCCGTCACGCGGGAGGTCGCGAGGATCGCTTCCCAGAGCTTTTCGATGGCCTGACTCGCACGAAGGCCGGGGAAGAGCTTCTTCGCCCATTTTTCGCCCGGCACGGCGGCAATGCACCACTGGTACTTGTTTTCAATCTGGTCGCGGTAGCCCTTGATGATCGGGTATTTTTTCTGCTGGGCCTTGGCCATCTTCTCCTGATTGACGCCCTTGAGCCCGTCGGGGTCTTCGGACATCAGGTAAATCCGACAGGGAATCGTGTCCACATAGTGCTGCCATCTGGCTTCCTCGTAGTTGTCGAGCGTCGACATCGTCGTAAGCGTCCGGTAGCGCACATGGAGCTTTTCGATCGGCTGGTGGTTCCAGTCGACGACGACCTTCTTGGCCTTTAATTTGTAGCACTCTTCGACCAGCATCGTCACAAACTCGGGCTGGTCGAGCTCGGCCTGAATGAAGACCTCCTGCCCCTTCTGGATGTTGACGCCGCAGGCGGCAATGAGCCTCGCGTAGGAACGAAGAACGGTTTTTTTCATAGCATATCGCCTCATAATTCATAATTTTGTATGGTTATCATACCACGTTTTCCCGCGTTTGAAAAGTACCGGGAAAATGGATTGCAAGCGGGTCGCGCGCATGATATGATGAGGAAAATAAAATCTTTGGAGGCGCGGTATGAAAAAGGCCCTTGCAAAAGAGCTTCTGCAATTCATCGAAAAAAGTCCCAGCACGTATCATGTCATTGAGAACGTGAGACGCCGCCTGCTGGCTTCCGGGTACACGGAGCTGGAGGAAAACGCGCGGTGGAACCTTGTCCATGGCGGGAAGTATTTTCTGACGCGCGGCGGCACGTCCTGCATCGCCTTCCGCATCCCGGAGGAAGCGGCGCGCGGCTTTATGCTGACAGCGAGCCACAGCGACAGCCCAAGCTTCAAGCTCAAGGAAAACCCCGAGCGCGCGGCAGCTGGGCACTATCTGCAGCTCTCGACCGAAAAATACGGCGGGATGCTGATGGCGCCGTGGTTCGACCGGCCGCTTTCTATCGCGGGAAGAGTGCTCGTGGACACGGAAAACGGCATTGAGACGCGGCTTGTGAACATAGACCGCGATCTTCTCATCATCCCGAATCTCGCCATTCACATGAACCGCGCGGCAAACGACGGGGTGAAGCTGCTGGCAAATATCGACACGCTGCCGCTTTTGGGGTCGATCGAGAACCGCGGCTGCTTTTTGAAGCTTCTCTCCGAGGCAGCAGTCTGCAGCGCGGAGCAGATTCTGGGGCATGATTTAACCCTCTACGTCCGTCAGCCGGGCGCGATTTTCGGCGCGCAGGAGGAATATATCGCGAGCCCGAAGCTCGACGATCTGGCCTGCGTGTTTGCTTCCCTTGAGGGCTTCCTCGCAAGTAAGCCTGCCTCCTGCGTCCCCGTCTTCTGCGTGTTTGACAACGAGGAGGTCGGCAGCGCAACAAGACAGGGCGCGGCCTCGACGCTGCTTCGCGATACCCTCCGGCGCATGGCGGCCTCTCTTGGCATTACAAACGGACACCTGGCGCGGATGTTAGATGAGAGCTTCCTTCTCTCGTGCGACAACGCGCACGCGCAGCACCCGAACCACCCGGAATTCGCAGACCCCGGCAACTGCCCGTATCTGAACGATGGCGTGGTCCTCAAATTCAACGCCAACCAGCGCTACGCCACAAGCGGCATAGCCGCCGCACTCTACCGCAAGCTCTGCCAAAGAGCGTGCGCGAAGGTGCAGGTCTACGCCAACCGCTCAGACATTCCCGGCGGGTCGACCCTTGGTTCGATTGCGAGCACGCTCGTTCCGGTCGAGATGGCGGACATCGGTCTTCCGCAGCTGGCGATGCACTCGTGCTATGAAACGGCGGGGGTAAGTGACCTCTTTGATCTGGTGAATATCTGCCGGACGCTGTTTGAGTCCGGCGTCGAAAAATCTGGCGGCCTCATCCGACTGGTGTGAGGAGGCGAAGATGGAACAAAAACGGGTTCTGATTCTGGCAGAGCACAATGACGAAATCAAAAAAGAGCTCAAGCGCAGATTTTCCGCGCGCTGCGAGCTCATGTTTGCGGAGGACTTGCAGAATTTAGACGCGACGCTTTCCCGCGCGGAGATGATCATCGGAGAGCCGGAACAAGAGCAGCTTGTAAAGGCAAAGGCACTGTCTCTTTTGCAGCTCACGTGGGCGGGCGCGGATAAATATGCAGGGATGCCTGATTTCCCGGAGCAGACGACGCTCTGCAATGTCTCCGGCGCGTTCGGAACGGTAATTTCCGAGTACGTGCTGGGCTCGATTGTTGCGTTTTACCGGGCACTGCCTGCCTATTGGCGCGACCAGAAATCGCATATCTGGCAGCAGCGGAAATCTTCGCAGACGATTTGCGGAAAGCGGGTGCTGGTGCTTGGTATGGGCGACCTCGGCGGAAACGTCGCGCGGCGCATGCAGGCCTTCGGCGCAAGGGTCACGGGCGTGCAGCGGACAAAGAAGGCGGGCCTTCCCGCGGGCTTCGCCGAGGCGTATACGATGGAATTTCTCGACGAACTGCTGCCAAAAGCCGATATCGTGGTGAACTGCCTGCCGTCCACGCCGGAAACCGTCGGTCTTATGACGAGGCCGCGGCTGCTTGCGATGAAACAGGGCGCGCTCTTTGTGAACGTCGGGCGCGGGAGCTTCGTCCGGAACAAGGACCTCGTGTTCGCTCTCGAAAGCGGCCATTTGGGCGGCGCAATTCTGGACGTGACGGAAACGGAGCCGCTGCCGGAAGATTCGCCCCTCTGGGACATGGAAAATGTTCTCATTACGCCGCACATCGCGGGGCCGAGCTTTGACGAGAGCCCCGACGTGCAAAGCACCATCTGGGAGATCTGCATGGACAATCTCGAAAGCTTCCTGACCGGCAAGCCCGTCACGCACGTCGTCAGCCGCCGGGCCGGATATTAAACAAAAAATCCGGGGTGCCGTTCAAACGGACGCACCCCGGATTTTTTTGCATATGTGTACGTTCTTGCGTAGGGGTGGGCGACTCTGTCCGCCCGCAGAAAAATCCGGTTTTTACGAAAATCTCCGGCAAATTCGTAACTTCTCATGGGGCGGACAGAGGCGTCCGCCCCTACGGCTCGACTAGAACGTCCGGATTATTCCATACTTTCCAGCAGCGTCCGGGCGATGTGTCCGGCAGGAAATGCCGCGCTGCTTGGCCACCAGAGCGTCACGGAGAGGAGCTTCTTCCCTTTTTGCAGCAGCAGCCGGTATGCGCCATACTGGTCCTGATAGCAGCGCGCCATAGAAGCGTCCAGATCTTCCGGAAGCGCGAGTTTTATCAGCTCGCGTGTGTGTTTGGAAAACAGGCGGAATGCACGCCCTTCATCGTATCGGCGCAGATCGTTTGCCAGCCAAACGGCCAGCCACGGTGCGCGCAGCTCGTAGTAGTCCGCTTCGTAGATCGTGCCCATGCTTTGCTCTCGCAGGCTGTAACGCTCCGGAGCGAGCAGGTCGTGCGTTTCATCCAGCGTCAGTTCATAGCGGTCGTCCGTTTCATCTACCGGAAAAGTGGCAAAGCTGGAGAGCGTCGGAAGCGGCGCTTCGCCTGCATCGATGGCCAAGGCGTCCGGATGCAGCCGCGGCATGACCATCATGCTAACAAGCAGAACGAGCCAGACGACAGTTAAGATAGGCCTGATGATCTTGCCCGCAAGGCAGCGTTTTTTCTCCTCGCGCCAGCCGTCCGTATGCTCAATGTGCCCGCCGGATTGCAGGTGCTTGCGGAGCCTTCGCAGCCTGCTCCAGTCGCGCACCGCGCCCCACGTCTGCACGATGGTAACCAGGACCAGCGCCAGAAACCGAGTGGTCCCAACCGTCAGAACGCCGAGCAAAAACGTAGGCTGCTGCAAAAGAAACAGCAGGATCGGGTATAAAAACAGATAATAGCACGTCGAAAACACCCGGTCAGCAAGCGCATTCTGCACGCGCTTTAAAGATAAAGCCTGCACGGCAGGGTCTGTGTTGAGTTCGGGAAGGTGCGCGTCACCGCAGCGGTAGATCAGAAACTCCTTCCATTCCGCGACAAACTCCCAGCCCATCTCTTCTGCCAGCACGATGGCCGCCTGCTTTTTTTCGTCAAATTCGGAAAACGCCTTCTCCTTCGGAACTGCATCCAGCCGGTATCGAACGCGTTTTGGATTTCCGGTTTCGAAGCACGCAAGGCCGAGGAAAAATCCGTCGTCCTTCGATAAAAACAGCCCCTGCATCGCCTGCTCCTCGAGCCAGCTTTCCATCGCAGGCACATCGTAATCCGGGCACGGGACGAGCACCCAGCGCTGTTTTTTCGTAATCTCATTCATGCAGCAGCCCTCCGATCGCTTCCGCGTCCCGCAGGCAGGCCGTCAGGCGGCCAAGTTCGGCGTTGTACGCGTCCGTGCCGCGCGAGGTGATGCGGTAGGTGCGCTTGCGGCCCTCGACGGCAATTTCCTCAATGTACTGTACCTCTTCAAATTTAGAAAGCACCGTATAGAGCGTCGCCGGGCCGATGCGAAGCCGCCCGTTTGTCGCCCGCTCTAAAAACGCGGCGATCTCCATGCCGCACATCGGGCGCGTTTTGAGCGCCAGCAGTACATAGAACATCGATTCCGTCAGATTTTCAAGCGGCCTGCGCGGCATGTTTATCCCCCCTATTATCGTTATATGATATCGTTTTACGATATTATAGAGCAAACCGCAACCTCTGTCAACCGAAAATCCCCCGCATCGCGCCCATGCGTCTGCGCACGGCCCGCGGTACGGGGGATCGAAATTCAGTTCTGTTTCAAAATCAGCTCCTGAAGCTGCCGCAGCGCGTACGCCCGGTTGGGAGCGCCGAGGCTCAGAAACGTTGCACTGCCCCGGTCGAAGCTTGCCTGCACCTGAGAGCCGGTTCTCTCATACGTCGAAGCGAAGGCGATGGTGACGTGTTCAAAATCCTTCGTCGCCTCCACATCCCAGACACCAGTCGAGATGATCTGCCCTGCCCAGTCGTAAATATGGCCCTCCCAGGCGCCATTTTGCCGCGTCAGGCGGATGGTCATGTTCTCCTCCAGCCCCGGAACGTCGGTAATATACAGCGAGCCCTCGAACACATCCTTCAACAGCACGCTCTGCGTGAGCGTTCCTGTAAGCGTCACGTGGCAGGGCTTTTCATAGCGCTCATCCGAAACGCTGTAGATGACCGCGTCCTCATCATAGGAAATCGTCTTCTGCGTCGGCACGAGGAAAAACAGCAGCACGTTCAAAACCACCAGCACCACGGCCACCGTCAGAAGCGTTTTGCTGCGCTTGTTGTCCTTTTCCTGTCCCAGTCTGTCCGCCATGCGTTAAACCTCCTGCTGTGTGTTCTTTTTGCTATTATACCGGATCGCGCTGCATTTGACAACCGGGGCGCAGAATTCAAAAAAATTTAAGAATTCTTAGCTTGCGCCGCAGAGGATTTCGGCTATAATGGAAGCAAAGAGGTTACAATTTGGTAACAGCATTAGTGAAGGAAATTTCTTTTTGGAGGGATGCCATCGGTTCATATCACACACAGACCTGACACAAACAACCACCATACAACCAACCAAAAATCGCCCGCGCGGAGCAGCAGCTGCTCTGCGCGGGCGTTTTGCGTGCCTATATTATTCCCAAAGCCTCGCGGGGTATTTTCCTTCCCGCTTGAGCTGCCCGATGGCCGCTTTCACACTGTCGAGGTCTTCCTTGTATGTCACACCGTGCCACGTCTCCATACACGGCAGCACGCGCACACTGACTTTTTTCTCCGCCAGCCGGCTTCCCACAAACGTCGGCAGATAGAACTCGCACTTTTCCGGGTTCACCGGAAGATTTTCCGCCAAAAACGCCGGGAATGCGTCCCAGATCTCGTCCAGAATCTCCGGCGTAAAGCCCCAGAAGTTCATGGAGACCTGCGTGTCGCCCGAAAGGGGCACAAACGTCTCGCCGTCTTCCGTATAGGCCGCGTCCTGCCCGCGCTTGAAGATTTTTGTCCGCTCGGTGATATCCAGCAGCATTCCGTCCTGCACGTGGCACACGCCGCGCGCAACCGAGCCGAACTCCGTCACGGTGTTCCGCAGCTGATAGCCCAGCATCGCATAGTGGTGCGGCGCTTTGTTTTCCGTCAGGAAACGATAAATTGCCTCATACGCGCCCCGGCCATAAAAATCATCGGAGTTGATGACGGCAAACGGACCTTCCACCACGCCCCGGCAGCAGGCCACCGCGTGTGCCGTGCCCCATGGCTTTCTGCGTCCCTCGGGAACCGCGAACCCCTCCGGCAGGCGGTCGAGCTCCTGATAGACGTAGTCGACATGGAACCATTTTTCCATGCGCGCGCCGATTGTCTCGCGGAACGTCTGCTCGATTTCGCGCTTGATGATGAAAGCTACCCGGCGGAAGCCCGCCTGATACGCGTCATAGAGCGAAAAGTCGATGATGAAGTGCCCTTCCTCGTCTACCGGCGTCATCTGTTTGAGCCCGCCGAAGCGGCTGCCCATTCCGGCGGCCATGATGACAAGCGTCGGTTCGTGTGTCAAAGCTAACACGCTCCTTTTTTCATTGTACTTCCATTCTACCCGGTTTCCGTCCAAAAAGCAATGCCCGTTTTCCAGACGCAGGAAGAGCGCCCGAGGAACGATCTTCGAGCGCTCTATGATGTTAGTCTGTCAGAATGCCTCGGAGGTCGACAATGGCTCCGCGCGGGCACTTGACCGCGCACTGCCCACAGGACAGGCAGATGCTTTCTTCGATATGCGACAGGTTCTCCGTCACGGTGATGGCACCGGCGGGACATGCCTTTTCGCACAGGCCGCAGCCGATGCAGGAGACCTCGCAGTATTTGCGGGCGTTTTTGCCCAGGTCTTTGTTGGAGCACTTGACGACGATAGGGTTCGCGCACTCGTGGATATGGATGAGTTCGCGCGG
>OLGA01001393.1_pt1 | contig 19081 bp, 15 predicted proteins | sample 1604881 | NCBI WGS metagenome assembly OLGA01 (sample SAMEA3888896, study PRJEB22519) | human gut metagenome | biome: human gut; feature: human-associated habitat; material: faeces | place: Denmark | collected 2009 | reverse complement strand
TGACGCTGAGCCTGCGGCCGGACTATCTCGTGCTCGACGAGCCGGTCGACGGGCTTGACCCCGTCATGCGGCGGCAGATCTGGAGTCTGGTCGTCGAGGATGTGGCGGGCTACGGCACGACGGTGCTGGTATCGTCGCACAATCTGCGCGAGCTGGAGGACATCTGCGACCATGTCGGCATCATGCACATGGGCCATATGCTTCTGGAGCGGTCGCTGTCCGACCTGCAGGACAATTTCGTCAAGGTGCAGCTCGTGACGGAGAATCCGCTGCCGCCCTCGCTTCACATTCTGCACGAGAGCACGCTCGGGCGGGTGCAGACGCTGATCCTGCGCGGCGATCCGCAGACCGTCGCGGACGAACTGGCGGCCAGCGCGCCGATGCTCTGCGATCTGCTGCCGCTGAGTCTGGAGGAGATCTTCATCTACGAGTTGGGAGGGACCGGCTATGACGTCAAAAATCTCGTGCTTTGACCACGCAGTCTTCCGGCGGGCACTGAAAAAGACCGCGCCGGTCTGGATTCTATACACGCTCTACGAGCTGCTTCTGCCGCTGCGGCTGTTTTCCTTCTGCCGGGGCCTTTCGTCCGGTGCGGATAATTATATCGTGCAGATTGAAAAAACGCTCCTGAGCTATGCGCGCTTCAACGCCTCCATCGTTCCGTTCCTGCTCGGCGGGCTTCTGGCATGGGTGCTGTTTTCCTGGCTGTTCCGGGCGGGCACGGCCTATTTCTACGCTGCGCTGCCCGTGCGGCGCGAGACGCTGTTTCTGACGAATTATCTGACGGGCGTGCTGCTGTGCGCTGCGCCCGCGCTCTTGTCGGCGCTGCTTTTATGGGCGGTGGGCGCAGGCTTCGGCGCGGCGGCGTTCGTGCCCGCAATGCAGGTCTTTGCCGCGGCGATGCTGGGCTTTTTGCTGTTTTTCTCGTTCGCGGTGCTGGTCTGCTGCGTTGTGGGGCAGATGGCTGCGATGCCCATCGTCTATGTGATCCTGAATTTTACGTTCTTTGTTCTGGAAGCCATCGTGCGGCACCTGCTTTTTACGTTCGTCTACGGTATGCCCTACAGCCAGAGCAGCACCATGCAGTCGTTTGCGCTGCACGCCACGCCGGTGCTGGGGCTGCTGCAGGGCGGCTTCCGCGTTGCGACGGACTGGGCCGAGCGCGACGGTATGTACTATATGGAATTGAACCCGCAGCTGGAGGGCTGGGGCTATCTCGGCGCGCTGGCCGCGCTGGGGCTGGTGTTCGCGCTGTGCGCGTTCCTGCTTTTAAAGCACCGTGAAATGGAACGCAGCGGCGACGTGATCGCGGTCGGCTGGCTGCGCCCGGTCGCGCTGTATGTATTCACGATCGGCTGCGCACTGGTGCTCGGCGCACTGATGGCAGAACTGTTTTCCAGCCAAACGGCGGATAACTTCTGGTATGTGCTGCTGTTTCTGTTTGTGGGTGCGTTCGTGGGCTATTTCGTGGGAAAAATGCTTCTGCAGAAGACGATCCACGTGTTCCGGTCTGGCTGGCTGGGGCTTGGCATCTGCTGTCTTGCGCTGCTGCTCGCCTTCGGCGCGGCGGAGTTTGACCTGTTCGGCTACTCGCGGTATTTGCCGGAGCGCGGCGCGGTGCAGGCTGCCGGGCTGACGCATTACCAGTCGAGCGGCCTGTATACCACGCAGGACGATGCGTTTGTGCAGGATGTTCTTGCCCTGCACACGGCGGCCATTGCGGAAAAAGGCGCGCAGGAGCACCGCAGACACGCATATCAGCTCGGCGCCGATTACACGGAGCAGTTTTATATCACCTACCGTATGGCAGACGGCACGCTCACCGAGCGCTATTACAGCATCGTCTACAACGACGCCGAGTTGAAAGACCCGGACAGCCTCATTTCGCGCTTTTCCGCGCTCTATAACAGTCCCGTCTGCGTCCGCATCCGCGCGGGCTTCGACACGCCGCGCACGGAGAAAAGCGTGCTCTCGTGCTATGTCTCCTCCTACGACACCGGCGCAAGCCTCGATTTGACCGGCAGCGACGCGTGGCGGGTCTACGAGGCCTGTCTGGACGATATCAACGCGGGACGCCTCGGCGCGGCGGACGTGAGCGGCAGCACAAAGCAGAGCGATGGCAGCAATTATACGCCCCTGACCCTGATCTTCACCGTCAGCACGGACGTTCCCGGTCAGACGGACAGTTTGTATGTCGATTCCATCCCCCTGTCCGCCGCTGAGACGGTCAGCGCCTTGCAGGCGCTCGGCGCAGACCCATACTGGCGCGCCGCTGGATAATGCAGAAACGTAAAACGCCAATGCCCGATGCGGCATTGGCGTTTTCTGTTATGGCTGATCCATGTCGGAAATGAGAATATTGTCCGTCCCGTGGGCCTCGAATTCCGCAATGTAGTCGTCCATGCGGGAGACAAGCTCCTCGTAATTGTCGTTGGATACCGGCTGATACTCCATATCGCGCCGCGCAAGCTCCTCGGCCAGAATTTCATAGAACACCGTGTCCTCATAGTCCATGATGGCCTCGTGGATGCCGCCGTCGGAAAAGGCGCGGGACGGCACATCCGTCCCCTCGTACCGTTCGACGAGCGTATCCATGCCCTGCTCCCGGCACAGCGCGAAGAGCTTGGATTCCAAATCGTCGTAATCCGCAAAGCGGTCGTCCCCGCGGGTCGAGTTGAGGATCCAGTTTCCGATGTAAACCATATCCAGAAGACGGCGGAACTCTTTTTTCGATAGATCGATCTGCATACCAAAAGCCTCCTCTGCGATGTTACTCTATTATATACACTTTGGTCTTCATTTTCCACTGTAAAAATATGTAGCAGCCGAAAATCATTGCAACTCAAGAACTTTTTATTTCAAATGTATGATATGCACGAAGTTCTGATAATCTGAAGCAAAACGCGGCTGCTGTCGTCCCTCATCTGTCTGCTTCGCTTCGCTCCGCAGCCAGTTTCCCGAGGGGAAGCCTTGGGCGCTCCCGCGCCGCAAAGCAGGAAGGACGCGCCCTGCGGCGCGTCCCTTGGCGGTTATAAGGTTCTTGTGCAGACCTCGCGGACTTTGGATTGGAGGGCCTTGAGATCTGAAAAGGTGTCCGGGCGCTTGGTTTCGTCGCGCAGGAGGGCGGAGGGGTGATAGAGCGCGGTGAAGAGGATGCCGCCCTTTTCGGTGAACTGTCCGTGTTCGCAGGAGATCTTGAAATCCGGACGGATGAGGCGCATGGCCGCGATGCGGCCAAGGCAGACGATGATCTTCGGCTGGATGAGCTTCGTCTGCGCACGCAGAAAGCTGATGCACGCATCCTGCTCGGTCTGCATCGGGTCGCGGTTTCTGGGCGGACGGCACTTGACGATGTTCGTGATATAGCAGTTTTCCCGGCCCAGATCGATGATCGAGAGCATTTCGTCGAGAAATTTCCCCGCCGCGCCGACAAACGGCTCACCCTGCAGGTCTTCGTTTTCGCCCGGCCCCTCGCCGACGAACATGACCTCCGCGTCCTGCGGGCCGACGCCGAAGACGACGTTGTGCCGCGTCTGCGACAGCGGGCAGCTGGTGCAGGACAGGCAAGCGGTCTGAAGCGATTCCCAGTTCAGCATATGAAGCGCCCTCCTTTACCGTTGTTCCAGCTCATCGACCGGCAGGTCGTAGCCCTCGCGGAAGCGGCGGCGCTGGTTCTCCAATGCGCGGCGGCGCTGCTCCATGCGCTTGCGGCGGTAGCGGCGCTTGCGCAGCTGGTACAGCACGATCAGCACCAGAATCACGCCGATGGCGGCAAAGATCGCGATCACGACCCACTTCCACCAGTTTTTCTGGATATATGCCTCCGTCCCGGCTGCGGCGGACGAAAATTCCGAGCGCGCCACATCGGTGATGGCAAGCAGCTTCGTCTGTCCAAGGATCTCCCCGGCATAGCTGACCGTGACCGAGCCGAGCACATCGCCCTCGCGGACGGGCGCGTCGACGCTTTCGCTGTTGAGCTGGATATCCGTGACCATCTTATCAGGGTCATAGTCGTTCGGAAGCAAAACCTTGATCTCGTCCTCCGGCGCAACGGCGACCGCCTCGGCGCCGGCGGAGTTGTTGATCTTCACCTGGTCGACCGGGTACAGAGGCGACATGATCGGCAGGTATGAGTAATTGTCAAAGCCATAGTCGAACAGCCGTGCGCACTCCGTAAAGTTCTCCATGAGCAGATCGCCGCTGTCAAGCACCGTCGTGGCTGCGCCGCAGACGATGCCCAGAAGATCAAGACCGTCGCCCGTCGCCTCGGAAATGACGCAGCGGCCGGCCTGACTGGTATAGCCGGTCTTGATGCCGTGCGCGCGCGGATAATAGAGCGTATTGGACAGGGAGCGGTAGATCAGCATATTGGTCGTCTTGAGCTTGGGGATGTTCTGCCGCATATTGTCGTCAGGCAGCTGATATTCATAGGTGTCGACGATCTGGCGGAAGTTCTCGCTCTTGAGCGCGGCCTGCGTGATGATGGACAGATCGCGCGCAGTGGTGTAGTGGCTCTCGTCGTGCAGACCGTGGGGATTGCTGAAATGCGTGTTGAGACAGCCAAGCTCATAGGCACGCTGGTTCATCATGCGGACAAAATCCGCCACGGAGCCGGCAATATGCTCGGCAATGACGTTGCAGGCGTCGTTGCCGGAGACGACCATCATGCAGTACAGCAGATTTTCCAGCGTCATCTGCTCGCCGACCTGCAGCCCCGCGACGCTCGAATCGGCGTCCAGATCGTCGAGCGCGGAGGCCGAAACGGTCACAACATCGGACAGATTGCCGTTTTCCAGCGCCAGCAGGCAGGTCATGATCTTGGTCAGGCTGGCAGGATACACGCGCTCGTCCGCGTCCTGCTCATAGACGGCGCGGCCCGTGTTGAGGTCGATGAGAAGCGCGGCCTTGGCCGCGACGGAGAAGCTTGTCCGCGAGGAAAGCAGCCGATCCTCCGGGACGCTGTCGTCCTCTGCGGGAGCGTCCGCGCTGTCGGTCTGCGTCTGCTCCGGGTCTGCCGCCGTCTCGGCATCCACCGCAAGAAGCGGCAGCGTCAGGGAGGACAGCAGCAGGAGCAGGGAAAGCAGCAGGGAAAGAGCCTTTGTTTTTTTCATTTTTATCTCCATTTTATTCTGTTCGGATTGTACAGAAGCAAAAAAATATGGTATACTGTTTTACACATTATATAACAGGATGGCCCGGTATGTCAAATGGAGGCAGCTGTATGCGGAAAAAGCGTGTTGATCCGGCGCTGGTTCTATGGAGCGCGGCGATCGTTCTGTTCGCCGGCGCGTTCTTTCTCGGCCGCGCGACACTGCGCGGGCCGCTTCTCGAAACGCAGCGCACCGCGCCCGGCAGCACGGCGCAGGATGAATGGCGCAGCCGGGTCGAGGAAAAGGCGGCCACCGCCGCCGAAAAAAGCGCCCGCGTCTGTCTGAACGCAGCGGCAAAGGAAGAGCTTCTGGCCCTTCCGGGCGTGGGCGAAAAGACGGCGGAGCGCATTCTCGCGTACCGGGACACGTATGGGAAATTTGTCACGGTCGAACAGCTGCTGGACGTCGAGGGTATTGGAGAGGGACTGCTGGAACAGCTGCGGCCATACGTCTATGTGGAGGAAAGCGAATGAAAATTCTGGTTGTAGATGATGAAAAGCTGCTCGTCAAGGGCATTAAATTCAATCTGGAAAACGACGGCTACGAGGTCGTGACCGGCTGCGACGGCATGGAGGCCGTGGAGCTGGCGGCGAGCGAAACGCCGGATCTGATCGTGCTCGATCTGATGATGCCCCGGCTCGACGGGCTGGAAGCCTGCACGAAAATTCGGGAGTTTTCGCAGGTTCCCATTATCATGCTGACCGCCAAGTCCGAGGATATGGACAAGCTGCTGGGCTTTGAGCACGGCGCGGACGACTATCTCACAAAGCCGTTCAACATTCTCGAACTCAAGGCGCGCATCCGGGCGCTTCTGCGCCGGGCCGGTACGGCAAAAAAACAGACGCCGGAGCAGACGCTCGTCTGCGGGCACATCACGCTTGACCGCAGCAGCCGCAGCGCGTTTCGCGAGGACGTGCCGGTCGATCTGACGGCGAAGGAATTCGACCTCATGGAGCTTCTGATGCGCAATCCCAACCGCGTATATTCGCGCGAGACGCTGCTCGACGCGATCTGGGGCTACGACGTCAGCAGCGAGATCCGCACGGTGGACGTGCATATCCGGCGGCTGCGCGAAAAGCTCGAAAAAAATCCTGCCCAGCCGGAGCATATTCTGACCAAGTGGGGAGTTGGCTACTATTTCAAGTACTGAACGGCGCAGGCGGCTCATGCCGTCAAGCTCGCAGATTCGCAACGCGCTGGCGTATATGGCCGTTACGGTCCTCGTGCTCGTGTTTCTGAATATTTATTCCGCCTCCGCCTCGCGCGATCTGATGTTCAAGGCAAAATGCTCGTCCGCGCAGGATAAGCTGAAGGTTGTCACGTCCTCGTTCTCCGGCGTGGACGCGCTGACGCAGGAGACGGCGGAGCAGATCATCGCCGTCATCGGCGATATGAACGTCACGCGCCTGATCGTGACCGACGCGTCGGGCCGCGCGCTCTATGATTCCGTCCCCGGCCAGAATGCCGAGGGCAAATTCGTCCTGCTTGAGCCTGTCGTGCAGGCGCTTGGCGGCAGCGACTTTTTTCACTGCGTCTATGAAAACAGCACGCTCAAGAGCTACGCTGCCTCGCCGGTTCTGCTGCATGATACCGTCGTGGGGTGCGTGTATCTGATGGAATACGACGCCTCGCAGGGCAGCATCATCGCAAGTCTCGAGCGCACGATCTTCCGCGGCTCGCTGGTGCTGATTGGGATCATCTTTTTGTGCGCGGTCGTGTTTACCGTGACCGGTTCGAGCCGTATGCGGCGGATCATGACCTCCATGCGCCTCGTGCGCGAGGGCGAATACAGCCACAAAATTCAGATGCGCGGCTCGGACGAGTACGCGACGCTGGCGGCGGAGTTCAACAAGCTCACCGACAAGCTGCAGCAGACAGAGATCACCGAACGGCAGTTCGTCTCCGACGCCTCGCACGAGCTCAAAACGCCGCTGGCGTCTATCAAGCTGCTGTCCGACTCCATCCTGCAAAACGAGATGGACGCAGACACGATGCGGGAATTCGTCGCCGACATCGGCGCAGAGTCCGACCGGCTGACGCGCATGGCGCAGAAGCTGCTCACGCTCAGCCGGGCCTCGGCTGACGAGACAGAGGGCGGTGAGCATGAGGTCGTCGACGTCGGGCAGACGCTCTCGCGCGTGTTCCGTATGCTCGTGCCGCTGGCCGACCGGCAGTCAGTCAAGCTGACGGCCAGTGTGGAAAAGGGCTGCACGATTTTGTCCTTTGAGGACGATGCGTATCAGATCCTGTTCAATCTCGTGGAAAACGGCATCAAATACAACCGGGAAAACGGCAGCGTCCATGTCCGGGTGCGGCAAGAGGACGATACCGTTGTCATCGATGTGGAGGATACCGGCAGCGGCATCCCCGAAAACGCGCTGGAGTCCATCTTCAACCGCTTCTACCGCGTCGACAAGGCCCGCAGCCGTCAGGCCGGCGGCGCGGGACTCGGCCTTTCCATCGTACATGAGATGGTCGGGCGGAATTTCGGCACGATCTCGGTTCGTTCCACAGTCGGCGAGGGCTCGTGCTTTACCGTCACGTTTCCAAGCTTCGGTTCCGGAGAGGAGGGCGACCCGGATGCGTAAAAAGAAGCTCCGCCTGCTTGCCGTGCTGCTGGCGGCGTGTATGCTCTGCAGCTGCTCCGCACCGGTCTATCCCCGCAGCACCGATGAACCGCAGCTTCAGTTCTATTACTGCACCGGCGAAGGCGCGGATACCGGGATCGGCGCGCTTGCCGCACGTCCCGTGTCTGTGCCGGACGAACGCCCGGACGCTGTGCTGCAGCAATATCTGACCGCGCCTGCCGGGGAAGGCTTCTCCCTCCCGGACGGGCTCAGCAGCAGCTGCGCCTTTGATTCCTGCGAGGACGGCACGCTGACGCTGCTTCTGGACGAAACCGCGCCGGAGGGTCTTCCGGCGTCGCTGGCGGCAGCCTGTCTGACGCTCACCATGACGCAGCTGGACGGCGTGGACCGTGTGCGCCTCGTGCGCACGCAGCGGCAGACGGAAGTCACTTATACGGCAGAGCAGTTTTTACTGTACGACACATCTGCCGACCAGCCGGAATATGTCGTGCAGCTGTATTATCCCGACAAAGATGGCCTGCTCGCCGCGCGCGATGCTGTTGTCCGTACCGCTGACATGGAGCAGCTTCCGCTGCTTGCGCTTCAGGCGCTTGTCAGCCGCGAGGTTCCCGTGAATCTGACGCGGGCCATCCCCTACCGGACGCAGGTGCTCGATCTTTCCGTCACGAATGGCTCGGCCAGCGTAGTCCTGTCCGACGACTTCATGAGCTGCGACGTCTCCGCGCAGCAGGCAGCGAACGCTGTGCGCGCCATCGCCGCCACGCTCTGCGCACTGGACAGCATCACCGCCGTGCAGCTGTCCGTCATCGGCGAAACTGGCCTGACCTATTACGATATCTCCCAGCCCATCACCCCGCAGGCAGATTGGTATGCGGAGTAGATCGCATCGTATAGCCGTTGTCCTGCGTGTGCAAAAAGCGCGTTTGTTTCAAATCTGTTTCAAAATAACGCGGGATTTATGCGATACTGTCTGCAAAGGATATGATAACATGACGATCCGGAAGCGCCCAAGCTCCTGCAAACCGTCTGGGGCGTAGGATACCGGCTGAACGCGGTGACAGGTTAAATAACAGATGCCCTGCAGGGAAGGCTTTGAAAATCGCCCGGCTCTTTGGATAGAGCCGGGCGATTTGTGTTCAGATGCCGCCTGCGATATAGTGTTTGCGTTTATTCTCCTCCACGCGGTCTTCAATGGCGTGGGAGGCTTTATAATAGCCCTTACGGACTTCGCCGGTGATGAATTTCACCAGCACGATCGTCAGGCAGACGACCGGCATGATGGCCAGCAGCGTCCCCAGCAGCAGGTACAATGCCGCGTAGCTTTCCGCCATGCGCGCGGCGTTTTCCCAATAGGGATAGATGACGGCATGCGTATTCATCGAGCGTTCGCCATAGGCCAGCGCGACCTTCGCGAGGCTGAGCGCGCTGTACCGGTTCGAGTTTTCAACGGCGACGCCGTCGCCAAGCGGGAATTTGTCTTTCATTACGCTCAGCGCGTAGCCGGAGATGGGGTCGGGCATGACGATCTCGTAGGTGTCGAACTTTGTCTCCTGGATGGCGTTCAGCGCATCGAAGCTCATAAACATCAGCGCCGGGTCGGTCAGGGCCTTTTTGGTGGCCTTGTCGTCCTCAAGGCGGACGACGCCCGCGACGGGATAATTCCGCTCGCCGATCGTGACCTCCATGCCCGCAACATCGCTGCTGCCAAAGAGCTGCCAGGCGAGGTTTTCATCCAGCACGACGCGGTCCTGCGCGAAGTCGGACTCCGAAATATACGAGCCGGAGAGGAGCGTGTAGGGATGGAACAGGAAGAAATCGCCGCCGACGCCGTAGGTCTTGACGTTCGATTTTCCCGCCGGGCCGGAGACGGCGACAGACGTCGCCGTGCCGGACCAGGCGTCCTGATAGAGGCTGCCGCCCTCGGGCGCTTCGAGCGAGGCGTCGATCATGGCCTGATCGAGCTTCTGCCGGAAGGTGCGGACGGCGGAGACGTCCTGCGTCTCGTTGACCGGGAGGAAGGCCGAGACCTGCGCGAATCGCTCTTCGCTCTGGCCGCGCCAGCGGTCTGCCGCCTCCTGCGTGCGGAGCAGGTTCCGATACTCGGTCAGCCGCGCGGCACAGAGCACCGAAAGGGCCGCGAGCGTGATGTTCAGGATCAGGAGCAGCAGCGTTTTCCAGCCGGGGCGTTGCAGCTTTTTCCGGGGCTTTTTCTCGCGCGGGGGCTTCGGCGGTTTGGCCTTCCGCGCCGTTTCAAACCGGCCGCTCATCCGTTATCCGCGAGCTTCACCTGTGTGCCCGCTTCGATCGGCTTGGTGGAAGTCGTGATGACGAACTCTCCCGCACCGATGCCCGAGATGGCAGACATCGTATCGTCCTGCGCCAAAACCTGCACGGGGACGCGCGTCGCCGTATAGCGCGTGGAGAGCGGCGTGGACTTCGACGTCAGGGCCAGGACGAACGTGCGGTACGGACGGCGGAATTCGGGACAAGGGCGTCGTAGCTTGCGCTCTTCTGGCCGATGGAGAGGGTGAGGTTCGTGTTCGGGTCGACATCGCCGGTCAGCTTGAAGACGAGGAGGTTGTTGCCGCTGGTGTTCGGGTCGCGCGCGATGTTTTCGAGCACGGCCTCGACATTGCCGCCCCAATAGTTGACGACGTCGGCCTTGTCGCCGACCTTGACGCGCTTGGCCTGCTCGGCGGTGACGGAAATCTTGATGGTGTAGCCGCGGTCGGCCACGTTCAGCTTGGCCAGCGGAGTATCCGGGCCAATGGAATTGCCGGCTGTGACCTCGATCGAAGCGATCACACCGCCGACCTTCGCCTTGACCTCGAGCTCATCGGCGTTGGCCGTCAGCTTGGCCAGCGCCTCTTTTTTCTTTTCGATGTTCTCCTTCGCGGCCTGCATGTCGAGGTAAGAGGAGTCGCCAAGCTGCTGGTTGAAGAGCAGCTCTTCCAGAGCCGATTTTGTGGACTTGACCGTTTCAGCGGCGGTGGAGGCGTTTTGCAGCTTGGTCGCGGCCTCCTGCGCGGCGGTCAGGGTACTCTTGGCCTGATCGACGGAAGCCTTCAGCGCCTTGAGGTTGTTATCGTACTGGTTGACAATGTTCTGGGCATTGTTCAGCGTGTTCTGCGCATTGTGGAGATCGTAGGTCGCGGTGTTGAGCTTGTTTTGATACTCTTGAATCGTCTGTGCCGTTGTTGTATATTCCTGCGCAAGCTTCAGTTCGTCCTGCAAAGTTGCAATATTCGCTTCTGCCTTTGCTTTTCCCTTGTAGTAGGCGTTGAGCTTATCATATGCTGTCTTCACATTTTCAGCATCTTCCGTCGTCGCCTTTCCACCGAGCGCTGCGGCTAACTCCTCCGGACTCATCGCGCAGTAAGCCTGCATCACTTCATCGCGGCCACCGGCCAACTCCGATAACTTCGTATAATACGATTCATACTTTGCAATGTTTTCTGCGTTGCTTTTCAGCAAATCATTCAGATTGTCATTCTCTGTTCTGATATCTGCATTGATCTGATCGACAGACCGCACAGGCGCACCCATCTGCAATTCCTGAATCTTTTGCGTATATTCCGTGATATTGTTCTGCAAAGTCTTAACATTGGCCGTCTGTTCGGTAACGGCGGCCTGCGCATCCGTATACGTCTTATCGCTGGACGCCGTGGTGTACTGCTCCTGAAGCGAATCATAATTGGCCTGGGCAGCCTTCTGGGCGGCATCGGCCTTGGCCTGCTCCGAGGCCAGGCGCGTGGCGTCCATGGTGCTGTACTGATGGTAGATGGCGAGGGCCTCGTTATAGGCGTCGCGGGCCTTCTGCACCTCATGGTTTTCCTTGGCCGAGTTGTTGCCCGCGTCGATGAGGGACTTTTCATAGCTCAGCTCCAGCTGATCCAGCTCGTCCTGCGCGGCCTTGACCTCGTCGGACTCCTGCGATTCCAGCAAAAAGAGCGTGTCGCCCGCGTTCACCGACTGGCCGACCTTGACCAGCACGCTCGCAATCTTGCGCGTCTGGTTGATGGTCACGTCATAGGTCTCGTTCGCGCCGACCGTGCCGGAGCCGCGGATCTTGGCGTTGATCGTGCCGCCCTCGATCTGCTGCGCGGCCACCTCGGGGAGCGTCGCGTTCATGATCGTGTTGGAGAAGAAGGTCAGAACCAGCAGGATCGCCAGAAAGATGATCGCGGCGGTCTTGACCCATTCCCGTTTGCTGACTTTTGTTTCTTCCATGGTAAATATCCTCTCTCGTTGCGGTTAACCCTTGACAGAACCGGAATATGCGATGCCCTCGACGAGATACGCCTCGCCGTGCAGGAACAGCAGCAGACCCGGGATCATATACACGACGGCGGCGGCGAAGGCAATGCCGATCTCGCCGGCGTTGATCTGCGACAGATAGACGGACAGCGGCTGCTGCGACGCATCCGGCAGGAGAATGAGCGGCTGCTCGACCATGTTCCAATAGTCGATAAAGACCAGAATGGCGATGGAATAGAGCGCCGCGCGGCACTGCGGCAGGCAGATGCGCCAGAAGATCTGCCACTCGCCCGCGCCGTCCAGCTTGGCCGATTCGATCAGCGACACCGGGATACGCCGCATGAACTTCGTGAGCAGAAATACTGAGAACGGCGCGAACGCGCCGGGCAGCAGGATGGCCCACTTGGTGTTCAGGATGCCGAGCCAGTCGGACACCAGATAGTTCGGCACGAGCGTGACCTGATAGGGCATGAGCATCAGGATCACGTAGAAAAAGAAGATGGAATCGCGCACCTTGCCGCGCCAGCGCGTGAAGCCGTAGGCCGCGATGGACGCGACCATGAGCTGCGCAAAGACGATCGGCACGGTGAGGATGATGGAATTCCAGAGCTTATAGATGTAATCCGGGCTTTTGAGCAGGACTGTCCAATACTGGCTGAACGAGACTTTGTCCGGAATGAATTTCAGGTTGATGGTTTTGGAGATATAGCTTTTGCCGTCCTTGGCGTTGTCGAAGACCTGGCCGTAGTTGGCCGTGATCTCGCTCTGCGTCATGAACGAGTTCGTGATGGTGAGCAGCGTCGGCATGACGAAGAGGAACGCGAACAGGATGGCCAGCAGCACGATGACCGTGCGGGAAAAATAGCGCTTCTTTTTCATCCTTCCACGTCCTTTCCGAAGTAATTTTCGATCAGGAACAGCAGCGCGACCAGGATCACGATCACGATCGCGAGGAAAACCGCTGCGGCGGACAGGCGCTGATAATCGAGATGCTTGAACATGTTGTTCATGAAATGCTGGAGCATATACAGCCCATCATATGGGTAATCGCCCGTGAGCAGATAAATTTCACGGAAGATCTTGAACGAGTTGATGATGGACAAAATCGTCACGAACAGGACGGTCGGGGAGAGATAGCGCAGCTTAATGTGGAAGAAGATGTAGCGGCCCGTCGCGCCGTCCAGCTCCGCCGCCTCGATCAGCTCCTTCGGGATGTTGTTGAGCGCGGCCATGAACAGGATCATGTTATAGCCGAGGTTTTTCCAGAGGAACAGGCTGACGATGACGACCATGCAATAGTCGGATTTCAGCCAGTTGATCTTGTCCGCGCCGAAAACCATCAAAAATTCGTTGACGACGCCGTTCGAATGGAACAGCACCTGCCAGATCAGGATGATGGACGCGATGGGCACCATCATCGGGCTTAAAAAGCAGGTACGGAACTGGCTCTTGCCGGGGATGCGGGCCTCGAGCATCAGGGCCAGCAGCATCGACAGCACCACCGCCAGCGGCACGGCGAGGCCCGTGAACACGGCGGTGTTCTTCGCCGCGGTACGGAACGCGGCGTTGTCGAAGACGGCGATATAGTTTTTCAGGCCCACGAAGCTGTTGTCCACGACGCCCGCGATGAACGAATAGTAGATCACCACGCCAAACGGGACGAGATAGAAGATCAGCATCCCGAGGAAGCTCGGCCCGGAGAAGCACATGGAGTTCAGAAAATCCCGAACCTTCAGATTCGCGTTTTTCCAGAGCGTCTTTGCGCCCGGATGCGCGGTTTGTCGAGTTGGTAGTTTGAGCATGGCGATCCTTTCCTGCCTGGGGTAAATGTCTTGGTTGGTATCGGGCGGGCAATGCCCGCCCCTATAGCGTCTATTGAGGTGCGTTGGAAAATCGTGAAACAACAATCCCTCCGTCAAAAATCTTCGATTTTTGACACCTCCCTTTGCACAAGGGAGGCTTTTCCGCTGCGGCGGGGCGAGGGCCGATGAGGGCATCGGCCCCTACAAATTCTATTTTGGGTTTCCGTTGGGGCGGGCATTGCCCGCCCCGGGAAATGCTTAGCTCTGCTCGGCGACGTAGAGCTTCACGCGGCTCTGGACGGCGGAAGCCGTTTCCTCCGCGGTCGCCTGACCGGCGAAGAAGGGTGCGGCCTCGTCGTTGACGATGTCCATGATGGACTCGTCGTAGACGGAAAGGCGCGTTGTCTTGGAGATGACGTCCAGGATCTGATCCGCCTGCTCCTGGCTGAGCGCGTAGATGTCCACGCGCCCCGGATCGCTGCTGTCCAGCGTAGTGGAAGAGGCCGCGGCGGTGTAGTACGTGGTCTTCGGGATCTTGATGGGGTCGCCGTTCTCGTCGAGGATCTGGTTGCCGTTCTCGTCAGTCTGATATTCCTCGGTCATGGCTTCCTTCATCTTTGCATCAAAGGCTTTCTGGTTGACCGGGAAGTTCCAGACGTTGTCGCCGGTCTGATAGTCCTCGCGCACCAGCTGGCTCAGGAAGTTCCACGCAACGTCCCTGGCCTTGCACGTGGTGGAGATGGCGAAGGTCTGGCTGGTGGAGAACCGGTGGTTGCTCGTGCCGTCCTCGGACGGATAGCCGACAAAGGTGATGCCCTCGCCCTCGTACTGGCTCATGCTGTACAGGTAATCCTCAAAGCCGTACAGATATGCCGACGAAAGCAGCTTCTGTCCGTTCTTCATCATCGTCGCATCATCGGCATACTCGCCGCTGTGCTCACTGTCGTAAGCCTCCCAGTCGAATTCCGCCGGGAAGGACTTCACAAAGTTCAGCAGCGTGATGAAGCTCTCGCTGTCGAACGAGCACTCGCCGGTCTGCCAGTTGACGAACGCGGAGAGGTTGTTGGAGATGCAGGTGCTCATGACGGAGAGCTGCGTGGTGTAATAGTCAAAGACGTAGGCGTCCTCCTGCAGCTTGGTCATCGCGTCCTGCACGGCCGCGACATTCCACACGTCATAGCCATCCACGACCTTCGAAAGGCCGAATGCGGTCTGGACCATGAAGCTCGCGGGCAGCTCGTAGAGCTTGCCGTCCGTCTCGCAGGCCTTGATGATCTGGGGGACGAAGCTCTCGCGCGTCAGCTCGGAGTCGCTGTCGATCAGCTCGTAGAGGTCGGTCAGGATGCCCTTCGCCGCGTAGCGCTCGATGGGCAGATTCTCGGTCAGGAACATGTCGGGGATGACGCCGGACATGATCTCGGTGTTCAGCTTGGTGAGGCCCGCGCTGTAATCGTCGTTCGTGTTGAACTCGGAATAGTCCTTGACCACGATGCGGTAGGCATCGCTCGTCTTGTTGAAGTCGACGATCTTCTGCTGGATGTTATAGTCCAGATAGAAGCAGGCGAGCGTCAGGACGGTCTTCTCCGGGAGGCTCGAGGCGTCCACGCGCTCCATCAGCACCAGCTCGTTGATGCTGGTCTGCGTCTCGTCGTCCCAGTGGTTCAGGACGGCGATGATGCGGCCATCGTTCATCACGGCAAAGCTGCTCATGTTGTTCGGGTTGATGTCGCTGTCCATCCAGTCGAGCAGCTTTTCCGAGGTGTCGCTCGACGAAATGTAGCCGAAGATCTTGCTGTTGTAGTTGTAGAGGAAGTCATATTCCTCGACACCGGGATAGATGTCCCACGCGCTGTTGGGCAGCGCGGTCTTGTGCTCGGTGTCATACGACTTTGTCTCGACGTTGATCGGCACGAAATAGTTCGTGCCGGTCTCGTTCTCGGCGTCGTAGATGTAGGTGATCGAGCCAACGGTGTTCGCGTCGAGGCGTTTCAGCTCGCCGCCGTTGTCTCCGGCCTCGATCGTCGCGAGATATTTGCCCTCGCTGTCGAACAGGTAGACGTTCTGCCAGTCATAGCCGTAGATCGTTCCATCCTCGCTGACCACGACGGAGGAGATGTTGGAATAATAGCCCGCCGGCATGTCGTACGTCACGATGTCGCCGCCGCTGGCGGAGCCGACCACCGTGTCGGGCGAGGCTGTGCCGTCCGTCGTTTCGTCCTGCGGCGGGATCAGGTCGAAGCGGGTCAGCTCGGCACCGGTCGCGTCAAGGTGGACCATGACGGTCTTGTTCTCATTGACCTGATACTGCCATTCGTCCTGTGTATTCGGATCAAAATCGTCGGGCAGCTCGGTCTTATACTGATTGACCATGCAGAAAATCCAGATGCTGCCGTCGTCCATGACCTGGAAGTTGTTGACGTAGCTGCTGCCCTCCCAGCCCTCTTCGACGGACGGGAGCGTCAGGCCCTGCACCTCAGCGCAGACCTGGCTGTCGAGGTCGAGCGAATAGAGCGCCGTCCGGTAATTGGTATATGTATAGGTGTCGGTCTGTTCCTCGCCGTTTTCGTCGGTGTAGGTGTAGGTCTCGGTCTGCTCCCCGTCGGGGATGCTGGCTGTGAACCAGACCGTGCTGCCCTTGGCCGCCACGCCCGTCACGCTGTCCACCTCGGCGGGTACGGTCAGATACGTCGGCTTATAGGCATATTTCGAGGTCACCTGCGACTGGTCGTTTTTCGTCGGCGTGACAATGCCGGAGTTTCCATTGCTGGTGTCACTGTCACCATTATTTTTCTTGCTGCAGCCGGCCAGCACGCCGACCAGCAGCACGAGCACCAGAAACAGGGCAAAAATACGATGTTTCATAGTCAGTTTCCTTTCTGCGGAAGAACCGCGCACAATGATTGCTTTGTTGTCCCCATCATATCAGGTTTTTTCCGGATGAGAAGTCCTTCGCCTGATTTTTAAGAATAATTTAAGATTACGCCGCTCCTACTCGTCCGCGTCCTCCGGGACGATCGGAAGGATGGCCTCGGCGGTAAATTTCCCGTCCGCCTCGTGGCGGCGGAAGCTGCCGCCCATCTGCGTCAGGATCTTTTCCGCCGTGCGCAGGCCGATCTTGTTGCTCTCCACCTGGCCGGAATCGGCGCGGATGGTGTTGCAGATGCAGATGTGCAGCGTCCGGTCCTCGGGCAGGGCCGCGATGGACACGGGCTGCGCCGGGTCGGCATATTTGCGGACGTTGGCAAAAAGATTGTCGAGCACCCGCTTGAAATACGGCACATCCACGCGCACCCGGCAGAACGTGTCGGGCATGACCATCCGCGTGGCAAAACCCGCGCTCTCCAGCTCCGCCTGCGCCTCGCCGAGCAGCTGCTCCAGCAGGACGTAAGCGTCATACGTCTCCAGCCGCATCGGCAGCTCATCGTTCGAAAACAGCAGGCTGTATCGGAACAGCTCATCCGTCAGCTGCTTGATGCGCCCCGCGCGCTCCTGGCAGGCAGCGAGATAGCACGCCGTGTCGGGCGGCAGATCGCGCTGCGCGGAGATGATGTCGAGATAGCCGAGCAGGGCCGTGAGCGGATTGCGGATGTCGTGCGAGAGGGCGGTGATGAGGTCGGAGTTCTGCTTGAGGGCCTTCTGCTCCTCCTCAGTCTTGTGCAGGAGCGAGGCGCGCATCCGCTCGACGCTCTCGGTCAGGCCCGCCAGCTCATCATTACCGCGGGGCTTTTCAAGCCGCGCGGTCAGATCGCCGCGGCCGATCTGCTCGACCTCCGCCGCGATCGTCACGATCGTGCGCGTGATGCGGCCATTGTAGCTGAGCATGAAGCACATCAGCACAAAGCACCCGATGAGCACGCTCACGATCGTCGTCAGCGTATAGAGCCGCGATTCGGAAAAGTCATAGACCACGGCCTGCATCGGCCCGTCGGTGAAGTAGATGGGATAGACGCCCGCGGAATTGGACAGGAGCGGCGGCGCATCCGTCTCGTCCACATCGTCCACGCCCCACCAGCCGGCCTCGAAGGCCAGCCGCTGGTTCCGGTAGAGCATCACATAGGTATCGCTCTTGCTCATCGACCAGCGGGCCACGGCATCGGTATCACGCGAGGAGATGCGGTTTTCCTGCACATAGGTCTGCAGCTCGCTGACGATGGCCCGCTCGCGCTTCTGCATGGCCTTCTGGTCGAGATAGACCTTCTCGATCAGTGTGTCGCCGATCCAGTTCGCCACGAAATAGGCCGCCGCCGCGCATGCGATCGCGACCAGCAGCACGAGCAGCTGCTTCGTCCGCAGCGAGGAAAAGGCAGATTTTTTAGTCAATCTGATACCCCTTTCCCCAGACGGTGCGGATCAGGCGCGGCTCAGCGGGATTGCGCTCCAGCTTCTTTCGGAGGTTCACGATGTGGACCATAACCGTATTGTTCGACGCCGGCATATACTTTTCATGCCAGACGTTTTCGTAGATGTCGTTCACAGAGACGACCTTGCCCTTCTGCGCGGCGAGATACTGTAAAATGGAAAACTCCGTCTCCGTCAGCTCGACGGCCGCGCCGTCGCGCAGGACGCGGCGGTTCTCCTCGTCGAGGACGATGTCCTGCCGCAGGATCTTGCCGTTGATCTTTCCTTTATAGACGCGATAGCGCCGCAGCAGCGACTCCACGCGCATCAGCAGCTCCGCGCTGGAGAACGGCTTGACGAGATAATCGTCGCCGCCGGACTGATAGGCTTGCAGCATATCCCGCTCCTGGCTCTTGGCCGTCAGGAACAGGATCGGCGCGGAGGAGATCGACCGGATCTCCCGGCTGGCCTCGACGCCGCCAAGCTCCGGCATCATGATATCCATCAAAATGAGGTCGGTGTCCGGGTTTTCCCGGATATACTCCACGGCGCGGCGGCCATTGATGGCCTCGTGTACGCGGTAGCCCTGATGCTCCAGCATGATATGTAAAATTCTTCGAATATCCGGCTCGTCGTCCACGACGAGGATGTGGATGGTCTGTTCCATAGTCGCACGCTCCTGATGGTTTTTCATCCACATTGTAGCATATTTTCTTGGGATTCCAAGGGTTTTTAAGAATTTTTAAGACTTCTCCAAATCCCTTGCAAAATTGCCCGCATCTTGTGGTATAATGGTGGAAATAGGCGTATCTATCGCCCCGCCGCAGCGGGTAAAGCCTCCCCTGTGTAAGGGGAGGTGTCAAAAATCTTTGATTTTTGACGGAGGGGTTGTCGTATGACGGACAATCCCCCAGTCGGGGCGTTAAGAAAACATGCCGGTGGCATG
>OLGA01001376.1_pt1 | contig 19189 bp, 18 predicted proteins | sample 1604881 | NCBI WGS metagenome assembly OLGA01 (sample SAMEA3888896, study PRJEB22519) | human gut metagenome | biome: human gut; feature: human-associated habitat; material: faeces | place: Denmark | collected 2009 | reverse complement strand
TCTGCCGCACCTCGCTCGCCGTATCGGCACTTAGAATTATGCGGTATTGCCCTAAGCAAGGCGTTTATTCCAGCCAGGGCAGCGGGCGCACAATGTGTGCCCCTATGGAATTATCCATTCTGGCTCGCCTGCTGCAATGCCGCCGCATGGCGCTTGGCAGACTGGAACACATAGTACAGTGTTGCCATAATGGCCACCGTTTCCAGCAGTTTAGCCCAGGGCGAAACCACATCTTTCGGCAGGCCGCACAGCAGGGTGCAGACTTTGGGTACTGCAAAGGCAATGACATCCACCAGCAAAATCAGGATACTGCCCCATGCGGGCAGGCTGATATGCGGCAGGCAGAAAATAGCGATGGCAGGCAGCGCCAGAATGATATAATCATGGCTCTGCTTATAAAACCACATAACGGAAACCACCGCGGTAACGGCGTACCAGAGCAGCCAGTCATTATCCAGCTTTTTGCGGAACATCCAGGCCGCAGCAACCAGCAGAATCACACCGCCCACAGCGACATCCAGCAGGAGAACCACCTTGGTGGAGATGCCAAAGCCCAACAAAAAGTTGAACAGCCCATAATAAGAGGTATTATAGCTCAACCCCTGGTCCATGATATCTGTCAGCATGGAGATGGGGCTGCTTTCGGTTAAAATGGCCGCCAGCAGCCAGGACCCCAGCACAGTGCCGGAGGTAACGGTTATTGCTTTCCAGTGCTTTTTGCAGAGCAGCGGGAACAAAAACACAAACGCCACCTGCGGTTTGCACATGGCAACAGCCAGCAGCAGGCCCGCCAAAGTCTCACTGTCCTCCAGCACGCACATGGAAAGGATAACACAGCAGCACACAATGCCGCTCTGGTTGCCAAACAGCACCGCATTGGCCCACATGCTGGGGGCAAACACCAGTAGCGATGCCAGCACAGCCATGTATTTATCCTGCACATAGCGGTGGCGCAGCAAAAAGCGGCCCATGCACAGCGCCGTGACAAGCGGAGCGATAAAATCCAACGCCAGAATGTACACGCACATCGCGCTGTACGGCAAAAAGCCGGGGTTGATTACATTGCCCAGCACATAGGCCCAGGGCACTGTGCCCCCCAGGGAAGCATCCAGCCAGCCGATAGATTCGATGGACGGCACGCGGCTGTGCATCACATCAAAGGGGTTCAGCCCGTGCAGCACATAGGCACACTCCTGCCAGCGCAGGCGGGCATCCCACAGGTACAGGCCGTCAAAGATCAGATAGCGCCCCAGGTTGGCCGCCATGATTCCCAGAAAGAGCACCACCGCAAACAGCCGCAGGCGGCGCTGGTCATATTGCTGCATCAATGCGGTGGCTCCCTCCCTTCCCCGCCTGTGCAGGGTTTACTTTTGGATTTTCTCGATGCTCTCGATCAGGTAGTTCTGCTTTTTGAACACCAGGTCCACCAGCAGTGAAAGATATTTGATGATGATGGTCAGCACAGCAAACAGCCCGGCAAAGCCAAGGGTCAGCACAAACATCATGGTGGTCCACCCTTCAATGGGGTGCCCGGCGCAGAAAATGATCAGCGTGTAGGCCAGCTCCGCCAGCGCCAGGAACATCATCACGATGGCAATGCCTGCACTGAGCTTATACCCGGCATCGGTATACAGCGCCAGACTGTCCATGGCAAGGGCAAAGCGCCCGCCGGAATTATCAGTCAGGCGGCCATCAAATTCCAGATCGGTCATTTTTAAGCCGGATGCCGCATAGGCCGCTTTGCGGTAGGGCAGCGTTTCACTGGAAGCATGCACGCGGTTGATGGCGCGGCGGCTGACCAGGCGGAACGCATCGGTGCGCAGCTTGTAAGCCGAATGGCTGTTGCCGTTGAACACGCGGTAGAACATTTTGCTGCTGCCAGCCGTGGACCGCGGGCAGACGGATACAATATCGCTGCCCGCCATGGCGGCACGGTAAGCTTCAAACACCAGCTCAATGGGGTACGGTGTCTGGGTGGAGTCAAACTCATACACATAATCGCCGATCGCGGCATCCAGGCCCGCGTTCATGGCGGTCTCGCGCCCCTGGTGCAGGCTCAGGTGCAGGATGGTCAGCGGCTTTTCCAGCGCTTTGGCCCAGTCCCGCAGGGTGGGGATGGTATCATCGGCGCAGGCGTCATCCACGGCAACCAGCTCATACTGTTCAAAGTGCTGGTCCAGCACGGCGTTCAGCGCCTTAAAAAACCGCACGGCCTGGGCACCATCGTTGTGCAGGTAGACCACAGCCGAGATAAAATTCTTTTCTTTATTTGTCACACTCATACGTTCAATACCTCGTCCAGGTCATACACGGTGTTGATCTTGCCGGAAAGTACGCTGACCAGCATCGGTTCGGTGTTCATCACGCGCACCACGGTGGGGCGGGAATCATCTATTTCGCTGGCTTTCAAAATCGGCTTCATGCTGAACAGGCTGCCCTGATAAGCAAAGCCGTACTCTTCTTTCAGGTATTTGCGGGCCAGCTGGCTCATGTAGGGCCAGGCGCTCTGCGGCTTAGCCGGGCATTCGTTGCAGTTATACAGGCTGCCCGGCCTGCATTTGCCCTCGCTCTGCTGCTGGCAGGGGAAGGTTGCTACCGCATCATAGCTGGTTTCGTGGGGAGTAAAGGTCACACTAGTCAGGCTGTGCAGGCCGGTCTGGCCAAAGGGCATCAGGCTGAAAAACGGGCCGTCCATCACGGTAATGCCGGTATTTTTCAGCCGCTCATCCACCGTGCACAGGATGATCTCGCACTTTTCGTATTTGATTTTGAACGGCGGCAGGCCCAGCATGGCGTGGATATCGTTCACGCCCGCATAGGTTGCGTTCAGGATGAACGGTGCTTCCACCGTGGTATCCCCTGCCGTTACCCGCCACACGCTGCCGGCTTTTTCAATTTTGTCCGGCTTATGGCTGTACAGAACCTGCACATTGGGCAGCTTTGCCAGCTGTTCCAGGAACCAGTTTTTCAGCACCTGGGCATCATAAGTATACTCGGTGGTCAAAAATGCGCCATCGCACATACCGTTATTAAAGTAGCGCTCCGGGGCAACATCATCACAGCGGATCTTGGCCGCGGCGCAGAAGCGGCGGAATTCGGCCGCATTGGTCCAGCTGAAATGTGCGCTGGTGGCATAGATCTGGTCAAAGCTTGTGTGCAGGCAGAAATCATAATCCCGGCAGAAGCGCTGGAAGTAATGTGCGCTCTTGATGGCCGTGGAGTAGCTGCGCGGGTAATGGTAGCCCATGTGTACGCGGGCCTGATTGATATAGGTCGCGCGCATGAACGGGGCGGGGTCCCGCTCCAGCACCAGTACCCGCTGGCCTGCCGCGCCGCACTTTTGGGCTGCGTACAGGCCATACAGGCCAGCACCAATAATGATTTTATCCACTGTCATGCACAGGACCTCCGATAATCTATTACTATGCCGGGCACCCCTGCCCGATTACGGGTTATACTTGCCCGTTGCGGCGGCAAACAGCACCTGCAGCAGATTGCTGTTGCCCTTAAAGCCGCTGATCTTGGTCGGCGTTTTGCCGGATGCCGGGTATGCGCGGGTCACGGGGACCTCGCAGGCGCGCAGACCCAGCTGAGTGGCACGAATGCTGAGGTAGGCCAGCAGCTCGTACCCCATAAACACATCCCGCAGCGGCTGCACATCGGGGTGGGTCAGGTATTCGCGGCTGTAGGCGCGGTAAGCGTTGGTGGTATCGGTAAACCACTGGTGGGCTGCCGCGCTGATGATTGGCGCATGGATCAGCCGTACCGCCGCATAGCGCGTTTTGGGCGTATTGATGGCATGACCGCCGGGGATAAACCGGCTGCCCTGCACAAGGTCATAGCCTTCTTTCAGCTTGGCAACAAATTCCGGAACATCCTCGATGGAATCCTTATTGTTGCCGTCAATGGTCAGCACGCCCTTATAGCCAAAGGTCAGGGCAAAATGCAGGCCCATGCGCAGCTGGGCACCCTGTTTGCCGGGGCCGGTTTTGACCAGCAGGGTGTTCACCCCGTACAGCTCCAGCGTATCGGGGTTCATGCTGCCATCGGTGGAGCCGCCGTCGCAGATGACAATATCCACCAAACGGTCCACCCCGGCTTTCTGGGCGCGGCCCAACTCGGTCAAAATGCGGGAGCCCTCATTGATGACGGGGATCAGCAGGCAGTAATCGCTGCTTTTGGGCAAAAAGGCGGTGCAGGTATAATCCGGCACGCCGGGAACATTCTGGATCGGCACTGGCTGCAGGCTCATGCAAACACCTCCGCAATATAGGCAAGGGTCTTGCGGACGGTTTCCACATCCGTCCGCTTCATCTCAATGGAAACATCGCCGCTGTAGCCAACGGCTTTCAGCAGCATGGCAAGTTCTTTGTGTTCCTGGCGCGGAACAATGGGTTCCAGCCCCGGCTCGCTGATATGAACATGGCTGATGTATTTGATATCATCCACAAAATCCCGCAGGCGCTCGCCGTTGGAGATCATGGTGGAAAGGTCCAGATTAACCGCAAGGCCGGGGCTTTGCAGCCGTTTGACCATGGCAAAAGCATCGGCTGTATTGTTCAGGTAGTTGGTGTATACCGGGGGGTTGGCCTCAATGGCAAGCACCACATCATAGTGGGACGCCAGCGCACCGGCCTTGGCAAAAAAGGCATCGCCCTCCGCCGCGGTGTGCGGCGGGTCCAGGCGGCGGTTTTTGGGGCAGCCGAACACCAGACTGGGGCAGTTGATGGTGTGGGCAAACTGGAACGCCTCGGCGGTATAATCCAGCAATTCTTCGGCTTGCACGGGGTCAAAAATATTGCCGGTCTGGCCGTACCAGATGCTTTGCATGCTGGGTACATGGAACCCCCAGCGGTTGAGCAGGTAGCCGCCGAACAGAGCGGCTCCGGTCAGGTTTTCATACGGATATTCCGGGAAAATACGGGTGGGGGCAATTTCCAGCCCGGTAAAGCCGTTCTGCTGCATGGCAGCGTAAACAGCTTCGTCATCCGCTTTATCCCACGCAATATTGGAAATTGCAAGTTTCAGTTCGGACATCCTCAGTTCCTCCATGCGCGCATAAAGGCGCAGATCTCATCCAGCTCCTGCTGTTTTGTACACAGGTATCCGTCCGCCCCGCCCAGCAGCGCAGCATGCCGGCTGCGCAGGTCATAATCAAACGGGGGCTTGGGCAGCTCGTTCTGCCAGTCGGCTTTGCCGGTCACTGTGGTGTAAACCTCCGCCGCCGTAACGGGCGGGGTGGTCAGGTTGAGGGTGGTCAGGCCGTTTTGCAGCGCGGTCTGCACATCCTGCCACAGGCGGGCCAGGTGATAGAACTGGTAACGGCTGCGGGAATCCGTGAAGGCAAGGGCGTTAAAATCATTGCCCGCAAAAAATTCCCGCAGGGCCGCGGCATCCACCGCACCGTTGAGCTTATAAAAGCCGTTATCTGCCAGGGTATAGCCATCCCGTACCAGGGGGGATTTTTGTGCAAGTTCGGTATATTTTTCCGGCTTGAGCATAGCCGGGGTGATGGTGTGCAGGTCAAACAAAAAGTTCTTTTTCAGCCCAATGCCGTATAGGGCAGGCAGCCGCACAATCAGCGCATTGGGGTAATCCTCCCGCACCCATCGTTCCAGCTGCAGGCGGTTGCGGCCATAGGCGGGCAGGCCGTCCGGTGTCATGGGGCTCTGCTCGTCCTTTCCCCTGCTGTCGGCATAGACAGCGATGGAGGAGATCAGCACCAGCTGTTTGGGGGCGATCTGGCGCAGGTTTTCCCGCGCGGCGGCCATCACGGCAAGGTCGGCATCCGGGTCTGCATTCGCCAAAAACATGGCGGCGGGCACCCCGGCATACACGCACAGATCCGGCTTGGCACCGAACTGCGCGGCAATATCGGTGGAATGGCATACCGCGGCAAACGCATGTTTTGCCGCCAGGTTGCCCCCCACAAAACCGGTGGAACCGACCAGAAGATCCTTTGCCATATGCCCTGCCCCTTTTGCTGTTGATTTTTGTCGCAAAGCAGCGCCCTGCTTTGCAGATTGATACAGAATAGATTATACCATACCCCGGCGGTAAAAGCAATTAAAGCAATTTCAGACAGCAAATAAAAAATCCCATCATGCCAAAGCGGCACAATGGGAATAAAAAAACAGACAGTATCAATACCGGGTGCGCGGGATCTCCACACGGTTGGCCACAGCGGCTTCCAACTGGGCAACAATGGTTTTCATGCTCTCTTCAAACTCTTCATCGGAAGAATTGTGGAAGATCAGCAGCGAATCGGGCTGGTTTTCCAGCTTTAAGCTGAGCGGCGGGTTAAAGTTGACACCCAGGATATATTCGTCCCAGTGGTTCAGCTTCCACATGTCACGGTCGCTGGCGCGGTCGATCATGCGCTGGTGGCACACTTCGGGGTTAGTATCTACCCAAATCACAACCAGCTCCGCCTGCTTCTTTTTCAGTTCGGCACGCAGGGTGGTAATATAGTCAAGGTCACGGATCTCCTGCGTAAAGGGGGCGTTAATCAGCACAATATCATCGTACTCCAGCGCTTCCATAGCAAGGTCCAGAACCACACGATATTCCAGGTCACGGATATATTTTTCAAAAAAGATGCTGCTGCGGTCATACGGCTGGTGCGCCACCGCAAAGATTTGCTTGGACAAAGGGATCAAGGTATCCTTATCCAGATAGACAACGTGGTTCAGCGCTTTTGCCAGCTGCTTGGAAATAAAGGTTTTTCCGCAGGCCGGCGGGCTTGTGACCAATATCAGCTTTTTCATGCACAGACACCTCTCCAGAAAGATTGTCATTTAATTAACCAAGTTACAGGTATTATTATACACCAAACTTTTGTCCTTGGGAATAGATAAATGACCATTTTTCGGACTTTTATGGACTTTTGGTGCCATTTTTGCAGGCAAATTTGCACCAAATTGTACAACTCCGCCCAAAATTTACCCATCAGTTTAGCAAAACCAACAACAAAAAGGGGAACGCTCGCGCAGAACGTTCCCCGGTATTGGATTATCTTATGTTTGAAAATCCGTTTTATTCCCCTGTTATTCTGCCTGGGCGCACAGGTCCAGGTAGGCTTTGATGATGCCAAGCCCCACCGGGCCGGATTTTTCCGGGTGGAACTGGGTGCCGATCACGCAGCCCTTTTGGGCAGCGGCGCACACCTTGCGGCCGCCATACACGGTATCGGCCAGGCGGTATTCCTCCGCTGCGGGCTTTGCTTCATAAGAGTGGATAAAATAGCATTCCTGTCCCGGCTGCACATTCTGCAAGGCGGTACCGGAAAAATCCGTGCGGCCGCCCGCCGGGTACAGTGGGTTCCAGCTGATGTGCGGCACCCGCTGGGGGCTGCCGTCCGCGTCCACATCCGGGATGCGCACCACGCGGCCGGGAATCAGGCCAAGGCCCTTGTGCAGGCCGAATTCTTCGGATTCGTCAAACAGCATCTGCATCCCAAGGCAGATACCCAGCAACAGGGTACCCTGGGCCGTCTTTTGCTTGATGGGCTCGATCAGCCCCAGCTGTTCCAGCCCCTGCATGCCGTCCTGGAAAGCGCCCACGCCGGGCAGCACCAGGGCATCGGCTGCCAGAACATCTGCCGGGCTGCTGGTCACCTGTACTTCTGCCCCAAAATGGGCGAACGCATGCTGCACGCTGAGCAGGTTGGATAGACCGTAATCGATCACTGTTACTTTCATACCCGGCGCACCTCCACCCCGCCTGCGCGGATTTCATCTTTCAGTTCCTGCACGGTTTCTTTTTTATAGTGCAGCACTGCGGCGCAGGCCACAGCATCGGCACCGGCTTTGGCACCGTCCACAATGTCATCCCCGCAGCCAACACCGCCGCCGCAGATGACCGGCACATTGACCGCCTTGGTCACAGCCTCGATCAGTTCCAGGTCCATGCCGCGCTGCAGGCCCTCGTTGTCCACGCTCATCAGCAGGATCTCCCCTGCCCCAAGCGCCACGCCGCGTTTGGCCCATTCCACTACATCATAACCAGAATGGGCGCGGCCGTTGTCATAATAAGCTTCCCACTTGCCGGGCCAGGTGCGGTTGCGCTTGGCCTGGATGGAAAGCACCATGCACTGGCTGCCAAAGGCGTTGGCAACCTCGGTGATCAGCTCCGGGCGTTTGATGGCCGCCGTGTTGATGGCAACCTTATCCGCCCCCATGGAAAGAATGTGGCGCACATCCTCGACGCTGCGCAGACCGCCGCCCACGCAGACCGGGATATACACATCATCCACGGTTTTGCGCACAATATCCGAAAGGTTGTTACGGTTATACAGGCTGGCCACAATATCAATGTACAGCAGCTCGTCAATGCCCTGCTCATAATATTCCCGTGCAAACAGGTTGGGATCCCCCAGCTTGCGCAGGCCCTCCAACTGGATGCCTTTGACGAGGTTGGTATCCTTGACATCCAGCCGTGCAATCAGGCGGATTTTTTTCTTAGCCATAAAAAATTCCTCAGTTCCAGAGCTCTTGGCCTTATATTTCGTGGTGGGTGCCCTTCGGGTCGCCCCAAAGCACTTCGCTGTCGCCCTCGTAGGGGGTGTGACGCAGTTTCCACATGTTGTCCTCCCATTTCCAAAGGTGGGGGCTGCGGAAACGGTCGGCCAGGTGCATAAAGTATTCGCGGTCCATTTTGGGCTGTTCAAACAGCTGGCTGGCCCACGGGAAGTGCTGGCGGTCCAGGGACAGATACTGGAAGATCTCTTTTTCAAAGCGGTCGGGATACTCGCCGTCAAACTTTTTGCACAGCGCCTTGCCCTCTTCCAGGGTGATTTCCTCGTTGCGGATCTCCTGTGCAGCGTCATAGGTGGTGCGGCCGATGCCGTACTTGATGTAGGTGGTGTAATAGAAGAAGTCGTCGATCTTATCATCGATGGAGTTATACTTGGAATAGGTGCCCTGGGTGCGCTCCGGTGCGGGGCGGAAGCCGCCGTGTTCTACACTGTAATAGTAGGCGCCCTGCGGGTGCCATTTTTCGTAATAGCCAAGGTAGCGCACCTGAACATGGTTTTTCTCCAGGTTGGAAGTTTCGGACGGCAGGTAGATGGCCAGGTCGGCTTTATCCACCTTATAATCCTCTTCCAGCTGGCGCAGGCTGACACCGCCCAGGTAGATATGGTCGTAATCATTGACGGCAAAAAAGTGCTCATCGCGCAGGGCAGAGTTGTTATCCGCAATGGGGTTGCCGAACTCGGCCTCGTTCTCGCCATAGAACACCAGGGGAATGCCGAACTTGGCGGCCATCTTGGGGGCCAGCTGCTTTTGGCCCAAAATGAACGGCTGGAACGGGTGGAACAGGTTCTCGGTCGCCAAACGGGTCAGCAGACGGTGGGTCATGCCGTTGGGGGTACACAGGTAGTTATCAAACCCGGCGTGGATCCAGGCCTGCATGTTATCCCAGCCCCAGGGGGTGTAGATATGCGGTGCCCAAGTCACCGTCAGGGGGTGCATGCCGTATTTGTATTTCAGGATGTGAGCGGCATAAAAGCTGTCCTTGCCGCCGGAGCCGGGCACCAGGCAGTCATAGCTGCCGTCATTTTTGCGGTATTCATCGCACAGCTCACGCAGCTCTTTTTCGCGCAGAGCCCAGTCAATATGGCCGTTCGCCTTATTGTGGCAGGCATGGCAGGCATCGCAGGTGCCGTCGTCCTGAATAACCATCGTCTTTTTAATGGACTTGATCGTATGTTCAAATTCATAGCAGGAGTTCGGCTTCTGATTGCTCATCACGCATTCATTACAGAACTGTACATGTTTGGGCAGGCCGTAATAAGCTTCCAGCTGATCCTCCGGGATATCGGGCGCGTATTTGGCGTAATCGATTTCGACATAACGAGGATTCTTTTCCATATTTCTCACTCTCATTCCATCCGTGGTAATTCCTATTGAACCAAAAAAGGCGCTGTCCGTATAGCAATGCTATCGGACAGCGCCTTTGCTGTTCTGTGGGTATTATAGCACAGCACCCTGCTGTTTGCAAGATGCCAGCCTATTTTTTACATCGGTGCAGTGCTTTTTATTTCTGGCTGACCACTGCGCCGTTGATCAGAACAGCTTTCACGTTGGTCATAACCTCAAACGGGCAGCCATCGGTCAGCACCAGGTCTGCATCCTTGCCGACCTCGATGGAGCCAACACGGTCAGCAATGCCGATGTGCTTGGCCGGGTTGATGGTGATGGCCTGCAATGCGGCAAACGGATCCATGCCGGCTTTGACCGCCATACCGGCGCACAGCGGCAGGTACTGCTGCGGAATGACCGAGTTATCGGTGATGATGGAAACATGGCAGCCCGCTTTTGCCAAAACGCCCGGCGTTTCCCAGGATTTGTTCTGCAGTTCAAACTTGCTGGCAAAGGTCAGGCTGGGGCCGACGGCCATGGGGATATTGCTTTCCTTGGCCAGTTCGTCCACGATCAGGTGGCCTTCGGTCACATGTTCCAGCGTCAGGCCCACATCGAACTCTTTGGCAATGCGGATGGCGGTAAAGATATCGTTGGCCTGGTGTGCATGGGCTTTCAGGGGAATGGTGTGGTCCAGCACCGGCAGCAAGGCTTCCAGCTTCTGGTTATAAGCGGGCATTTTGGTCACATCGCCGTTGGCGGCAGCCTTGCGGGCACCGTAATCCCTGGCGGAAGCCAGCGCCCCGCGCAGGAACGCAGCGGTGGACATGCGGGTAGAATCGCATTTATCTTTATAGCAGCGCTTGGGGTTTTCGCCAAAGGCGCATTTCATGGCAACGGCTTCCTTGACGATCATGTTGTCCACACGCTCGCCCACCGTCTTGATGGCGGTAAAGGTACCGCCCAGCACATTAGCGCTGCCCGGCCCGGTGCACACGCAGGTAATGCCTGCTTCCCGTGCATGGGCAAAGGAGGGGTCGCGAGGGTTGATGCCGTCAATGGCGCGCAGCTGCGGGGTCCAGATGTCATTCATCTCGTTGTAGTCGCAGCCTTCGTACCCGATGCCATAACCATCCAGGCCGATATGGGTGTGCGCATCCACAAAACCGGGGAAAATATCCAGCCCGGCAGCATCCAGCACGGCGATATCGGCGGGCACGTTCAGTTCATGCCCCATGGCAACAATGCGGCCGTTTTCCAGCAGCAGGTCGATCTGCTGTGGTTCCGGGTGAACGGCGTCATGAACCCGGCCCCCGCGCACCAGCAGCGGCGCGGCGGTATGTTCTGTATTCTGCATCATTGATTGATCCTTTTTCAGCTTAATAGCTTACCCTGTTATACTTCAAAATCCAGGCAGGTGCGCACGGCGGTATAGGGGCGCACTTTGCCATCAGCCACAGCCACATGGGCCGGGTGAACGGCATAGCCTTTCAGGGCGGCTTCATCCACAAAGGTGGTATCCAGCATCAGGTCCGCATTGGCGGAGCTGGGCAGGGCCTTGGTATAACTCCGTCAAACCGGGGATCTGCCCGGCCAGACCTTCCAGCCCGGCTTTGATATCCGCCTTGACGGTTTCCTGTTCAGCGGCGGGCATCTCTTTCAGTTTCCACAAAATAACATGACGTACCATTATTTGTTTTCCTCCCAGATGGGGTGTTTCAGCACCCACTCGCCGCAGTCGTTCTTTTCAAACAGGTCACGGTTATAGAACTTATCCATGATCTTCCAGAACTCGCTCTCGGTGTAGCCGCAGAAATCGCAGAAATCACGCACGCACAGCGGGTCCAGCTTGCCATCGCGGGCCTTGATGATGGGAATGGCTTCCTCGCGGGTCATCATGCCATAGCGGATATAGCGGGCGGTATAGTCGGTTGCAGCGGCATGGCCGAACTTGGGGTACTTGAGCCAGGAGTGCACCAGGTAGGCGCGGGAATCGATCTGGTCAAAGTTTTCGGCATGGTGGGTGCGGTCCCATTCATGGGTCAGGTCATGGAAGCCGTGCTCCTTGGCGATCTGGTAGTTCTTGTAGCTGTTCCAGGGCACAAAGTAGCTCATATAGAACGGGTCCAGCTTCGCGCGCTCCTCGGCAGAGGGGGCCAGCGTCAGGGACAGGTCGTTTTCGGTCACGCCGTCGCCCACCAGCTCTTCCATCGGGAAGCCGACCGCCACGCCATTTTCGATCTGATCCATGGCGGAATACGTCTCCTTATCGGAGCAGCCGCCGTATTCAAAGCTGACGTTCTCACCATAGCACAGCATGGGGGTGTTGAACTTGGCTGCCATGTGCAGCGGGAAGGTATAGATCAGGCGGTCCACATACCAGGTGGGCTTGCCGTATTTTTCAAAGAACTTGCGCATCAACACTTTCTGGGCGCGGATGTTGGGCTTGCAGCTGATGATGGTGCAGCCGAATTCCTCGCTGATGTTTTTCAGGTTATGGATGCCGGCCTGCGTCATGGGGAAGTTATCCTCCACGCTGAACAGGATGGGGTTCATGTGCATGACTTCTTTCAGCATCCAAACCTGGAAGTGGCTGTCCTTGCCGCCGGAAACAGCAACAGCGCAGTCATAACCGCCGGGGCCGTTCATGCCGCGGTACTTGTTGCAGTAGGCTTCAAACTCCTTAAAGCGGGCGTCCCAGTCCACATTTTTGCGGTTTTCGTAATGGCGGCAGGCGCTGCAAACGCCCTCAGAGTCAAAGGTGATACCGGGGCGGGTGTCCGGCATGGTACATTTTTTGCAATAACGCATAACAGGTTCTCCTTTGCTGTTTCTTATCCAATCTGCCGGGTGTCCGGCAGAATATTTCTACTTATTGTTATCATACCCGATTTTGCCTGCATTGGCAAGTAGCGCGCAGCGCAAGACACGTCAGAATGCACGTTTTTCTTTTGGGCTGCACCGAACCTTCCCTGCCCTGCAGATTCAAGCGTCGATGGGGGCATCGACACGCAGAATTATGCGGTATTGCTTTCAAATTTTACATATGTAACCATTCCCAAGGCTATGCGATTGTGGTATGATGATAGTTAATGATGTTCACTTTGAAGGAGGAATAAATTTTGAAAGGGACTCTAAAACTGCGCACAGCCAGCCTGGCTGCGGCAGCTGTTATGGCAGCAGGGCTGTTTGCGGCGCTGCCTGCGGCGGCCGAAACCAGCACGCCGGAAACCGCACAGGAAGATTCCGGCGTACCGTATGATGTGGCAAACGGGCTGGAAAACAGCTTCCGCTACAAAGATGGCGTGCCGATCTATGATGATTCCGTGCCCGCCATCGAGTGGGAGGATATTGTCCAACAGGACGCTGCCACCTACCGTTCCAACGGCATTGCCACCTGCAGCGTTACTTATAACGGCTTTGATGTCAGCTACCATCAGGGCACCGTTGACTGGGACGCCGTTAAAAATTCCGGCATTGATTTTGTCATGATTCGCTGCGGCATTGGCAGCGAATACGACGGCGTGGGCGAAAACAAACAGGATGACGCCCAGTGGTACCGCAACGTAAGCGAGTGTGAACGGCTTGGCATCCCCTATGGCGTGTACCTTTACTCTTACGCTGAAAATACCGATATGGCCGCCAGTGAGGCCCGCCATACCCTGAGCCTTTTGAGCGGGCACAACCCCACCCTGCCGGTATTTCTGGACATTGAACATACCCGTGACGGCAACCCCATCGCCAGCAACTCCACTTACGGCGATATTGCCCAGACCTGGTGCAACATGGTTTCCAACGCCGGCTACCGCGTGGGCATTTACTCTTACTATTATTTCTTCCAGAATTACCTGACGGACTCTCGGTTCAGCAATTCCGGATGGTACAAGTGGATGGCCGACTACCGTTCCGGCGTAAGCTATGACGGCAGCAGCTGCAACATGTGGCAGTACAGCAACAAAGGTACGGTTCCCGGTGTGAATGCCAATGTTGACCTGAATTACTGGTTTGGCGAGTATCCCGGCAATAACAACAACTACACCGGCTGGCGCAGCGAGAACGGCCGCGATTATTGGTATGAGAACGGCGTAAAGCAGGGCACCACAGGCCGCGGCAAGGAAATTTACGACTCCGGCAGCAACGCTTGGTACTGGCTGGATGCCAACCAGGGCGGTGCCAAGGCCGTGAATAAAGACGTTTATCAGGAATCCAACGGCGGCAAATGGGTGCGCTATGATGCCAACGGCCACATGGTAAAAGGTGAGGACTGCCAGAACGGCAAGTGGTACTATTTTGAGCCGGTCACCGGTGCCATGATTAAAGGCCCCTGGACCCTGCCGGATGGCCGCAAGGTGTACTATGACCCCAAGACCGGTATTATGCAGTATGGTTCCGTTGCGGTAAACAACCAGCTGTACTACTTCGACCCCGTTTACGGCAAAATGACCAGCGGCACGCCGGGCAACTTCTGGTACACGATTGATGGCAAGAGCTACTGGTACGAAAACTGGGTGCGCCAGGGCTGGCAGCCCAGCAACGCCAACTACCGCGGCAAAGAGATCTATGACCCCGCCAGCGGTGCCTGGTACTGGCTGGACAGCGTGCAGCAGGGTGCCAAAGCCGTAAGCAAGGAAGTATACCAGGATTCCAACGGCGGCAAGTGGGTGCGGTATGACGCCAACGGCGCTATGATCAAAGGCTGGTACGCCCAGGATGGCAAGCGCTGGTATTACGACCTGAACACCGGTGCCATGTACAAGGGCTGGAGCACCATTGATGGTCAAACCTATCACTTTGATGAAACCACCGGCGTACTGATCCAGTGATATACACAGGCAAAACCACATAAAGAAAAATCAGCGCCCGTACCGGATCCTTACAGTCCGGTGCGGGCGCTGCTGCATATCAGGATTATTATTTCTTTATTCTTCGTCTGTCCGCTTTTCGCGGCCCACTTTTGTGGCAACGCCGTGGCGCAGGCGGCTGAGAGTGACCGGGGTAATGCCCAAAAACGATGCAATATAGCGGTTATTGACCATATCTATCATGCCGGGATACTCCTTGCAGAACCATTCGAACCGCTCGGTCGCGTCCCCCTGGCTCAGGCTCACGGCGCGGGACTGATAGATCATGCCCCACTTGACGATCTGCTCCTGATAGACGCGGATCACCTCCGGCTCATCTTTCATGTTCTGCAACACATAATCAATGGGCAGCAAAATCAGGGTTGATGGAACCATTGCCTGGTCCGTGCTGATATGGCAGCCGGTCAGGTCCATGTTGGAAAGCACCACATCGCCGCGGCTCATGGTAAAGCCCAGGGTTTTCTCTTTGCCCTCACTATCCAAGGTAACGCAGCGCATCATGCCTTCGATCAAAAACGGCAGCATGGTCTGGCGTTCCCCTTTTTTATTCAGGATCTCCCCTTTTTGCAGCGTTACCGCCTGGGATACCGCCTCCAGCTTATCCAACAGTTCTTCGGAATGGACCCCAAGATCTTCCCGGTAGAACTGCCGGATATCAACATTCAGTGCTTTCTCCATGTGTGTTTCTCCCCTTCAGGCATATCTTTTTTGTCTCTTCGCATCCGGGGCACACAGCCAGCCCGCAACTTGCTGGCAGTGTTACCTTCCCTCATAAATAATATGTGCTCCTGTTTTCTTCGTTTTTGTTCATAGCCAGCATATTTGGTATTATAACACATATGACTTCCGCATTTCATTATCATATGTTAACATTGAATTTTTTTCTTCATTATTTCCATTTTGCACAAAAAAGAGGCCCAAAAACTGTCTTTTCGACAGTTCTGGGCCTCTTTTACTTTATTTGAGTGCTTAGTCAACAATCAAGCTCTTACCGGTCATCTCCGAGGGTACCGGCAGGCCGATATAAGGCAGCATGGTGGGGGCAATATCTGCCAGGCAGCCGCCCTCGCGCAGCTTCACATCGCCGCAGCCGATGGCCACAAACGGCACCGGGTTGGTGGTGTGGGCGGTAAACGGGGTGCCGTCCGGGTTCTTCATCTTTTCGGCGTTGCCGTGGTCAGCGGTCAGGAACACGCAGCCACCGGCGTTCAGCACAGCGGTCACAACCTCGTTCACAGCGGCATCAACAGCTTCCACAGCCTTGACAGCGGAATCAAACACGCCGGTATGGCCGACCATATCGCAGTTGGCAAAGTTCAGGACGATCACATCGTACTTGCCGCTCTCAATGCGGGCCTTGCACTCGTCGGCAACCTCGTAGGCGCTCATTTCGGGCTTGAGGTCGTAGGTGGCAACCTTCGGGCTGGGGATGACGCAGCGGTCCTCACCCTCGTAGGGAGCCTCCACACCGCCGTTGAAGAAATAGGTGACGTGCGCGTATTTTTCCGTTTCGGCCAGACGCAGCTGGTGCATGCCCTGCTGCGAAACGACTTCGCCAAGGCCCATGGTCACGGATTCCTTGGGGAAGGCCACCGGCAGGGGGAAGTGGGCGTCGTAGGCCGTCATGGAAGCCACGGCAGCCAGCTGCGGCACCCTGCCCCGCTCGAAAGCGGTGAAGTCCGCGTCTACGAAGGCCTGGGAAAGCTCGCGCATGCGGTCGGCGCGGAAATTGTAGAAGAACAGGCCGTCGCCGTCCTGCAGGGTGGAGGCATCCTCGCCTTCCAGCAGCACGGGCTTGATGAATTCGTCGCTGACGCCCTCGGCATAGGAATCTTCCACAGCCTGCACGGCATCCGTGGCTTTGCGGCCCTTGCCGTGGACCATGAGATCCCAGACCTCGGACACGCGCTCCCAGCGCTTGTCGCGGTCCATGGCATAGAAGCGCCCCGCCAGGCTGGCCACACGCACGTCCTTCATGGAGACGATCTGTTCCAGCAGGCTGCGCACATAGGAGGCGCCGCTCTGGGGCGGGGTATCGCGCCCGTCCATGAAGCAGTGGATGCGCACCGGCACACCGGCGGCGAAAGCCATGGCGCACAGGGCCACCAGATGGTTGATGTGGCTGTGCACACCGCCGTCGGAGAGCAGGCCCGCCAGATGCAGACGGCCGCCGCTGCGGCGTGTTTTTTCCAGCACGTCCTGCAGCACGGGGTTGTGGAACAGGGAGCCGTCCTCAAGGGCCACGTCGATGCGCGTCATGTCCTGATAGACGATGCGTCCCGCACCGATATTGAGGTGTCCCACCTCGGAGTTGCCCATATAGCCGGCAGGCAGGCCCACTTCGCGCCCGGAGGCGGCAAGGCGGCTGTGGGGGCAGCGCGCCATCAGGTCATCCAGATGGGGCGTGGCTGCCACCCAGGGGGCATTGCCTTCCCCTTTTTCCGTCAGGCCCCAGCCGTCAAGGATGAGCAACAGGGTGGGGGTCATGCACGAGGCTCCTTGTTGAGGGCAGCGGCAGCCGCGCCCCACAGGTTCTCCAGCTGATAAAGGTCACGCACGGACTGCTGGAAGATGTTGACCACGATGTCGTTGCAGTCCACCAGGATCCACTGGCCGGTGTTGTAGCCTTCCATGCGCAGGTATTCGTAGTTCTGTTCATGGCACAGGGCGGAGACGCCGTCCGCCAGGCTCTGGGCATGACGCACGGAGGTGGCGCTGACCACCAGCAGGGCGTCCGTGAAGGCACCCTGGCCGGCCAGGTCGATCTCGGCCACGTCGACAGCCTTGTGTTCCTCAAGCCACGCCTTGATGACGGCCATTTTTTCCGCCGTAGGCAGTTCCGAATATTTCTTGGGGGTAGAGATAAGGTTTTGCATGTCCCTCCCATACCTCAAAGCGTACCCGAGGGCAACAATCCCGCCCGGCCCGGGGATGGCCCGGCGCATTGTTCCTAGCATAAAAAAAGACATTGCATTGCAATATGTTATCCATGTTTTTCAAGCAGATATCTTGACCTTGGGGGACTTTTGCGTCATCCATAGACTACTCAGGATTTCAAGGAGAAACGCCGTGATTTTCAATATCGACAAGGAAACGCTGCCCCGCGAAGATATCGAAGCCCTGCAATTGCGCCGTCTGCAGGACCTTTGCTCCCGTGTCTATGCCAATGTGCCTTTCTACCGCAAACGCTTCGACGAGAGCGGTATCAAGCCCGGCGACATCAAGAGCCTGGCCGATCTGAAGAACCTGCCCTTCACCGAAAAGCAGGACCTGCGCAATTACTATCCCTTCGGTCTTTTCGCCGTGCCGCGTGACAACATCGTCCGCCTGCACGCCTCCAGCGGCACCACCGGCAAGGCCGTGGTGGTGGGCTATACCGCCCGCGACCTGCACAACTGGGCCGAACTGGCCGGCCGCAGCCTGTCCGCCGCCGGCGTCAACCAGACGGACATCGTGCATGTGGCCTACGGCTACGGCCTGTTCACCGGCGGTCTGGGCGCCCACGGCGGTGCCGAGCGCATCGGTGCCACGGTGGTCCCGGCCTCGGGCGGCGCCACGCGTCGCCAGGCCTACCTGCTGCGCGACTTCGGCGCCACGGCCCTGTGCTGTACGCCCTCCTACGCCCTGCACCTGTGGGAAGCCGGCCAGGAAGTGGGCATCGACTTCCGTGACCTGCCCCTGCGTACCGGCGTGTTCGGTGCCGAGCCCTGGACCGAAGAGATGCGCCAGGACATCGAGCGGAAAATGGGCATCAACGCCCTGAACATCTACGGCCTTTCCGAAGTCATGGGCCCCGGCGTGGCCATGGAATGCCTGGAATCCAAGTGCGGCATGCACCTGTGGGAAGACCACTTCCTGCCCGAGATCATCGATCCCGTCACCGGCGAACAGCTTCCCGAGGGCGAAGTGGGCGAACTGGTCATCACCACGCTCACCAAGGAAGGCATCCCGCTGATCCGCTACCGCACCCGCGACCTGACCAGCCTGGATTACACCCCCTGCCGCTGCGGACGTACCCATGTGCGCCTGACCCGCATCCGGGGCCGCAGCGACGACATGCTCATCATCCGCGGCGTCAACGTGTTCCCGCAGCAGATCGAAGCCCTGCTCATGGAAAACCAGAACCTGAGCCCCAACTATCAGATCATCGTGGACCGCGTGAACAACCTGGATACCCTGGAAGTCCAGGTGGAGATCAACGAGACCCTCTTTGCCGACGAGATCCGCAAGCTGCAGAGCCTGGAAAGCTCCATCCAGAAGAGCATCAAGGAATTCCTGGGCGTCACCACCAAGGTGCGCCTCATGGAACCGCATTCCATCCAGCGCTCCGAGGGCAAGGCCAAGCGTATCATCGACAAGCGGCCCACAGAATAAAGATAATAAAAGCAGCATGTTGGGAAATAAATTTTTTATTTTTCGACAAAATGAAAAAAGCTGCTTGACAGAAAGGGGGTCTCTAGCGTA
>OLGA01001374.1_pt1 | contig 19205 bp, 17 predicted proteins | sample 1604881 | NCBI WGS metagenome assembly OLGA01 (sample SAMEA3888896, study PRJEB22519) | human gut metagenome | biome: human gut; feature: human-associated habitat; material: faeces | place: Denmark | collected 2009 | reverse complement strand
AAGACATATATCGAGAATATCTATTTCTTCCTTTTCAAGCATTTCGTCAAAATCGGTATAACGGCGTTTATCCGTGTATTTTTCCATTTGCTCGGGGCGAATATCGCAAAGCGCCACAAGCTCGGCGTCTTTCATTGATTCCCACGCCGGAATATGCGCGCCGCTTATTCCGCCAACTCCTACAAGTGCAACCTTTAACATAGTAAAAATCTCCTTTAATTAAATAACGTTTGCAGTTACAATATTATCCCAGCTTTTTGAGCGTTCGTCTTCAAGCACCGGCTCTGAAAGCTCGGGAATAGTATTTGATTTATCCGTGCAATAGCTTAAAATTCTTTCGCGGCAGCTTTCAAGCCGCATTATAAGCCCGCCGAGACGTATATCCTGAACGTCGAAGCCGTGGGGCTTATTTTCAAAAAACCAAAATCTGCGGAAAGCGGTGTAAAACGCTTTAAGCTTATCTATGGCGGCGGTATAATCGTTTTCGGCTATGTCTTTAAGCGTCTTATTATCTCCTGCCAAATATGCCGCGCGGGTCTTAATGCCAAGCTCGGCTTTTACCGACAGAACGTCCGCCAGCGCCGCAGCCGAGTCAAACATCGGCTTGTAGTCGTCCGTCGCCTGTACCGCCGAAAGCTTTTTGTAAAGCTCTTTGTAGTAATCGTTAACGCCCTCGGTTACGCGGCTGTCATAAACGCCCATAAACGGGTCGGAGTAAAGCAGATATTTCGAGGCGTTGTAATCAAGCTTTTCGGTAGGGTTATCCAGCTTATCAAGCAGCATAAAATCATCGAATTCCATGCCCGTAACCGCTTTAAGCCGCGCCTTTGCGTCCGACATATTTTCATTTCCCTTTAAAAGCTCCGCCGAATAGCAGAGCGCGGGTAAAACCGCGAAACGCGAACATTCGCCGCCGTTATCGCCCCACATGGTAAAGAAAATGTCCTTTACGCCGCGGTCACGGCAGGCTTTAACGGCGGGCAGGGTGGTATCAAAGCTGAATTGATTGCCCGGCGCGAAGCCTTTCCATGTCCATGCGCCGCCCGCAAACGCGACCGGTCTGCCGAACGCCTTGTTCTTTTCTATCATATTTGAATAGCGGTTATAATCCGTGCTGTAATAATCCCAGTAAACCAAGGTAAGGTTCTCGGGCAGGTTTGCTTTTTTGCGTATTGCTTCAAGGTCCGCCGTGCTGTAATAATCGGAGGAGGAAACGGCGAGCTTGCAGAACATATCGCTCCATATCATCGGCTTAAAGCCGTATTTATCAGCCATATCGCATACCTTGTGCAGGTGGCGGTTTATAATTTCAAAACGGTCGTTATCGCCGTGCTTATCGCGGTATTTACCAAGACCCACCATATACGCCTCGTCCATGCCGATATGTATTTTGCGGGTGGTGAAGCACTCGGAAAGCGTGGCAAAAATTTTATCTATAAGCTCATAGGTTCTGTCGTCGTCTGCCAGCAGAATATCCGCCGTGTCGTTTATTGCGCCGTAGCGGTTTACCCATTTGAACATGGCGTTAAGGTGCGCAAGGGTTTGTATGCAGGGTATAAGCTCAACCCCGTTTTCACGGCAAAAAGCGTCTGCCTCTTTAAGCTCGGCTTTTGAAAATCTTCCGCGCTGATGCCCGAAATACGGCTCGCCGTCAACCTCATATGTATCCTCTGTGTAAAGCATTAACGTATCGTAGCCCAGTGCCGATATTACCTTTACAAACCTTTTAAGGGCGGTAAGGTTCATAACCGCGTTTCTTGAACAGTCTACCATAAGTCCTTTCATTTCAGCTCACCGTAAACCCTTTCTATAATATTTCCTAGGTATTTCTTGGCGTGGAGTATATCCTTGTTCTGCTCTTCGCCTTCAATTTCGCGCTCTATTGTAACGTAAGAATCGTAGCCTATTTCATGCAGCCTTTCAAACAGACGGTTGAAATCGACTTTGCCTTCTCCTATGCGGGTCTCTTCGCCGAGGTCGTGACCGTTTGTGGGATATTTTCCGTCCTTTGCATGAATATTACGGACATATTTTCCGAAAACATCAAGTGCGTCAACCGGGTTTGCTCTGCCGTAAAGAATAACATTTGCGGTGTCAAGATTAACGCCGAGATTATCCGTTCCCACCTTTTCAAAGCAGCGAAGCATGGTGACGGGCGTTTCCTGACCGGTTTCAAACAAAAGGTACTGACCGTTCTGCTTTAAATGCTCCGCCACCTGCCTTACCGCAACGCAGAAGGGCGCAAACTGCGGGTCGTTCGGGTTCTCGGGTATAAAGCCCATATGGGTCACAACATCGGTAACACCGAGCTTTTTTGCAAAGTCGGCGCCGTCACAGAGGTTTTTAATGCGCGCGGCGCGGTATTCGGGCGGAACAAGCCCCAAGGTTATCTGACCGTCGTAAAAATTCCATATGCAGGGTCCCTCCCAGCCGCACCAAAATGCCGAAACGGTAACGCCCTTTTCTTTAATGAGGCGATTCATTATTTCGGCGTTTTCATCCGTCCAAACCTCGGGCTTCCAGGAAATAAGCTGGCAGCTGTCAAAGCCGTTCGCAAGCAGCTCGTCAAGCTTTTTTGACATTTCGTTTATATCGTTCAAATGAACGCAGGTTCCGATCTTCATAAAAACTCCTCCTGAAAAATATTGATTTTTCTCTGTCCTTATGGTAACATACATATAGTGTAAGTGATAGGATTATTTTGATTTTTTTCAGTATTTTTTTGACTTGGAGGTCGTTGCCTTGAAGCTGAATTATCAAAAGGAGCTGACTCCCGTGCTGTACGGCGACAGCGCGGTAAAAATTCATGACACCTACTCGGTGACTGAGGGGGTGCTTTGCTTTTCGCTGCACTGGCATGAGCGAATGGAGATACTTCTGATAACCGAGGGCGAGCTGGAGCTTTTGCTCGGTGACCGAACGGCGCATGCCTCTGCCGGCTCCGTGGCGGTTTTTATGCCGGGGCAGCCCCACCGCGGCATCGCGGGCAGGGGAGGGGTCACCTACCGCACGGTCATGTTTGATATTCAGACCTTTTACAATTCTACCCCCGCCGCGCAAAAGTATTTATTGCCGATAGCCGAGCAGAAAATTTCGTTTGCTCCCGTTACATATAATAAGGAGATATTTGAAACCGCAAAATATATTGTAGATGAGCAGCTTTCGCGCTCTGACGCGTCTCCGCTTACGGTGATAGGCGGAATTTACCGCCTTTTGGGGCTGCTTTACAGATATTGTCTTTCGGAAAGGAGCGTGCATGCGCCGTCCGATGAAAAGCTGCGCAATGTTACTGAATATATCGAAAATCATTTCCGCGAGAATATTTCCTCAAAGGAATTGAGCCGCCGCTTCGGCTATGACGAGGCGTACTTTTGCCGTCGGTTTAAATCGGTCACCGGACTCAGTCCCATGATATATATACAGATATTAAGACTTGAATACGCCAGAAGGGCGATAAAAAATGAAAAAGGGGTTAAGATCTCGGAAATTTCCTCAAGCTGCGGTTTTTCCGATCCCGGCTATTTTGCCAGATGCTTTAAAAAGCATTACGGAATGACCCCGACGGAATACGGCGCGTTGCTTCAAATATAAATAAATATAGGGAGTGGGTATAATGAAATCGCATGATACGGTCAATAAGCTTTACAAATTGGGACGGGTGCTGTCACAGATTGCGTTTACGCTTGCCGTTATCGGCTTTTTCGCTTGCATTGCGGGATATATAAGCCTGTTGATCGGCAGAGACAGCATAGCCGTAATAGGCAGTATAAAAGTGCACGGAGCTTCGCTTGATACGCTCGGCTTAAATGTTAAAAGCATTGCGGCGGCGCTGTCGGGAGGTCTTGTGGTTTGTGCCGGAGAAGCGGCGGAAGCGGCATTTGCGAAGCGTTACTTCGGAAACGCTTTAAAGGCGGGAACTCCGTTTACTCATGCCGGGGCAAAGGAGCTGATGAGACTCGGCATTTTAACGCTTGCGCTTAAGACGGTCGGCGCAGCTGCGGGAAGCCTTGTAAGGGGGCTTATTTCGGGACGGATGAGGCTTGAAGCCGTTTCGCTTGCGAATATATATTCCGATAATGCCGCGGGCATTACACTCGGCGTTATGTTTATTTTTATTTCACTGCTTTGCCGATACGGCGCCGAGGCAATAGGCGGCGAACGGGACGAATATTAAAGGAAAAGGGCTGTAAAAAACAAACGAAAAACCGAGATTCACTCTGAATTGAGCGAAACTCGGTTTTTTAATTTCAGAAAGTAAAAACGGCATACTGTCCTCGTGTTTTTTATTTGTTTTTTCAACTCAATTATACCACAAAAAGACTGCTTTTTACAGCCTCTATGATTTGTTAAAAAAAGTCTTGCTTTCGGCGATGGTGTATGGTATAGTATAATTGAATAAACGGTCGTTTAATCACGGAGGTTAGAATACAATGCACACCGAACAGCAGCACAACGAAAAAAAGAAGGAAATAATGGAAAAATGCTTTGAATGCTATGCCGAAAACGGGCTTACGGGAACAGGCGTCAGCGCGCTTGCGAAAGCGTGCGGCTGCACAAAGGGAAATCTTTACGCTTACTTTAAAAGTCTGGATGAGCTGATCATCGAATCGACGGCTTACTGTATGGAAAAGGTTGAGGACGATTTTATGGAGATGGCGCCCACCGACCCCAATGATGTTGTTCGTTTTGTGAAGGAGGTTCCGTATTGGACGGCGGAAAAGCACGGCAAAAAATACAGGCTTATGTATCAGATATATACTCATCCGAAATATATTGAACACGGCAAGAAATTTTTTGAGGGCGTAAATGAGCGCTATACGGAATACGCAAAGCTGCTGGAGCCTAAAATCGGCATACCGTATACGGTCATCACGCCGCTGATTTTTATATTCGTCCGCGCCTGTGTGCACTATGCCATGTTTGAGGATGAATATTACCTGAAAACCCAGATGGAGGTCTTAAAGCAGGGAGTCGCCCTGTTTGCAGATAAATACCGCTCGCAATATCTGAACGGAGGTAACGAGAAATGAAGAAACGAATTTATTGTATTACTATGGCACTTTGCATCATACTATGCATTGTATTTACTGCCGGATGCAGCAAAGCGGCAAATAGCAGTGCTGCATTGCCGAAGGTGCGGAACAACGGTACGGCGATCCAGTGGAAATACAGCGACGAAACCGATTGGCGCGACCTTGTGTTGCTTACCGAACTTACCGGTGCTGCCGGAGAAAACGGCAAGGACGGAGCCAATGGTACAAACGGAAAAGACGGTATTAACGGTACTGACGGTAAAAACGGAATTGACGGCATTGACGGTAAGAACGGTAAAGATGGCACAAACGGCACAAACGGCACAAACGGCAAAGATGGCATTAACGGAAAAAACATAGAGGTAAAAAGAACAACAGAATATATACAGTGGCGCTATGAGGGCGGCGAGTGGCAAAACCTTGTTGCGATAGCCGATATTACAGGTCCCGCCGGACAGAACGGCGCAGACGGGGCAAACGGAAAAACGCCGGAATTCCGCGTGAACGAAAACACCCTGCAATGGCGTTATGCTAGTGATGAAATATGGCTTAACCTGTACGACCTTACCGCATTAAAAGGTGCGGATGGCAGAGACGGCGCTGACGGTAAAAACGGCAAGGACGGAACAAACGGACAAAACGGCTCCGATGGCGCGGACGGTAACACCCCCTTCATCGGAGAAAACGGCAACTGGTGGATTGGAGACATCGACACCGGTGTAAAGGCTGCGGGAATTGACGGCACAGACGGTGTTGACGGCACAGACGGCGACAAGGGTGACAAGGGTGACAAGGGAGACAAAGGCGACCCCGGCGAAAAAGGAGATAAGGGCGAAAAGGGCGAAAAAGGAGATAAAGGTGACAAAGGAGACAAGGGACAGAACGGCAGCTGCGCCGGCTGGTTCTATGGTACGCTTTGGACAAAAGGCGATCTTTACAAAGAGAACGGCGCCGAACGGCCCGTTGGGATAAAAGTTTATAAAGAAGCCGAAAGCGGCGGACTTGTTTCTACATACATGGATGAGATATATCTGAAAAAAGGTCACACATACAGCGTAACCATAAGCGCATCTATGGAACTGCAATCTCACGAAGACAGAAGTGGTAATTATTCTGTTCAAATGACGGACAATTATGATGACGGCTTTTGCAGAGAAGCTACGCGCATAAAGAGAGACGGCGTAAAGCTGCCTTATTCAAGGGATCAGCACCATTTCAGTTTCAGCCGGATATATATAGCATCGGACGAAGATATTCCCCTGCGATTCAGAATTGAGCAGTCAAGCTACAAAACTACACTTCTCGGATTCAACGGTACAATTACAATTACTGCTCTTGATTAAGTTTATATAACGGAGGGAACGAAAGATGAAAAAACGAATACTCAGCATCCTGCTCACCCTTTGCATGGTGCTATGCCTTGTGCCGACAACAGTATCGGCAGCGGAGACCGGCGCGATGGATAATATTCCCGCAAAATTTGATGTGGAGATCGATCTGTGCAACAGAACGAGCGACATCAACATCAAGGACAGCAAGACATACTATATCTATTCGTCCTCAAGCGATCCGGACTTTGTCTGGACAAAGAAGATCCAGATCAACGGAAAGAAGGCGGCACCGCACATCTTCCTGGATAACGTGAATATTCAGGTGAAGAAGGACGCCAAGACACCGGCCATCGAGCTGCACGGAAAGGCGTCGGCGTATCTGTACTTTATCAACCGGGACAGTAAGCTGACGGGGGCCACCGGACGGGCGGCCATTCAGAAGAACCGCAGCGAGGGGCAGCTGTGCGTGCAGGTGATGGAGGGCACCACGGTGACGTGTCAGGGTGGCTATAAAGCGGCGGGCATAGGAGGAAGCTGGGCGACCCGCAATATCGCAGAAAGTCTGTTCAACCTGGATATGTACGGTCACGGCGCAAATATGCACTTCGGCTCTCAGACGAACCCATCGCTCTGGAGCGGCACCATCATCGCCAAGGGCGGCGATGGAGGAGCCGGCATTGGCGGCGGCAGAAACGGCAGCGGCGAGAAGCTGTATTTCTACTCAGGTAAAATCGAGGCGAAGGGCGGCGAAACGGGCTCCGGCATCGGCGGCAGCTTCAAGGGTCGCGGCCGCGATATCTACATCTACGGCGGCGATATTTCCGCCACCGGCGGCGATGGAGGAGCCGGTATCGGCGGGGGCTGCTGGAAATCGTTGCAGGACATGGATGGCGACACCGCAGCCTATAATATCAACATTTACGGCGGCAAGGTCTACGCCTGCGGCGGATACAACGGCGCGGGCATCGGCGGCGGTCAGTACGTCCCGGCGCGCCATATCACCATCACCGGCGGCGAGGTGAACGCGCACGGCGCATACGGCGCAGCCATCGGCGGCGGCCGCTGGTGCCACGGTCAGAACATCACCGTGACGGACGCGAAGCTGACGCTTACAACAGGCTATAATCAATATGCCTCGAACGCGGCAGCTATGGGCTACGGCGATCTTGTATACTCGGGCAAGGTATACAGCACAGTGCTAAGATATATAGGAGATTTTGTCAGAAACCCCCTGCCCGAAGACTACAAGTCCATCAAAATAGGCTCATACCATGGAAAGCTGATAAAGCTGAAGGTTGAGGCGCAAGCCATCAACCGCAACGACGAGTTTACCTTCTTCTGGAATCTCTATGATATCCTGATCCCCAATGAGAACGGGCGTATCGACGTGCAGCTGCTGACGCTGCCGTATGTGAAGAACTACGGCTGGGCGATCAACGCGATGGAACTGGAGCTGATCGACGACCCCTGCAACGGGAAGCACGACTTCGGCTGGGTCGACCGGCAGTCGTGCCACGTCTGGGCATGCCGGAATATGAAATGTCAGGCGCGTGACCCGGTGGCACTGGAGTCCGCAAGTAATGGCAAGCACGCATCCAGCGGCTGGAACACGGAAAAGCACCAGCTGCTCTGCGATGTGTGCGGCCATGTGATGGAAACGGACACGAAGGCGCCGGTGCTGGAGGTGCTGAAGGACGGCGAGATCTATACCGCCGAGGATGTCCGCGATGAAAAAACGCTTGAGGGAAAGCCGGGCGCATACACCTTCACCGTCAGCGACCCGGCGAAAAACAGAGAAACGTCCTCCGGCGTCAAATCCGTGACCATCAACGGTGTGGAGCAGACAGTTGGCTCTACCTATTCTCTCCCCGCGCCGGACGGCGGCAACAATGACGCGGGAAATGAATATACCGTCGTGGCGACAGACAACGCGGGCAACCAGACCACGGCAACGGTGACGGTCTACCGGCGGCACCGGGTGCAGGTGATAAGTCCGGATAGAAGCAAGACGTATGTGGATAAGCTGCTGGCACACAATGAGTATCTGATCCTCACGCTGAAGCTGCCGGAGGATGCGGCGGTAAAGCTGACCGATGAGGCGGATAGGCAGGAAATCCCATACAACAAAGACAAGGGGCAATTCGCGGTAGGCCTGATCGACAGGAGCCGGACACTTTTTCTGGAGTATTCCACGGTGTATCCGCAGGTGGAGCTCGAGTTGGGGCAGAGCCAGCGCTTTACGGGATACAGCGCGGATACGGACGAAACGTACTATCTCAAGGCTGCACGCAAGGATACGGACAATAACCGCTATTCGGTGGCCGTAAGGATCGACACAACAAACGCCGCAGAACCTGGCTGCTACTTCAGTTCGCCGAAGCACTACACACAGGAGCAGCTGGCGGAGATGGATAAGCAAGGCGAAATTCCCTGGATCGAATACAAGCACCCGGACTCGGAACCGGGGGTCATCGTCATCTACAGGCCTGAGGCCCATATAGACGCCGCAGAGTATGACGCAAATGGCAGCTGGTATATCTACGCCAAAGCCAAAAACGTCAAGGGAACGGCCTATGTCTCTACACCGAACCTGACCGCCGATGTGGAGGCTCCGAAAGCCATTGATCTTTCTACCGGTGAGGAACTGAAGAGCAGTGGGAGATATTACGGTGATCTGCGGTTCAGGGTAGAGGAGGAGTCCCCTTTCACGGTGTGGTACCGCAAACCCCAGGAGTCTGCGGATTATACCGTTTTGCTGCCGGATGAGGATGGCTATTATACAATCCCCGCAGATTACGAGAGCGGCAAGGACCACAACATTTTCATCGAAGACGCCTGCGGGAACAAGAGCCAGTACCTTTGGCTCCGTGCTACGTGGAACTATCTGATGGATGTGGGGCAGGAGGGTCGTTATTGGGATGAGCCAACTGTGCTGCCGCTGCGTATTTCCAAAACGCAGAAACTGGAAGAGGAACTCTCCAAGATCAAGATCGGGGTCAAGTCGGCTCATAGCGGCGGGGACTGGATGCTTGTCAATGTGGATTGGACGATTCCAGAGACCTATGATCGGAATTCCACGCGGGAGCAGACCTTCACGGTCAACGGAACGGTGATCCTGGCGGGCACAAAAGACAACGAAAAGAATCTTTCGAAGCTGGATGTTGTCCCGTGTCCGGGAAAGGAGAGGGAGAAGAACATCTCGGTGCAGGTGACTGTGGAGGGCGACCCGCAGTATAAGGTGACGGTGCAGGATTGCGAAAACGGCAGTATCACGGTGCTGAATGCCACGGAAACCGCCGAGGACGGCACGCCGCTGTTCTACAAGGACGAGCGTGTGATGCTCTCCATTGCACCCGATGAGGGCTATATGCTCAGCGCGCTGTCCGTCAACGATACCCCCGCCACCGTTGCGGTTGGAGACGATACCTATACCTTCGCCCAGCCGGAGGAAAACGTCACCATAACCGCAACGTTTGAAAAGCGCAACGAGCATACCGTCACGTTTGACGCGAACGGCGGCTCCGAGCCTGAGGATCTGCCCGAGGAGGTCACCACCGCAATGCCCGCCAAGAAGGTATTGCACGGCAGCGAGTATTATCTGCCGGAGTGCGAGTTTATTGCGCCCGAAAATCAGCAGTTCAAGGCATGGCAGATAGACGGTACGGAGTATCCGGTGAGCGCCCCTGTGACCGTCACCGCTGACATCACAGTCAAGGCGCTGTGGAAGGACGCGCCTCCCGCCCCTGCCGAGTATACCGTCAGATTCAATGCCAACGGTGGCGGCGGCACAATGGCAGATGTCACCGGCGTTTCCGGCAGCTACACCCTGCCCTCCTGCGGTTTTACTGAACCGGAAGGCAAGCAATTCAAGGGCTGGTCAACCAGTGCCGACGGTTCGGTTATTTCCGGCACGACCTATGAAGTAAGCTCGGATACTACCTTCTATGCAATCTGGGAGAGTAAAGAGTATTCCATCATCGTAACGGACGGCAAAGCGACAATCGGTGCAGGAAGCGAAATCAGTAAAGCGGCGCAAGGCACAACCATTACTCTGACCGCAAATGCGGCTCCTGACGGTAAGGTGTTTGATAAGTGGGTAGTAGAAAGCGGCAACACTACTCTTGAAGATGCGAACAGTGAAACCACTACTTTCATAATGCCTGACAGTGAAGTCAGCGTGAAAGCGACCTACACAATTCCCCATACCCATACCTACGATCAGGAAATTCAGAAGCCGGAAACCCTCAAGTCGGCTGCCGACTGCACCAACGATGCAGTATATTTCAAGAGCTGCTCCTGCGGAGAGATCAGCACAACAGAAACCTTTACAGCAGCAGGTACACAGCTCGGGCACGCATGGGCAAGCGATTGGAGCAAGGACACAGACAATCATTGGAAAGAATGCTCTCGCTGTCACGAAAAGAAGGACGAGGCGGCTCACGATTACGGTAGCGATAACATCTGCGACACCTGCGGATATGACAAGACCGTACCGCATACGCACAATCTGACCCTCGTTCCCGCAAAGGCTCCTACTTGCACGGAGAAAGGCAACACGGCATATTACACCTGCGACGGCTGTGACAAGTGGTTTGAGGATGCAACCGGTGCATCCGAAATTACCGACAAGACAAGCGTAATCCTTGCGGCAACAGGTCATAGCGCTTCCGACTGGAAGTCCGATAATACCGATCACTGGAAAGAGTGCACCGTTGTCGGCTGCGGCGTGATCATCGAGGGCAGTAAGGCGGCGCATACCGCCGGTGAATGGATTATCGACACTCCGGCAACAGCTACCACAAGCGGCTCAAAGCATAAGGAATGCACCGTCTGCGGTTATACGATGGCAACCGAAACTATCCCGGCAACCGGCGGCGGTGAGCATACTCACAGCTACGGCAGCGAGTGGAAGAACGATGCTGACAACCACTGGCATGAGTGCTCCTGCGGTGATAAGAAAGATACAGCAGCGCATACCGCCGGCGAATGGATCATCGACACCCCAGCAACTGCTACAACCGACGGCTCAAAGCATAAGGAATGCACCGTCTGCGGTTATACGATGACAATCGAAACTATCCCGGCAACCGGCGGCGGCGAGCATACTCACAGCTACGGCTCCGACTGGAAGAACGATGCTACGAACCACTGGCATGAGTGCTCTTGCGGAGATAAGGCCGATAAGGCGGCACACGACTTCAAGTGGGTTGTTGACAAGGAAGCGACCGCAACGCAAAAGGGCTCCAAGCATGAGGAGTGCAGGGTTTGCGGCTACAAGAAGGCGGCAGTTGAGATTCCGGCTACCGGAACACCGACTGAGCCGGGCAAGCCGACCGATTCGGATTCTCCGCAGACCGGTGACAACAGCAATATGATCCTCTGGATCGCACTGCTGTTTGTCAGCGGCGGCGTAGTGATCGGCATCACCGTTTACAGCAAAAAGAAGAAAGAAAACGCTGAATAAATCAGCTGCGAACCTTTGAGCAAAGGGCGGTGACGGACATTGCCGTCATCGCCCTTTCGCTTGGACTGGAGAAGAACCACATGATGCAGGATTATCAATCGAACCGCCCCGTCAGGCAACAACCGCCGGGACGATTCCCGAACGAGTCAGATCGAACGGTAGAGAGAATCAGAAAAAGGAAGAAAAAACAGACGCAGCGCCGTATGGTGCTTTGCGGTGCGATCGCCGCACTGGCGGTAATCATCGTTGGCATTATACTGCTGGCAAAAGGCTGCTCCGGCGGCACGGACGCACTTGCAGGCACATGGGAGTTCGACGGAACGACCACCTATTCCTTTGACGGCAGCGGAAGCGGCGCAATGGAGCTGCCCTCCATATCCTACGATTTCACCTATACCATCGACGGCAACAAGCTCATGATCGATTACGTCAACGAGTCGGTGCGGGATTCCGAATATGAATTTACCGTTGACGGAAATACCCTTACCTTGATCGGTGGCGAGGGCACGGTCGGCGGGACATACGAGCTGAAAAGAAGCTCAAAGAAATAAGGGCTTCCGCAAAAAACAACAGGAGTGACGCTATGGCAGAATCCAAGAGCAGACTGTTATACATATTGAAATACCTTTGGCAAAACACGGATGCCGAGCATTATGCAACAACGGCGGACATCCTCGCTTTTCTGAAGGGCAACGGCATTTCCTGCGACAGAAAAACAATACCGGGCGATATTGCGAAGCTCTGTGATATTGGCATTGATATTGAAGAAGAAAGAAGCCGTGAGAACCGCTATTCCCTGAGTAGTCATTTATTTACTCTGCCGGAGTTGAAACTGCTGATTGATGCGGTGGAATCGTCCAAATTCATCACGGTAAAGAAAAGCGCGGAGCTGATCGAAAAGCTGTCGCAGATGACCAGCATCCATCAGGCGGCGGAGCTGAAAAGCAATCTGTATGTTTCCGAGAGAGTAAAACCGCTGAACGAGCAGATTTACTATTTGGTAGATAATATCAATACGGCAATCAACCGAGGGAAGCAGATTTCGTTCCGGTACTTTCACTACGACCAACATCGAAAAGAAGTCCCCAATAACGATGGAAAGCGATATTTCTTCTCCCCCTACTGTTTGGTATGGAACGAGGATCATTACTATGCCATCGGTTACAGCGAAAAGCACCGAAAGCTCGGCACCTTCCGGGTGGATCGGATGAAGGAGGTGGAAATCCTTTCCGTCGACGCCGCAGCGAAGCCCGCCGATTTCAACCTGCCGGAATTTACCCGCCGTGTGTTCGATATGTACGACGGTGAAACCAAAAAGGTTACGCTGGTCTGCAAAAACGATCTGATGAATTATATCGTAGACCGCTTCGGTGATGAGGTAGATACCGTTCCGGGTGACTGCGGACACTTTAGGGCTGTGGCGGAGGTTTCCGTCAGTCAGACTTTTTTCGCATGGGTGTTTCAGTTCAACGGAGATATACGGATCACAGCTCCCGAAGAGGTTGTTTTGCAGTATGGGGAAATGCTCAAAAATGCTTTGCAGACATAGGCTGTGCCGCTGTTCGGAAAATGAGATGGGTGCAAAAACGCCCATCTCGTTTTGACTTTGCCGAAACCCCTTGTATTCGTAAAAAGTTCAGGATATAATATGCTTACAGTGTTCGCAAAAGAGCGAACCGCGAAAGGAGCCGCCACATGAACAGAGCAAAGACCTTCGGGGACTTTCTGATCGCAAAGCGTATGGAACGGGAAATGTCCGCACGGCAGCTTGCCATTAAACTGGACTACTCCGCCGTGTATATCTGTGACATTGAAAAGAACCGCAGACCCGTTCCCGATGAGATTCTGGAAAAGCTGCCCTCCCTGCTTCTGCTTTCGGAAGCGGAAACGGAGGAAATGTACGACCTTGCCGCAAGATCGCGGCATACGGTGAGCGCAGACCTGCCCGAATACATCATGGAAAAGGACATCGTTCGTGCTGCGCTCAGAACAGCCAAAAAGCATAATGTAACGGATAAGCAATGGGAAGATTTTATCCGCCGCATTACAAAAGAGTCCGACTAATCTTTCGGACAGAAAGGACGCAGCAGTGGCAACAGTATTCTATCGACCGCAGGCGCTTGAAACGATTGCCCGCCGTACATTAAATGAATATGATCCAATGTATCTGAACGGCAGTCCCCGTGCAGTGCCGATTGAAACAATCATCGAAAAGACTTTCGGATTAAGAATCGAATACCAATATCTAACCAATGATGCCCGTGAACTTGGCAGAATGATTTACGATAGCGGCATCACTACCTACTACGACCGTGACAGAGGCGACTACGCCCTGATGCGCGTGGAGGGCGGCACCATGCTGATCGAAGCGTCGCTTCTTGAAGATGAACGGTGCTACGGCAGACTGCGCTTTACGCTGGCGCACGAGCTGGCACATCACATCATTCATAAACGCATCTTCAGCGGAACAGGCGTTGCCGCCGCTTTGTATAACCACGATGCCAATGAGGACGCCACGGAATGGCAGGCAAATTACCTTGCCAAAGCCATCCTGATGCCAAACGGACAGGTCAAACGCTGCTTTTACGCACTCCGACCCGTGTGCCGGTCAAAGAGCGAGTTTGTCTGCAAAATGGCGGAAATCTTTGAGGTGTCCAAACAGGCAATGGAGATACGCCTGAAGGAGTTTGCCCTGATATGAAAATCCTGCGGGATTTTTTTACCCTTAATATTCGCAAGATTGCGAATATTATACAGAAAGAACGAGGTGACTGAGGATTGAAAAAAGGATGGAAAACCTACCCGATGTTCTGCCCGAACTGCGGAGCAATAAACCACGGACACAAAAGCGAAGATGAGAAGATCCGCTATGAGTGCAGAAAATGCACCGTAAAGTTTGTCCGGGTACCGAAAGGCAGGCGGCACGACACGATTGAGCTGTTCGCCGCACAGGGGCAAGAGGCTCTGATGTAGGAGCGATACAAAACTGAATACGGCGTAACGACGGTAAGGTCGGGCTGAAACAGAGCCGCACTAAATCCTTATCAGGTCACACGCTTTGAATACTTCGGTGTGTTAAGCCAGACTTGCTGACAGCAGACATGAGAGGCCGCCGACAAGACAGATAGCCACAGGCTAATTCTGTCTTGCCGGTGGCTTCTTTTTTCGGCAAGGACAACCGAGCAGGAGCTTCCGGCAGAGAAATCTCTGAAAGGAAGCTCTTTTTATGTTGAAGAACTGGCTCTGCTACATAGCGAAATACCCGTGATCTCCGAATTTTGAGTTCAACCAAAAATTCAAAATTCAAAGGAGATTACGAAAATGACTGACAACACATTAAATCTTGACGCCCTGACAGAAGCATTTAAGGCTGACTGCAAGGTGATCAGGCTGAAATACGAATACCCCGGCTACACGGGTACAGAGAAGTATGCCATTATTTCCGACTTGAGTTACGAGCAGATTGTTGAAAAACACGCTCCTGTCGTAAAGCAGTATATTCCTTTCCTGCTGCTCAGCAAGGCTGCGGGCGAGGTCTTTGCAGAGTTTAAGCGCAACGAGGACAAGTTCTTCAAGCGGATGCAGCGGGATGACAGCTATGGATTTGAGGACGGTACTACGGAGCTGTATAACTCCGGAATCTGTGTTCCCGACTTTACAGGGGAACTGTTTGAGGAAGAGAAAGACAGCCGCATAGTTTGGGCGGCGTTTGCCCGTCTTACGCCCACGCAGAAGAAATATGTAAGGCAGCACCTTTTCGGAGGTAAAACCTTCACACGGATAGCCAAGGACGAAGGGAAATCCATCAAGACCGTGCAGGAGGCTTACATAGCTGCGATAAAAAAGATGAAAAAGTTTTTGAAAACACCCTCAAATTTGGACTCCTAATTCAGAGTAAGTGAAGGGGTTGTTTCGGAACGGTCGGAAAACACCTTTCAAAATAAAGAAATGAGAGGTTTTACATTATGGAAAACAAAAACATCAGCAAGGTCAAGCGCGGCGAAATCTATCTCTACGACTTCGGCACAAACGAAGGCTCCATTCAGAACGGGCTGCGTCCCGCCTTGGTCGTTCAGTGCGACGAGGGAAATAAGGCAAGCTGCACTACGGTAATCGCGGCAATGACCACGGTAATCAAGAAGCGGTATCTCCCGTCCCACATCATCTTGGGCGACCGCTTCGGGCTGAAAGAGCCGTCAATGGTGATGCTGGAGCAGCTCCGAACGGTCAACCAAGCCGACCTCTTGGAGTACATCGGCAGGATTGACGACGAGCATTGCATGAAGAAAATCAATATCGGTGTCAAAAAGGCGCTGGGGCTTTGGGTGGATAAGCCCTATCGCAAGCCTGCCGATATGCGCTGCCTGTGCGTGAAATGCTTGGAGAGTTACAAGAACAGCCCGAACTACATCGTAAAGCGGCTTGATCCCTTTGCGAAAGCCAAGGACAAATGCGATAAGTGTCAGAGCTACGGCTATGACTATCTTGTGATTGAAAGAAGCAAGGAGGGGTGATGATGAACAATACTCCGAAAAAGGAAAATGCTGCCATCGAGCTTTTCTCCGGCTTTGGCAACAGCGATTTCAGGATGAAGATCGGCGGTACGGTATACGAAGTGTCCACCCACTTTGATCCCGAAGGCAGCCGATGCGTATTACAGCAGTTCCGTGACCTGATACTCTCAGAGGACTTGCTGGAAAATCGCATAATTGCGGAAAATGCAAAGGCACAGTAAAATAATAGCGCCTTTGCAATGCCCGGTTGTCGGAAAGGAGATATGACAATGGCAACAGCAAACTATATCAAAGGGCAAAGCGAAACCAAAATCACGGCGCTCTACTGCCGCCTTTCTCAAGACGATGGGCGGGAAGGCGACAGTAACTCCATATCGAATCAAAAGGAGATTTTACTTGCATACGCACAGCGGAATAATTTTCCGAACCCTCAGTTTTTCACGGATGACGGATTTTCGGGGACGACCTTCGACAGACCGAGTTTCATCCAAATGGAGAACCTGGTGGAACAGGGCTTGGTAGATACCATCATCGTAAAGGATCTCAGTCGTTTTGGCAGGAATTATCTTGATGTGGGCAACTACCTTGAAATCAAATACCCGACCCTCGGCGTCAGGTTCATTGCCATTCAGGAAAATGTAGATACCCTCAAGGAAACAGGCACGGAGATGATGCCGTTCAACAACATATTTAACGAGTGGTATGCTGCTCAAACGAGCAAGAAAATCCGCGCGGTATGGAAGAACAAGGCGGCAAACGGCAAGCGGGTCAGTTCCTCCGTCCCGTTCGGCTATGTCAAGAACCCACAGGATAAGGAGGACTGGCTGGTAGACGAACCGGCAGCGGATATTGTGCGGAAAATCTACGCACTCTGCCTTGACGGGCGAGGTCCGTTGCAGATCGCAAAGCAGCTTGAACAGGAAAAGGTTCTCATCCCCTCCGCCTATTACGCTTCGCTTGGCAGAAAAACAAGAAAGCAGTATACCCACCCATACGCTTGGGATCAGAAAACCGTCGCCGGTATTCTCGCCAATCAGCAGTACACGGGCTGCACCGTGAACTTTATGACCACCACGGTCAGCTACAAGGTTCACAAGACCGTGTATAAGCCAAAGGACGAGTGGCAGATCATCCCGAACACTCAGCCTGCCATCATCGACGAGGACACCTGGAAACGAGTACAGGAGCTTCGTGAGAACCGCATCCGTCCGACAGCAACGGGTAGGACAAGTCTTTTCTCCGGCAAAGTGTTCTGTGCGGACTGCGGCTCAAAGCTCCATTTCTGCGCCGCCAAGAGCCTGAACGCCAATCAGGAGCATTACCGCTGCGCCAACTACAAAAGCGGCAGAGGAAACTGTCAGATACACTATATCCGCAATGTAGTGCTGGAAAAGATCGTGCTGGAAGCTATCAACAGCTTGGCGGACTTCGTTAGATGCTATGAACCGGTGTTTCTATACCTGATGGCGCAGAAAGACATCGTATCCAAGCGGACGGAAACAAACAGGCTCAAGTCCTCCATTGAAAGCGGAAAGCGGCGTATTCAAGACCTTGACAAGCTGATAGAGCGCATCTATGAGGATCAGGTCCTCGGCAACATCTCAGCCGAACGCTATGCAAGAATGTCGATCAATTACGAAAACGAGCAGAGGGAGCTTGTCAAAAGGGTCGATGAGGACGAGAAAAGGCTTGTCAGTATAGAACAGACAAGCCTTGACCTGAAAATCCTGCTGAAAGTCCTGCGAAACAGCACGGCGTTTGAGGAACTGACGCCAACGCTTGTCAACTCGCTGATACGGAGGATCGAGGTTCACAACAACGACAAGTCAAGCGGTCACTGCTCTGTGAAGGTGGACATCTACTTCACAGCCATCGGACTGATTGACATTCCCACAGAGGACGAGATCAAAAGCCTAATGGAGAAAATACAGGCAAACCCGCAGGAATACAGGCTTACAGCCTAATAGAGAAAACGGTGCAACCCCGAAAACGGGGTTACACCGTATCCCTTTCAAAAAACATCCTTACGGGGCTTTGGCTAAAGGATAAGCCCTGTTTTTTTATAACTTATTTTTTATTCAGCTTTCCGAGCTGGCTTATTGAGGAGGAAATTGTCTTTTCAAAGGCTTCCTTGCCGTATTTGTCAACCTCGGCTTTGTTTTTGTCCCCGTGGGTCAGGCACCCTGCACCGCCTATGCAGCCGCCTACGCATGCCATGCCCTCAATAAAGTTGGTGTCTCCGATTTTTTTACGCGCCTTCATAAGCGCAATCTTGCAGGCCTCAATGCCGTCGCAGGAAACGCCCTTAAGCTCGAAATCGGTAATATCCTGCTCCTTAAGAGCCTCTGCCACCGCGTCGGAAAGACCGCCGCTGCGGGCAAATATTCTGCCGAAGTAGGAGGCGTTGTCAAGCACATCCTCCGCCATTTCGGTTATTTCAAGGTCGCGGCTGTCAAACAGCGCCTGCAATTCCTCGAAGGTTAAAACGCAGTCGATATACGGGCGAACCTCATCCTTTTGGAATTCCATTTTTTTAGCGGTGCACGGCCCTATAAATATAACCTTTGCGCCCTCGTCATGCTCCTTAATATATTTTGCAATGGTTGCGGCGGGGGAGAGATTGTGTGAAATATGCTCGGCAAGATCGGGGAACTGACCCTTAATATAGCTTACGAACGCCGGGCAGCAGGAGCTTGTTAAAAAGCCCTTTTCAGCAAGCTCGTGTGCTTCCGCATAGGCCACCATATCGGCGCCGAGAGCTGCCTCGACTACCGTGTGAAAGCCGAGCGCCTTGATTCCGGAAATTACCTGACCGATTTTAGCGTATGTAAACTGGCTTGAAATGGAGGGAGCCACAACGGCG
>OLGA01001370.1_pt1 | contig 19220 bp, 19 predicted proteins | sample 1604881 | NCBI WGS metagenome assembly OLGA01 (sample SAMEA3888896, study PRJEB22519) | human gut metagenome | biome: human gut; feature: human-associated habitat; material: faeces | place: Denmark | collected 2009 | reverse complement strand
GTGCATCCGCACCTCCACCGAGCGGCCCGAGGCGCTGGACAAGGGCTGCTTCATTCTGGCGGGTATCGACGAAAGATCCCTGCTTCAGGCGGTAGATACCGCCGTGGAGCTGGTGAAAAACGGCGATACCGGCATCCCCGTGCCGGATTACACGGACGAAAATGTGTCGGACAAGGTCGTGCGCCTCATCCAGTCTTACACCGGCGTGGTCAATAAAATGGTTTGGAGAAAGTCCTGAAAACAAAAAGGAGCCTGTCTGGTATGACGATTGCATATCTCTGGTCGAAGCTGATGAAGAAGTTGCCGCTGTCAGCGATTCGGAATGCCGACCTTGAAAAGCCGTGCAAGGTCAACGCGCAGAGCACGGTGCTGCATACATCTATGGGGCGCTATTCTTACTGCGGTTATGGATGCACATTCATCAACTGTAAGATCGGCCGGTTCTGTTCCATCGCGGACCGGGTATCCGCCGGACTGGCCAGCCACCCCATGGACTGGGTATCCACCTCTCCCGCCTTTTATTTCGGAGGGGGACGGAGTATTCCAGAGGATCTTGCTGCTCTGCATTACCATGCAGAGCAGCCGATGACGGTCATCGGAAATGATGTGTGGATCGGTCAGGGCGTCTTGATCAAACCCGGCGTCACCATCGGCAACGGTGCCGTGATCGGCATGGGCAGCGTTGTGACTCACGATGTACCCGCTTATGCTGTGGCGGCGGGAAATCCGGCGCGGGTTGTCAAAATGCGCTTTCCGGCTGAACTGGCCGCGCGCTTGGAGGCATCCGCCTGGTGGGATCTGTCTTCTGATGCGCTCAAGCGCTGCGCCCCCTATATGAACGATCCGGAAGTATTTTTAGAAGAGGTTAAAAAGGAATCATGAGAATTGTGCACTGGGACGAGATGTTCCATCCGAATTTTGGCTACCAGATCAATGTTCTGCCGGTCTATCAGCGCCGTCAGGGGCATGAGGTCATCATCGTCACAGCAGAGCATCCGGAGCAGCATCCGGTCTTTGCTTCTTTTGGCCAAAAGACGGATATTGTGCGGGCTGACCATCAGTTTGAGCAGGAAACGGGCGTGAAAATCATCCGTCTGCCTGTCTATGGCGTGGTCAGCGGGCGGACGATATACAAACCCGGGTATCTCAAGGTCATCAACGGCCTGCACCCGGATGTGGTGATGTGCCACACCAGCGATACCCTGTCCGCAATGACAATTATCTGGAACCACAAGCGGATCCACGCACCGCTGGTGTTTGACAACCACATGCTGGAGATGGCTTCCGTGAATCGTCTGCGGAACGCTTTCCGCTGGTTTTACCGCTGCTTTGTCACGCCGGTCATCAAGAAGAACCGCTTCGTCACGATCCGGACCCAGAATGACCCGTATGTGATGAAATGTCTGGGGATCCCGGAAGAGCTGGCGCCCTATATCTCCTTTGGTACGGATACCAGCCTGTTCCGCCCGGATACGGAGCGGCGGACTGCCTTTCGCCGGGAGCTTGGCATTTCTGAGGACGCCTTTGTGGTGCTCTACGCCGGAAAGCTGACTCCGGGCAAGGGAGGACTCCTGCTGGCGCAGGCGCTGGAGAAGGAACTCTCCCACGACAGAGAGGTGGCGGTCGTGGTGGTCGGCAGCACCGACCCCGATGAATACGGCAAGCAGGTGGATGAGACTCTGGCGCGGTCAGAGAACCATCTGCTGCGTTTTGGAACTCAGAATTATCGGGATCTGGCAAAATTTTATCAGGCCGCCGACCTGGCGCTGTTCGCCAAACAGTGCAGCCTGAGCTTCTTCGACGTACAGGCTGCCGGTCTTCCGGTGATCCTTGAAAATACCCAGATCAATCTGGATCGGATCCAGGCAGGCAACGGATTTGCCTTTACCGCCGGTGATGCGGAGGACCTTACCCGCCGTATCCGCCAGTGCATCGAGATGCCGGAGGCGGAATACGCCAAAATGAAACAGGCCAGCCGGGCATATGTGGTGCAGAACTTTGATTACAATGACATCGCCCGCCAGTACACGGAGATTCTGGAGCGGGAAATGTGCCGGCAAAACGCAGAAAAATGACCGCACGCATGATTGGAGCGGGCAAGAGAGTAGGATAATCATTATGCAGCACGCAACATACGGCGCCCTTCCCCAGGCGCTGAAACTCCGGCTGAAGGAGGCCAACGTCTTTTTCTCCCAGAGCTATGCCGATTTTATCGCCGCCTGCGGGGAGACGTTATATTTCCTCTTTGACGAAGAGCGCGTCATCCCCATCCGGTATCGCCAAAAGCTCTGCTTTCGCTGGGCCGTATTCTCCAGTGAGCCGTACTGTCTCACCGGGGCGGCCGAGAAACCGCTTGAGCAGTATCCGGACGAGGTGATGGACTTCCTGCGCGATGAGTTGAACGTGCAGTGGGCCACATCCACTGCCTCCGGCTTCTTTTCCGACACCCCTTCCCGCGGCAGCCGGATCCCATTCGGCAGCCACGTTATTGATCTGACCGAGGGGGAGGACACACTCTGGGGCCGCGTCCACAGCAAGCACCGCAACGTCATCCGCAAGGCGGAGAAGGAGGGTGTCAAGGTCAAAAGCGGCGGCATGGAGCTTCTGGACGATTATCTGCTTCTCGACCGCGCCACTTGGGCGCGCAGCCAAAGCGCAAGCAGCGGCCGGGCCTACTATGCCCGGCAGTTGGAAACTATGGGTGATTCCATTCGTGTCTATCTGGCCGAATGGAATGGAGTTCCCCAGGCGGGCGCCATTTTTTATGTCAACCCCGCCATGTGCTATTATATGTACGGTTCCTCAGCCGACCGTCCCCTCACCGGGGCGGCAAACCTTCTGCAATGGACGGCGATCCGTGATATGAAGGCCGCCGGCGTGAAGAAATTCAGCTTTGTCGGCTGCCGGATCAACGAGGATGAAAACAGCAAATACCATGGTATCCAGCGCTTCAAGGAGCGCTTTGGCGGCACGCTTGAGCAGGGTTATCTGTTCCGTACGGTGTGCAGTCCGTTTCATTACCGGCTCTTCGGCTTGGCCGTCCAGATCCGCACCCGCAGCTGGAAGCCATACCGCGATGCCATCGACGAGGAGCTGCCCAAGTGGCAGTCCATCCAAAAGGGGGGAGACCACCCATGCTGAAGCTCTGTATCACCTTTGACTATGAGTTGTTTCTGGGCACGAACACCCTTCCTGAAGAAGAAGTGCTCTTTCGCCCTGCTAAGGCGCTTGCGGAGATGCTGGCGCAGGAGGGAGTCCCCGCCACCTTTTTCGCGGACACCTGTTCCGTGACGCAGCACGCTCGCTTTGGCCAGACGGCCTACTGCGATGGCTTCACCGCACAGCTGCGGGAGTTATACGCCATGGGACACGATGTTCAGCTTCATATTCACCCGAACTGGCTCAACAGCCGCTTTCAGGACGGTGCGTGGCAGATCAGTGCGGAGGGTTATAAGATCCACGACTTCGGCTTCGATCCCTCCACGGAGAATTCCGCCCCTGCGATCCTGCGTGGTGGCAAAACATATCTGGAGGAGACGTTGCGCCCCGTGGACCCCGCTTACCGCTGCATCGCCTACCGCGCCGGCGGTTTCTGCATCCGGCCTGAACAGGAACTGCTCCGCGTCCTGCTATCGCTCGGCATCCGCATTGATTCCTCCGTAGCGCTCCGGCAGGTCTCCCAAGGTGCCATTCAGGACTATGATTTTTCCCGGATGCCCTCGCGACTCAACTGGTGGGTATCCCCGGACAAGGGGCTGGAAACCCCCGCCCCTCGCGGAGAGGACGCGGTGTTTGAGGTCGCCATCGGCACGGCGCGCAACAGTCTCTTCAAATACCTCGGTCTTCCGAAGGATGGCATCCATGTGACAAGCCGCAGCGGAGCGGGCAGCGGCATCGCCCTGCCCAGCCGGCAGTCTGGGCGGATCGAGACGCTGTGCCGCATGGTCAAGCGACGGCTGTGGAGCGATGGGATCCTCTCCCTCGACACCCGCGGATACGCCGTTTTGCTGCGTGATCTCGACGAGATTTTCCGCCGCTACGGCTGCGGCGCGCGGGACCAATACGCCGCCATCATCTGTCACCCCAAACTCGCGTCCGAGCAAACCGTGGAAAATATGCGCCGGTTCGTCCGCGCGGTCAAGCGCCGTCCGGAGGATTTCGGCTTCACCACCATGCAAATGATCGCAAAGGAGCAGCGGCTATGAAACGAGTCGGCCATCATAGCTCCCCGAAAGGCCGCATAAAAGGCTGTCTGCACGCTTTGCGTACTTCCCGCTTCTTTTTGGCTGTCTATTCCGTCGTCGGCGGATCATTTATTGCCCAGGTCCTGAATTTTGCCTTTCAGCCAATTGTCAGCCGGCTGTACTCGGTGGAGCAGTTCGGTGAGTATACCGTTTACACCACCGTCCTCTCGGTCGGCTATATTCTCATCACGCTTGCGTATGATCAGGCTGTCATTGCCGCCAAGGACCGCACGGAAGCGCAGCGGCTGCTGTTCGGAACGGTTTATCTTTCCGCCATTCTATCCGCCCTGTTCGCGCTGTTCTGCATCCTGTGCCGCACGCAGGTTCTGGCCTGGATGAAGCTGGACGACTGCGATTGGCTTCTTCTGCTGCCGCTCAATATGTTCCTTCTGAGCTGCTATAACATGGTCTCCTCCTATAACTGCATTCTGGAAAAATACCGGTCCATCGGCGTCGCGGCCTGCATCCGCTCCGGAGTCATGGGGTTCGGGCAAATTGCCCTGTTCTATATCGGCGCCGGAACCTCTGGACTGCCGCTCGGTCGGATTCTGGCATTGATCGCGTGCAGCTGCGCGCTGGTCCATCATTTTCTCTCCAGCGGTATCTCTCTGGAAAATACCCGGCTGCGTGCGGTGCTGTCGGCCATGAAGGAAAATTACCAGTTTCCGCTCTTCCAGATGCCAGCATCCTTTGTCAGCAATTTTATGGATATGATTATTACCTTTTCCATATTAGCCTTATATTCGCAGGCAGAGCTTGGGTTATATTCCCGTGTCGCGCAGACCTTGAGCGTCCCGATGTCTTTGATTGCATCGTCGCTGCGGCAGGTAAGTATTCTGGAATTTGGAAAGATTCAGGACGATGCAGCTGCTACCAACACTTTTTTAAATAAGTTCTGCTTCGGTTCCTCTATCCTCATAATCCTTCCTATGACGGTTCTTTTCTTCTTTGGAGAAGCCTTGTTTGTCTTTGTTTTTGGAAAAAATTGGGTTGGAATTGGCCCCTATATTTCTCTTTTGGTTCCTCTCTATTCAGCTAATTTCGTATCCTATGCCATGAGTGGTGCCGCTGTCTTCAAGAAAAAACAAAGTACACTTCTGCTTTTTCAAATCTGGATGATGGTTACGACCTTTGCCGTATACCTCCTGTCCAAGCTATACCGCATTTCCATATTTTCCTTCTTATTCTTTTTCAGCATAAGTCTGTCTGCCATCTATATTGTGCAGATTATCACACTTTACCGAATGGTACATATAAACAGAGAGGATTGAACACACATGGTAAACGTAATTGGACTGGGATACATCGGCCTGCCCACCGCGCTGATGCTGGCCTCCCACGGTGTCGAGGTGGTCGGCACAGACTATAACCACGATCTGGTGGACACCCTGAACGCGGGCCGGACCACCTTTCAGGAGGACGGACTTGACGACCTGTTCCGGCAGGCGCTGGACGCCGGCATCCGCTTCACCACAGAGTATATCTCGACGGACACCTACATCGTCTCCGTCCCGACGCCCTATGACAAATTCAGCAAACGGGTAGATGCCTGCTATGTCGTCGCCGCCGTGCGCGAGGTGCTGAAGGTCTGCCCCAAGGGCGCTACGGTGGTGATCGAATCCACCGTTTCCCCCGGGACCATCGACCGCGTCATCCGCCCAGAGGTAGAGGCCGCAGGCTTCACCGTGGGTGAGGACATCCATCTCGTCCACGCGCCGGAGCGCATTATCCCCGGCAACATGGTTTATGAACTGCTGCACAATAACCGCACCATCGGTGCGGACGAGCCTGCCGTAGGTGAAAAGATCAAGGCGGTCTACTCCTCCTTCTGTCAGGGTGAGATCGTTGTTACCAGCATCAAAACAGCGGAGATGACGAAGGTGGTGGAAAATACCTTCCGCGCCGTGAACATCGCCTTTGCCAATGAGCTGATGAAGATCTGCCGTCACGACGGCATGAACGTCTACGATGTCATCCGTATCTGCAACATGCACCCGCGCGTCAATATTCTCAGCCCCGGTCCCGGTGTGGGCGGGCACTGCATTCCGGTTGATCCCTGGTTCCTGGTGGGGGACTATCCCTCTCTGACAAAGGTGATTGGAGAGGCGTTGAAAGTCAATGACTCCATGCCTGATTTCGTGCTTGAGCGCATTCACGCCATTATGCGTGAGCGCGGCCTGACGGACGTTTCCCGCGTCGGTCTGTACGGCCTTACCTACAAGGAAAACGTCGATGATTTCCGCGAATCGCCTACGCTCCAGCTCCTTGAGTGTCAGGAGCGGCATCTGGCCGAGCCGCTGAAGGTCTATGACCCGATGGTGAAGCGAGATGTGGTGAAGAACCAGTACCATGATCTCGACCGGTTCCTCGCAGACGTGGATATGGTCGTGATCATGGTGGGTCATGATGAGATCCGCGGCCAGATGGACAAGCTCTCCGGAAAAATCGTGCTTGATACGCGGAACATTTGCCGCCTGCCGGACGTCTATACACTCTAAAGAGAGAGAAGAAGGAGTTTGCACACAATGAATCAGACTAAACGCCCGTTGGACCGGGCGGTTACGCTGCTGCTGCCGATCGCGTTTATCGGCTCAATGTTTCTCAATGGCTGGGCCTTTCTGCTCGACGGACACCGCCACGAATGGTTCCGACTGGGCTTTGTGTTCGGCGTGGAGGGCATTGCCATGCTGGTACTGCTGGCAAAATGCCTTCTGCTCTGGTGGGAGCGCCGCGGTCTGCGCCGCCCGATCCTGCTCGCGGCGCTGATCCCGATCGTCTACGGTGTTATTCATCTGTGGGCGCTTCTGCTCTGGCCGGACAAGGCTCCGCTCTTAAAGGAGACCATTGTCAACGGCGGCTATCTGGTGATTTCCTGCTGTGCCTTTGTGGTCATTGTTGCCGAAAACCGGCTGGAGTCCTTCCTGCGCACCTGCCGTTTCTATGCGGTCGCCTTTGCGCCTGTCATTTTGTATTACTGCGTCCGCTTCTATGTGTCCAACATTCCCAATCCGGAAGATCTGGGCGTGGTCTCCTATATGCCGCTGGCCTACGCCATGCTGGAGTTCTGCGTTTTTCTGACGCTCGATGTCCTTTTATATCCCGCGCGGCGCTTCGCCTGGGTCAACTATGCGCTTTACGCGCTTTTTTCCGTTGGCATTGCCCTGTCGCAGACGAAGGGCCCCATGGTGTGTCTGTTGATCAGCAGCTGCACGGTCCTCGCCTATACGCTTATAAAAAAGGAAAACCGCAGGATCTCCGCGCAGATGATGACCATCAGCGTGTTGACTCTGTTGCTCTTTTCGACCGTTCTCTTTCCTGCGGCAGACCGCAGTAACCGTGTACTTGCCTTCCTCAACGAGTTTTCGTCGTCCTCCGATGCTCAAGTCTCGTTGGATGAGATCAAACAGACCACTCAAATCATCCAGTCTGCCACTCCCGAGCAGCCGAATACTCCTGAACAACCGTCCACTCCTGAAGAGCCGAATACTCCTGAAGAGCCGGCCGCTCCCGATTTTTCTGATAAGCCTGTGGACGTCTCGGAGTTTTATCTCAGCGGCGACGCGGACAAGGCTTTGGCGGACGGCGTGATCTCCCAGCAGGAGTATGATCAGATCCTCCAAATGGTCATCAAGCTGCGCCAGACCAATATGGGCGGGCGTTCCTACCTGTGGACTTGCGCTGCGGAGGAGATCAAGTCCGCGCCTCTGTTCGGACAGGGTCCGATGTTCTACCAAGAAAAATACGGCACCTACCCCCATAACTTCTTCCTTGAGCTTGCCACTGACTTCGGCCTTCCGGTCACGCTGTTGGTGCTCGCTGCGGGCCTGTTCGTTTTCCTGCGTCTGTTTGGCCTGTCGCGGAAGGATTCACACATTGCCGCTTTCCTGATCTATGTCTGCTCTTTCCTGTTTCGGGCTATGGTCAGCGGCTCGCTGTACGACTACCGCGCTTTCTTTCAGTACGGCTTCTGTATTCTGATCGTATTATTGTACGGCCGGAAAAAGTCGGACGCGGTCCCTGCGGGCGAGGGCTGACCGACTTTTCCCGTTTTCCGTAAGGGGGAAAAATCCCTGAAAGAACATAAATCGATTAAAATGATCTGCTCGGTAACGGAAGTCATTCTGCTTGCAAAACTCACCGGCTTTGTCAAGCAAATGCTGACGGCAGGTCTGTTCGGTGCAACACTGGAAACTGATCTGATTCTACTCTCCCAAACCTTTGCGGGAAATCTACAATACCTGTTCTCACAGGTACTTCTGACCGCATTCACCGCAACCTATATCCACATTCATGAAGAGGGCGGCAACACACAGAGGTTTGTTTCGGATACGCTCAAGGTTGTTTTCTCTAATTGCCGCCGCTCTAATGGGTCTTACCATTATTGGCAGGAAAAAAGTGCCCTTCTGCGCTTTTATGGGGCAAATGGAGCGCAGGCAGAAAACGCGCCGAGATCTGCGGTGGGCAGGGCGGCTCACCACCCCCATGCGCCGGCTGGCAGGAAAACAAATAAGCTAAGGCTGACGGGTCAAATGCCCCGCCAGCCTTGTATTCTACATACGGGATCGACGCTTACATTTCTGTCCGCGGCTTTCTGCCAAGATACAAGAATTCCATAATAGAGTTAAACTCTTTAATTTCGGAGGATGTACCACTTATGGTTCCCGCTCTTAGGTAGATCGGCATTGCACTCTCAAAATCATTATAGAGTTGTCCGTTTTTTTCAATGTCGTTTGCGACTGATTCAACTCGTTCACTGCAAAGCTCATACATATTGGGTGCAAAATCATATATCTGGTTTGCGGTCTCTTCACCATATCTTTCAGTAATATCCTTATGTGCATTTGGAGAAATAGAATGTATTTTTTCCAAAGTATCTTTTCTTTCTCGCAGCCACGTCATTGCTGCATCTTTGTTAAGCGCTTTCAGCAAAACCAAGGATAATTTATCAATAATCATGAGGTTATCGGGATATTTGCCATAGAGATAATTCAATGTTATGTACCTAATAATGGGCGGTAAAATCGAAAAACTTCTCATGATTTCTGGGTTTGTCCCAAATTCGTATTTCTCGAAGTATTCAATTAAAATACATGCATATAACTCAAAAAGTCTATCGATGGTATTTTTTACATCATCCTCGGTTATCTCTCTAATTGATTTCGTATGGGTGCATTCCGAACCGATTTTATTGATGTCCCTGACCGCTCTCAGCAAAAGCGGGTTATCTCTTTCCTTGATTTTATGTTGAAGCTTCCCATTACCCAATTCAACTGTATCATCAGGAGATAAATTCAAAATTTTTCTTACAATTACCTCTGCGTATTGCCTAATTTTGGCGATGACCCCCCTATGAGAAGTCCCTTCAAGATAAAACGCATCATTTATCAGATCAGTTACTAAGGCACGATAGGCCTCATTATTAAATTCGTTCATTAACAGATCTCCTCTCACGGATAAGAATTACTGTATGCCGGCCTCTCTTATTCCCGCAAAATTTATGGTGTACTTTCATAATAGCACAATAAAGCAGTTTTAAACACGCAAAATACCGATATTTCACAAGAAACTGGGGGAGCCGCGCTCTGCCGCCCCCGGTTTTTTTGTCTGCCGCTCGCTGCTACAGCCGGCGTTCCCTGATACATTCCCCCCCATTTGAACCCAAAAACTGAACTACTTACCCAGCGGACCGTTCACGGCGGCAGTTACACTGTTCAGAGAGGACGTTCAATGTCCGAATCAACAAAAGGGGGAATCCGATGAATCTGACACAAATGAAAAACACGGTGCTGGCGGTGCTGGCCGCGGCAGGCTCCGCCATCGCTCAGGCGCTGGGAGGCTGGGACGTGGCGCTCAAAGTTCTGATCTGCTTCATGGCGTTGGACTACGTCACCGGCTGGCTGGTGGCGGCCGTCTGGCACAAGTCGGCAAAGAGCAGGACCGGGGCGCTGGACTCCAAGGCCAGCTACAAGGGTCTGGTGAAAAAGGGCGTCATGCTGGCGCTGGTGTGGATGGCGGCGCTGCTGGATCAGGCCACCCACAGCGATTTCGTCCGGGACGCGGTGTGTCTGTTCTTCATCGCCAACGAGGGCCTTTCTGTACTGGAAAACACGGCGGTGATGGGCGTTCCGTACCCGGCCTTCGTGAAAAATATGCTGGACGCGCTGCACCAGACCGGCGATCAGGGTAAGGGCACGGAGGCCCGCACATGAGCACGAGAGCGGGCACCGTCCCGCTCTCCGACCTCCAATTCATCAAGATCTATTACAACCGGAAGCGTCTCCGCTCCACACCGGCCAACCTGCGAAAAATGCTGGCGGAGACGGGCGGAGACGCTATCTGCAACGGCTCCATTTTCCTGCGGGATTTGTCACCGGCCTGCCACCTGAAGGCTGACGGGCAGACCCGCAAGGCACCCAAGTACCGGGCGTGGGCCGTCAGCTGGAACACCCCGGCGGACTTCGGCGTAAAGGCCGTGCCCAACGGGGACGCAAACTACATGGAGTGCGTCCACCTCATCATCGGCGGGAAGAAGATCAACCCTGTCACCTGCGGAGCGGATATGCGCTACCGCGCGCCCCGGACGGCCATCGGCACCAAGAACGGACGGTTCGCCTACTATGTGAGCCGGGAGCGGCACACGCCGGAACAGCTCCGCGACTTGCTGGCGTCCTCCGGCTGGGACAACGCCATCATGATGGACGGAGGCGGGAGCACCTGCTTCATGGATGCGGCAGGGGAGGGCATTACCGGGGACGGGCGGGTGATCCCGTTCTTCCTCGTCTGGAAGCTGAAAAACGAACAAACCGGCGAACCGAAAGGAGAGCGGCCTATGGTCGAGATCAACGCCTATTCCAAGGCGGCGGACGGCAACAAAAAGCTGTCCGCCAACTTCACCGTGAAAGAATTTGCCTGCAAGGACGGCAGCGACGCCGTTCTGACCGCCCCCCGGCTGGTGATGGTCTTGCAGAGCATCCGCAGCCATTTTGCCGCCCCGGTGGTGATCCACAGCGCCTACCGGACGCCCCAGTACAACGTCAAGGTGGGCGGCGCAGCCCACAGCCAGCACTGCTACGGCACGGCGGCTGACATTTCCGTGAAGGGCCAGACCCCGGCAGCGGTGGCGGCCTACGCAAGAGATCTCATGCCCGACTGGGGCGGCGTGGGCGTGTACGCCGGACAGGGCTTCACCCACATCGACGTGCGGGAGCTCCGGGCCGACTGGACGGGCTGAACTCACGCAGAACTTCTGGCAGAAAGGCATATACTTTGAAGTGCCACCCCACAAAAAATCAAGAGGTAGAATTCTGCAGTTTTTTTGATTTTTTTTCAGCGTGTTCTTGCGGTTTATTGAGTTTTATTGTAAAATTATATAGGGAACATGAAGAATATAATGCTCTGCTTGTCACATAATACAACATTTAGTGCAGATTAAAGCAAGGCTCTCTGTATATTGTGTTTTTGAAGAGTATAGCTGATTTATGCTTCGCATTCAATTTGTTAGAAAAGGGGAGGCGTTTTTTTGCGGAGAACCGAAAAAGATGGCGAATTGGTGCTTGGTCTGATTTCTACAGTCGGTACGGATATAGATGAAGTGATTCGGGATATCAAAGAACAATTACTCTTTTTCAGGTACGAAACAGAAGAGATCAGTGTGTCACGGGACATCATTTCGCAGTTTGAAACAGAACCTCATACCGAGTGGCCAAGCGAATTTGATCGGATAAGCCATTATATGGACTTGGGAAATCAAATTCGCGTTCAGACCTGTGATAGTTCCATCCTGATGAAGGGTGTAGCCAGACAACTGTATTTTAAGAGGACTTTAGATCGCAATGGCTTTGCGCAGCCAAGGCCGAGAGTTGCCTATGTGATCAAATCCTTAAAGCATCCTGACGAAGTTGACTTTATGCGGGACGCATATGGTGACGGGTTCCATTTGATCGGCATTACAAGCAGCCGTGAGCGCCGATTAAAAAACCTCATGGAGCGAAAAGGATTAAGTAAGGAGAAGGCGCAGGAGCTGTTAGAACGCGATTCAAATGAAGATCTCAAGCACGGTCAGCATACAAGGGACGCGTTTCAGCATGCGGATTATTTCATTTGCACCACAGAGGATACAGATCAGACTTACAATGCGGTAAACAGACTGATCGATTTATTATTTGGAAACCCGTTTATTTCTCCTAATTTCGATGAATATGCCATGTTTATGGCCTATGCCTCATCCTTGAGATCTGCGGATCTTTCCCGTCAAATTGGGGCTGTCATCGCAAGGGATAACGAAATCTTATCCATGGGAGCAAATGACTGTCCCAGATTTGGCGGCGGTCTATACTGGCCTACTCTGCAAGACCACGGGAAATATGAAGATGAGCCAGACGGCCGGGATTATATGCGTGGCTTTGATTCAAACAAGCGGGAACAGCAAAAAATCATTAGTGCGCTGTTATCCGCCTTTGGAATTGACGAGACACCAGAGAATATAAATAAAGCAAAAGCTGCAGGGATCGGTGACTTGACGGAATACGGCAGAGTCGTTCACGGCGAAATGGAAGCGTTGCTGGCGTGCGCCAGAAATAACATCTCCTGCAAAGCGGCAACCTTGTACGCAACGACTTTTCCATGTCATAATTGTGCAAAGCACATTATCGCAGCAGGGATCAAAAGAGTTGTTTACATTGAGCCTTATCCTAAGAGCAAAGCATTTAACTTTTACTCTGTTGAAATCTCCGACGCGGTTTCCGACCCACGCAAAGTTGTATTTGAACCTTTCACTGGTGTCGGCCCACAGCGATTTATGGATCTATTCGCAGTATCTTCTACTCGTTGGTACGCAAGAACCCGTAAAGATAGTCAGGGAAAGAAGCTGGATTGGAAGAGAGAGGATGCTGAACTCCGAAATCCGGCCGCGCTATTAAATTATTTAGACGCTGAGCAAGCCGCATTAATGGCTTTTGAGGATGAAACGGTAGCAATAGAAGGAGGATCTCATGATTGATGCTAAGATGACAACTATCAACCCAAAGCAATATTCGGAACAATATAATAATATCAGAAAAGAAGCGGAATCAAGATGGCCTGCTTGGAAAGTATCTACATATAATGCGAATATTGCTATCTCCGCTAATGCAAGAAAGATTAAAAGCAATTAAACTACCAGCGCAAATATACTCTATTACATAAAATCTCAGCCTTAGGAGAGCGTACTACGGCTGGCCTGTTTTACGGGCGGGGCTCTCTACAAATTCCGTGTAAACACCGAATACGGTGCAAATTAGAGCAAAATTTATGCACAGAAGAAGTAGCACAAACCGCTGCCACCTCGTTTTCAATAGCAGTTGTTCATGGGCATGTCAAGGGTGGGGTGGAGGCCATCGGTCAACTCATCCGTTATCAAAAAAACAACGGCAGAGGACATACGTCCTCTGCCGTTTCTTGTATAGCGCATTGCCTTTACACTTTATGCCGCCAAAAGGGAATGGGATGCCTCTGTTACCGCCCGCAGCACTTCTTGAATTTCTTCCCGCTGCCGCAGGGACAGGGATCGTTCCGCCCGATCTTCTTTCTGCCGGTTCCATCCGCTTTCTGCGCGCCCCGGTAATAGAGTGCGGCCATCTCGTTGGGCGTGTAGCCCTTGTTGGCCCAGAGCCGTGTGTTGTTTTTGACGGACATCATCACCTTCACGAAGGCTTCGACGGCGCTGCCGTCAAGCTCCATGTCATAGTCGCTCAGAATATCGAAGATCTGCTCCATGTCGGCTTCCACAACGCAGGCATACTGGATCTCTCTGGCGATCTCCTCCGCGTCCCGGCGGGGCTGATGCCCCTCGTTCATCAGAAAGGCGGTCAGATCGTCCATCTGCGGCGTGCGCTCATAGTAGTTCCAGTCGGCATAGCGCAGCAGTTCATCCTTTTCCGGAATATACCGGGGCTTGCCGCCGCATTGGCGCATCAAGTCCCGCACATCCTCAAAGTCGTTTTCCTCGAACTCCCCGCAAACGATATACGCCTCCCAGAAGCAGTAGGGCGCGCCCACAGCTACATGGCGGAGCAATGCCGGGAACAGCTCCTCTTCCGTGGTGGGCTGGCTGTTCTGCCGGTTGAAGATGTCCACCAGATCCGGCTGGCTGATAGCGCCGTACAGATGGACCGCGGCCATGGCATAGCCGTCCAGCAGGTCATAGCGCGCCTTTCGCTCCGTGAAGCCCTCCCGTTCCAGCTGGTGAAACACCTCACTGATTTCGATGGGAACCGTCACGATCAGATCCTCCTGAGAAGCATCGCAGACAAGGTATCCGAGATCCTCCAGCAGACTGCACTGCTCAGGCAGGGCCTTCTTCACCTTCACCGGCTCCCGGCTCCTTGCCGCCCGTCTGAACAGCAGAAAGGCCGGCTGGTCGACGATGTAGAGAAGCTCCTCCATGCGCCCCGGCTCCCGGAGGGCGGCGCTCACCGCCTGTACCAGCGCGGGCTTGTTCATCTTGGAATATCCCTTGACATAGTAATTCTTGGCCAGTTCCTTCAGCTTCGCCGCGCTTGCTTCCGCCAGCACCGCTTCAATGGCAGGCTTTCCTGCTTCACTCAGTACCATATTGCTCTCCCTTATCCGAATCCCGTGTTCCGCGCCGCATCATATATACCGTCAGCGGATCAAGGCTTTGTCCAGCTTTAGTGTAGCACATTTTTTCAAAAAATGAAGCACAAAACCATCAAATAGGCCGGTTCTTGCAAAATTTTCTCATACGAATAACGTCACAAAGATTGTTCGTTCCTTATTTTCGTTTTGCCGTACCGTCTATGGAATTATCATAGTCCCAAAAGCAGGCAAAAATAAAAAGGCAATACCTGGTTTCTGTGAAACCGGCATCACCTTTTTATTGCAGATTTTCGCCGAATTTACGGAGTACAGAACCGCATATTTCTATGCGGTGGGCGATGACACCTTTCCTAGTTTTTCATTCTCGCATTTTGCATCATATTGTTTCTTTTTAAACTGCTATGCAATAAAAAGCAGTGCTGCTGTAGATATAGCAAACATAAAATCACCAAACCGCATCGTTTTTTGTGAAAGGGTCAGATAAGTTGCGAGACCGCCAAAGGCGGTGTGGACCGCCTAAAGCAGATCTCCTATAATTGTAAGAACCGTAATAGGACATTCCCAATTTGTTACATCGCTATTGCGATGGCCGCATCATTTCTGTGCGGCTCTTATGGTCGCCCATAAGTTCAGACTGTGCCTTCATCCTCGTGGGATGCTCCGTGTCCAGTCGTTACACCTTCCCATACAGGGCTTGGCTCGGCGTTTTCTGCCATTCCATTATACCACTCTTTTCGTATCTGTCCATTGAAAAGAGCCCATAAACCGCCTTGCTCTGTGCTTTCCGGCCCAAAACAGCGGCACACCTCCCAAGAGGTGTGCCGCTCCTGCTTTGTATCCATTCTTTTATCTGCCGTTCACGTTCTCGATGATCTCGTCTCTTTGCTTCTCCGTCAAGCGGGGATAGTCCTTCAAAACCTCGGCCAAATCCTCGCCCCGCTCCACTCTCCGCCGTACCACGCGGCACAGCAGCGCCACAGCCGTACTCATTCGCCCTCACCTCCGAACAGCAGCGCGGCCACTAGCTCCTCCAGTTCCTCCAAACGGGTCTCCTGCGTCGGATGCGCCGCACGGTAGTTTGCCCGCAGCGTCTCCGAGCAGTCCGCCTTGCCGGACAGCTCACAGTCATCTGCCAGCGGCCTGTATATTGCCCCGTCTGCGGCCGTCACGCTGTCCGCCGTGTAGCTTTGCGCGTTTTCAACGGTCAACACGGGTATATTCGTCCCAATCTTGTATACATACAAGGTCATATCATTTCTCCTTAGATAAATTTACCGTCCTGCACGATCGCACCGCCATCTATCGTATTTCCAGTACCGCCCAGAGTGGACGGTATCCCGCTCATAAGCATGATCAGGCCGCTGAATTGGGTATATGCGCCGACGCTGTTACCGCGGTATTCCCCCTTTTTGTCAGGTTCGATCACGTCGATTTGACCGCCGCCAAAACATTTCACGACAACAAGCAGATTGCGGAATTGGCAATCTCGAAGCTGCAAATAAGCACGGTTGATCGTTGTCGCACCGCGCCCGGTCTTGTCTCCGGCAGGAGACACATAGCCGTTAAAGGAACATTCCCTCGCTATGACCTCGCAGGAGGAACAGGTAATGCAGCATTCGTCTTGCGGCACGTCCGCTCCAATCGCCCACTTCAGCTTTTCCATTTTCACCGGTACGCTGCAATTGTTCACTGAAATGCCGCGTGTAAACACGCAGCCGCCTAAATCGGCTGCACAGATCGTGAGACTGCCGCAGCCGTAGAAGCCATTCACAGAAACTTCTTCCGAAGCTGTTCCGCTGAGTGTGATGACATAATGCTCAGTCAGCAGGCGAGGAAGTGCGTCGAGATAGGCTTGCAGCTCCGATGCAGGTATGGAGTCGGTACGGTCTGGCACATCGGTAGCCAGCACCTTCTTCCGCACCGGGCCGCAGTCACTTTCGGTAATAAGACCGGCAGGGGAGCAGAGCACCATTGCGCCGCCGTCCTCGCTGACGGTCTGGCGCAGATAAAACCGCAGCACCGTGTCGCTTCCGGCCTGAATGGTCACAGGCTCGTCCAGCCGGTAGACGCAGTACAGGATCTCCCCCTCATTGGGGTCCTCCGCATAGACGCCCAGCTCCGTCAGCGTGTATGAGGACTCCAATCCCACCGCAGCCAGCGTCACGGGCAGAACGGCGGTGTTGCCTGCGCAGCGGGCCTCGCCCACCGCCAGCGTCTGCCGGATCTCCGACAGTTGGGCGGCATTGGGGACGTCCGTGGTATGTCCGCTACCGCCCACCACGCGGGTCACCCGCAGGCAGGCGCCCGCGGCGGTTTTCGCCGTCAGCGCAAGCCCTTTGGCCGTATATGTTCCCTGAATATTCATAGCCCGTCTCCTATCTCAGCCGCCGGATGCCCCGTCTGGGACGCTGGGGCAGGGGGGCTGTCACCACCGGCGCGGAAGCGGGCAGACGGCTTTTCACGTCCTCCGCCAGAGACGCCTGATACGCCGCGCGGAATTCCTCCGTCCGGCGGTCTGTGTCACCGTCATCGCCCCCCGCCAGCAGCGACGCGAAGGACTGGGGCACGCCGCCCCGCTCCAAGGCGGCTCTGGCCCGCTCCACCTGCTCCCGGCGGAGCTTTTCCGCCCGCAGAGTTTCCAGTTCCTGCTTTTCTTCTTCGTTCATACGTTACTCCTCCGTCTCCATGGTTTCCTCGGCCTTGCGCCGCAGTTCCTCCTCCGCATCCTTCACCCACGGCAGCTGTTCCAGAATGGTGCGCTTGCCGTATGCAAGGCTGAGATCGGAGATTTCAAGGCGGTTTTTCATGCGTGCATCCTAACTATAGCAACAGAATGATTTACATATATGGTAGCACGATTTTCCGCAGCCGTCAACAGACTCTTGCTTTTTGGAAAATGATGTAGTATAATAATAAGGCGGCGCGTCTGCGCCGAAATCGGCGCATTTTGCGCTTCTATGGAGAAACATATGAAAAAAATTCTGCTTGCACTGACCCTTTGTCTCGCGCTGTGCTTCTCGCTGCTTGGCTGCGGAGGAAAAAAGACCGGCGCGGACTACCTGTTCGATTCGTTTGACAAACTGTCTGCCTCGATGCAGAACAAGGACGTGGAAAAACTGACAAAGAACCTGAACGGCGGGATGGAGCTTTCGATCGGCGCTGCCGACCTCGGTTCACTCGTCAGCGTGATCGGAGACGGCGCCGCCGGGCTGCCGACACTGACCGATGCAGAGTTCTCGTACCTCATGCGGGAGGATAAGCAGGCGATCGGGCTCGGCGTGACGATGAACGGCAAGGCATATGCGCTGCAGGCGGTCACGGATGGCACGGATATTGCATTTGTCACGGATATGCTCAGCAAGAACTACGGTATTACCGTTGCGGAATTGCAGGCGCTGCTCGGCGACGCGATGCCGGCAGACCTTTTCTCTGCCTTTGACATGGCGAAGGTGTCCATGGATGCAAAGGCAATGGAGAAGTCGGCGGATGCGGTGAAGCGCACCATGCGTGAAAAGGTCACATTCACACTGACCGAGAACGACGGCAGCGTCACGGTCGGCTTTATGCTCACGCCGGAGAACACGGCGGATGTGCTGGCTGCCTTTGCCGAAGAGACGGGCAGCGATGCATTTGCCATGTACCTGCTGGCGGCGTTCGGACTTTCGGATGCGGCAGAGATGTCTGCGGATGCGGATCTGCGCACCGAACTGCAGAGCGCGCTGACCGATGCCGGCTTCACGGCAAACTTTACCGCCGAGATCACCAAGAAGGGTACGACGCTTGTTGCGCTGAGCGGCGACATCACGACGACGGACGAAACAATAACGGTCGGCATCACGCCGGTGGAGAACGGTCTTTGCTATAGTGTTGTACAGGCGGATAGGCAGGTTGACACGACTGTTGTCATGAAAGACGGTCTGATCCAGCAGGTAGATACCCCGCAGAACATTTACGATCATCCGGTAAATAAATTTGTCGCAGGATTTGTAGGTGCACCGATCATGAATTTTATCGAATGCGAAGTGGAAAAAGAATTTGATAAGACAGTCCTGTTATTTGCAACAACAGGACCAGTAAAAAAAGTATATCCAACTGGGCGTAATGAAGAAATTCTCCGGAAAGAATACCTGGGAAAACGTGTGACACTGGGAATCAGACCGGAAGATATCTATGAATACGAAGAAGCAAAAGCCAGCGGATTTGCAAAAAACAGTGCCGGAATACGGGAAACCGTCGTTACCAGAGAAATGCTTGGAGCAGAAGTATTCCTGTATTTTGATGAACAGCACAGAACGCATGCTGTAAGGCTGGAGCCATCCAACCAGACAAAAGTAGGTGAAACGGTAGATCTGTATTTTGATCCAAATCGGATTCACATAT